>Ga0114976_10002062_pt1 | contig 12627 bp, 9 predicted proteins | sample S_130805_EF_Meta_FD_87319 | JGI IMG/M metagenome (GOLD analysis project Ga0114976, IMG submission 87319) | Freshwater microbial communities from Lake Simoncouche, Canada to study carbon cycling - S_130805_EF_MetaG | ecosystem: Environmental > Aquatic > Freshwater > Lake | place: Lake...
AGGACGACGGAAGATTTCAGCAAAGAAGTTGTGGCAGATGGTATTGGATGCTCAGATCCAGACTGGAACGCCTTATCTTTGCTACAAAGATGCTGCTAACTCCAAGTCTAATCAGCAGCACCTGGGCACTATTAAAAGCTCAAATTTGTGCACAGAGATCATGGAGTATACAGCACCCGATGAGACAGCTGTATGTAATCTAGGATCCTTGGCACTACCCAAGTTCATTGAGAATGGCGAGTTCAACTTTGCTAAGCTTCGTCATTACACTGAGATTCTAACTCGTAATTTGGATATTGTGATTGACAAGAACTTCTATCCAACTCCTGAGTGTCAGAAGTCTAATATGAAGCACCGGCCTATTGGTATTGGTATTCAGGGACTTGCAGATGTATTTGCAATTCTGAGAATGCCTTGGACGTCTGATGCTGCTCAGAGACTGAATCGTCAGATATTCGAGAACATCTATTATGCTGCTGCATCTGCTTCAGCAGAGAGAGCAGTTGATTCTGATGTTGTTCATTACAATCATGCTATGCATGAAGTAGAAGGAAGTTATCCGTCTTTCCCAGGATCACCAGCATCCCAAGGTAAACTTCAGTTTGACCTATGGAATGAGAAGCCAGTAACTGACCTTCCATGGGCAGAGCTGAAAAATACTATTTCAAAGTATGGCATGAGAAACTCACTACTTGTAGCACCAATGCCTACGGCTAGCACATCCCAGATTCTAGGCAATAATGAGTGCTTTGAACCGTTTACTTCAAATCTGTATACACGCCGTGTGCTTGCTGGAGACTTTGTGGTAGTAAATAAGTATCTGGTAGAAGACCTAGTAAAGCTTGGTATGTGGACATCTGAAGTTCGGACATCTATCATTGCAAATAATGGTAGTATCCAGAGCATGGATGAACTGCCTTCAGAGATTCGTGAGCTATACAAGACTGCATGGGAGATTCCGCAAAAGACTCTGATTAATATGGCTCGTGATCGTGCTCCATTTATTTGCCAGTCGCAGTCGCTTAACTTATTCTTAAGTGAGCCATCCTACGCAAAAATGTCGTCCATGCATTTCTATGCGTGGAAAGCAGGTCTGAAAACTGGATGTTATTATTTAAGAACAAGGGCAGTGTCAAGTGCGCAAAAATTTACGGTCGAGCCCTGTCTCACTTGCTCGGCCTGAAGAATTTCTCTTTAACTAAACATAAAAGATGTCTTCTGGTGCTGTTGAAGGTTTTATTCCCGTGAATGGCTCTGGTGGTAACTCTGCTCCTGTAGTTGGCGGTCGCCGTCGCTCTAAGAAGCTTCGTTTAGTTAAGAAGAAGACGGTTCGTCGCATGCTTGCAAGGGCTGGTCTGAAGATGCGTGGTGGTGGTGATGCTGGTGCTCCTGGTGGTGATGCTCCTGCTGGCATGGGTGGTCGTCGCCGCCGGAAGTCAAGCAGGTCAACCCGCCGTCGCCGCCGGTCTCTGTTTGGCATGAAGTATTAAGTTGGTTTCCAATCTCTGATACAACAGCAAACAATTGTTCATTAAACCCATAATGACATCCATTTGGTTCTCCTTCAGGAACCTTACGCGATGAAGTATTTTTACCATGAACCAACGATACTATAACCTCCTGGGGAGAAACCTCCCGGCACATTTCTTCACGACCGTGAATGAATGCGTTACCTTCTGCAATCTGAATATCTGTAAACTTTCTATCCTCCCAAAACTGACGAGTAAACGCAAGAGAAGCCTCTGATACTCTTTGTGCCATTGGTAGACTATATGGCGGAACATTCATGAACGAAATATGCTTCTGAATATCGTAGCAAGGAATAGTAGTAGAAAACACACACTGCTTCTTAGGCTCCTTACCCATCATAGCAATTCGGTGAAGAACAGAATTGTTTGGGTATACATCATCATCATCCATCATAACAATCATATCATACATAGCAGACTTAACACCAATATTACGCTTCTCACCGATTGATGTCTTGGTATCCAGACGAACATACTTTACATTTGGAATACCAAACAGCATATCTTCAATAGAATCCTCCCCATCATCTACAATTATCCATTCGAGTTTTTGTTCAGGATAAGACTGAATCATGTAAGAATACTGAGCCAAAGGCATAAAGATTCGACGATTGTATGTCAGCGTAACAATTGATACATCTGGAAGTTCGGATTCGGGTGGAAATGTATTAGCAAGAACATACTCTTCTGGCTTCAACCCTCCCAGGAGCTTCTGCATACTTTCAATAAATTTAGCATGACGAACTTCATACATCTCACGATTTCTCTCTGAGACAACTTCCTTTGCTTTGAAAGGCGTATTAACATATCCCTGAAGTTTCACCATCAGATCAAGCACACTAACATCTACCAAATTTCCCATACAAGTTGGATGTTCAACTTTCTCTTTAGTAGCAATAAATAGTCCACGATTGTCTGTTAATTCCAGAAATGGTTGAATGTTTGAAACAATCAGATTGCAACCAGACGACATTGCCTCGTTGACAGCATGACCAAATCCTTCCGTAGCAGAAGTGCAAATTGCCAGACCACACTCTTTGAGAAGGTCATCGTATTCAGATTCAGTAAGAACCCTTGAAATAAGAGTAATCTTATTCTGGAGTTCTGATGGGAAAAAGAATTCAACACATTCAGGATTGTATGGAATTACCAGGTCTGGAAGAAGAGAATACAGATTAGCATTTGATTCTTTTATTTTTAGGTATGCTTGAATAACTGGCTTAGGGTTTCGGTAAATATTCTTGCCAACCAGCACAATTCCTTTGTGATAGTTTTTCTTCTCGTGAAAAACTTTATCAATAGATGTCCAGCCAATATACCTGGTATTGGACGTTAGCTCTGAAAATATGTCACGAGCTTCGCGGGTCTTTACCCAAACTTCATCAACCATCTTTAGATAAGGTATATGGGCCTTATGTGTCCATTCAATATTTGGAATCCAGATATTTTTGGCAGCATAAGAAAACAGCGATGGATTAATGACTTCAATAAAAATATTGATTTCTGCTTCTGCACATTGAGGCATAGCATGATGAACTCTGTGAATTTGAACTTCTCCATGAACATTAGCCAATAGTCCACGTAGAATCATAGCATCTTGCATAAGACCCTTCGAATCAAAATTACCAATCAGATTAACTCTCATTTTATATTATTCCGGGGCCTAACTGTTAAATATATTAACATTAGATAAATGTCTGGTAAAAAAAGTTCATTAAAGAATGGACCCAGCGTTGGACCCAAGAAATCAATAACAATAGAAGATGGTTCTTCAATTCTGGGTTTTGCACATGACACGCATGATAGCCGAGGAAGACCCACGCGCAAATTTACAGCTCGTTCTTATAAACTTCCAAATGCCAGGAAGAACGCCAGAAGAGATATAATGTTAATGAAAGAATTAGGAGGATTGGATGATAATACTTTTGCAGTTATAGAAGCACGAGACAGAGAAAGACAAGAAAAAAAAGAACAGTATTGGAATGATCAAATGACACCTAATACAGGAGGTCGTCGTAAAAGGAGAAAGACACGCAGACGTAGACATTAAAGTTTGCGACGAGTAACACGATTACCAGGAATTTTTCTCAACGTTTTTGCTCGTGAATTCATATATCCAATATACTTCTTCCAGGATTGCACTGACCTAGAAGAGCATTCGAAAGCAAAGGAGCAGTTACGATCACGCCAGAATTCTCCTTTCAACCACGAAATATTTCCAGATTCGGGGACATTTAATTCGGTAATGTCTGTTAGTCTTCTACAAAGTTGTTTCATTTCAGGGGACCCGTATCCATAGTAAGGATCAAATATATCTTGCTTGTATTTTGTATCAACTCCTATGATTTCTTTACCGTTCCACCCTATGCTTTCAATAGGTCGGAATGAGTCCCATGCTGCTTCCCATACAAAAAGTTGGTTTTCTAGCTTTCCGTATAGTGTTCCTTTAAACTTTATAAGTTCCATTACATGATAGTAAAAAAAATGGTGAGCCTGTTAAGGCGCACTATTGGGAGTCTGGCTCCTCATCCATTGAGGACTCGCAGTACTCGCACTCATCGCAGAGGTAATACTTGCGTATGTTCTGCAGATAAATCGGAGCAGTGTTGGCTCTGACTACCTTGAAGTGTGTGCATCCAAGTGCAGTGCACTGGACCTTAATGCTTATTGTCTCCTGGTATTTAGCCAGGAAGCGGTTGTAAAGCATCTGCGCGTAAGCATCTGAGTTGCGACCGAGCATCCTGTTTTCTTACTATCTGTGTAACAGATTAAAGATTCGTTTTAATAATGGAACCGATAGGTGAAACTCCTACAGATATGGAAGATCATATTTTACGCGTATGGTGCTTATATATGTCTGTTCAAACAGTTAAACAAGCAGCATATTTAATGCGTCATGATTATCACAATTCAGAATGTTATAAAAAATATCTGAAAGAGTCACAAGAAGTTCTGAAAGAAAAAAAGAAAAAGTTAATAGAGGTAATTAAAAGAACGACTTTAGCTCGCCAGTACGAGTCCCCTTTACATGAACATCCATCGGATTAGCAATCGGAGGAGCAAATTCTGCAATATCCTGGCGATAAAACAGATAAAAATCAAGTTCACTAAAAATTCTTGCAGATGAAAAACCAATAACACGAGCATTCAGATCAGCAATATCAGACTCAACAGTATTAGGATTATTACGACCAAACATCATATAGTAAGAACGCATAATAAGCTTCACATCATCATCATTTTGGCGGTCGATACGATGCTTATTGCCAGACATAAGAAATACTTGGTCTTGAATAGCTTGTTGAATATAATCAATGTTTGATTTGCTGAAGAAGGCAGTATTCAAAGGAGTTGCATGATGAACATTGCCAATTAGTTGTTGGCGAATATCAGATCCAAGAAAAACAGGCTTTTCTTCATATAAAGAATACTGCCTTGCAGAAAGTTCCTGAAGAGCAGGATCTAGCATATTAGGAACACGGCCATTGCGCTTAGTGTTAGGGAATTGCTGATTAGTAGATGTTAGGTTATATCTATTCTCGACAGATTCAGGACGTACAAAGTTCATTTATTATGTAGGTATTATAATTTCTAGGTCTCCATTAACAGCCCTGGAAGTAAAACTTACGTCCTCATAGTTTCATATAATGAAGCATGAAGAACTTCAGTAACTTCTAGTGTCAATGAAATGTGTCCACCTTCCAACTGAATATAATTCTCATACTCATCCAGGATACTGACATTAAAAACACTTATGTTAGTTGGTTGTCTCAAATAATACTGCTTAGTTATCGTATTCCCACCATTGTCGTATACGATATCATTCTTTGGAACATTCACAATTACTTTAGCAAATGCAGCCGTCTGTGTGCTATCTGGCTGGTTATGTTCTACAACTCTCCAATCTGGATTTAATGAAAGAAATACATAATTTGTATCATTTACATCTGGAATTGAATCAGCAGCATGACTAGTTGCATATTTTGTCTCTTTAATCTGATACCCCAAATTAAACCCTAATCCCCAGTTGTTATCGCGAGTTGAATATACACTATCTGCAAAGTTAAAAGAAACTAAAAGAGGAGTTTCAAAACCAGTCGTAGGAGGAGCACCAAGAAGCAAACGCCGTGGCTGATTAAAATATGTGTAACCACCTGCAGGCGGATTTACCTTTGTAAAGCAAGATAAAGTTATCTTACCGCTAATAGTATTAAAATATACAGAGAAGCTAACATTTGAAAATGCAGCGTTAAGTTGATTAAAAATTTCAAATAAAAAATCATTTGTCTGTAATGTATTTAAAGTATAATTCCCTTCAGTGATTACAACTCTTGCTGATTGAACTAAGGAATTACTATTGGGAGCATTTTGAACATTAACAATTAATGATGTGTTTCCGCGAATTTCAGAAAATGTATACCAGGTGTTTGGAATTTCTAAACTTGATAATCGAACAGAAATAACATTTTTGATTGGGGTAAGCAACTTGAATAAAAAGTTGGAAGGATTATCTCCTTGGTCTGAACGAAATCTGGAATCAATAGATATTACATGAATTTGAACATTCTTATCATAACGAACACCTGTTGTTGATGCATGAACATCTTTCTCTGGCGGAGGAACTAAAGCAGCTACCTGATGACTTCCTTGTTCTCTTTGAAATTCATGTTGGTCTTCTAATTCATCTGGATGATTATCATGTCCGTCGACATGGTCATCGTATTCAACAAAATTAGCGGTCAAAAGTTCTTTTGCATTAGGAGCAAACTCTTTGCGAGCTTCTTCATCATTCTCTGCTAAGAGTTCTAGATATGTTTTTGCCTCCATTACTTCTTCTTTGAATAGATTCCTGAAAACGTTTCAAGGTCATCCAACCAGAGCTGTTCAGGCGTCTTCTTCTCGAGGTCAGAAATCTTTCCACGCAGAGATTCCAGGTCAGCCTGATGCTTTCGAGCGTTGGTAGTTGTAATAGACTTGATTGGAAGATCCATTAGATAATCATATGAATCAGAAATTTTCACAAAGTATTTCTCAAGCAGAGTATCACATTCCTCCCGGGTCTTACGACGAAGGTCGGGAAGAGGAGTATCAAGACTTTGCTGCTCGATAAACTTTACTACATTCTCATGAAATGGTAGTTTGGCTTTCATCTGTGCCAGACAATGAGCACGACGCTTCTTGTAGAGATCAAGGCGAATTACAGAAAACTCATCCAGAATCTCATGAAGAGTTTCATACTTGTTGATGATGCACTCAGAGTTGAATGCATGCATGTTAGTCAGCTTAATCTTGCTTGTAAGGGACTTCTCAATTAGCTTAGTATGTTCAGGAGTTCCGGTAAGTTTGATTGTAATAGACACATGCGTATCGGTAGATGTATCGGAATAGTCCTTAATAATTCCCTCAGTTAGTTGCTTATCTAGCCACTCCTTGTAATCAGATGTCCAGGTCTCTACTGGCAGTTCTGTGATTGTCATGGTATCCTTGTTGATTGTCCAGTTGCCCTTGACAGTGAAGTCAGTTCCTGTCTTTTCAATAGTTCCAGTAAAACCACGATACCAGGGATCCAGATTAATGTCTTCAAGTTTCACCTCTTTCTTAAGCCAGCGTTGAATACCAACTAGAAGGTTGGATGGATTGCATTGGGGGATATAAGTTGAATAACCCGTGCCAATACCACGAGCACCATTGACTAGAAGCATAGGTAGAATTGGTGCATACCACTCAGGCTCGACTGGTAGACCATCATCATCACGATACTTCAAGCATTCTAGATCATCAGTTGGAACTAATGAGCCGATATACGGTTGCAGATAGGTGTGAATATAACGGGGCGATGCTGCATCATTTCCACCCTGAAGACGAGTGCCAAATTGCCCTTGAGGCACAAGCCATGCCAGATTGTTTGACCCGACATAATCCTGGGCCATGCCAATAATAGCGTCATTCAATGATGCTTCGCCATGATGGTAACCAGAATGCTCTGAGACATATCCAGCAAATTGTGCAACTCGAATCTCAGACTTCAAATTCCTCTTCAAAGCAGAGAATAGAATCTTGCGTTGAGATGTCTTCAGGCCATCCATCACATTAGGAATCGAACGTTCCAAATTGTAGTTTGAAAAGTGAATCAGGTCCTTGTTAACAAAGTCTTCGTAGGATACATGTCCATTATCCAGAATGTTTGAACGAGAATACGTCTGAAGCCACTCCTTACGTTTATCAGACATAGACTTATTGAAAGCTAGTTGAATGGAATCGTCTGATTTTTCAGAATACATGTACTTCATAACATTCATTGTCTTGAAATATTCCTTTGCTTCATCACGGGTTGAAGTGCCCAATCCCTTGTAATACTTGACCTTCCACGAAGGATTTTCTTTGCGCCACTCCTCGTAGTCATACTGAGAGTAGAATGAGAGTGTTTTAGATGCCTTAGTTGCCTTGACAATTGGAGTTGCCATGTAAGTAATAAACCCAGGAATCTCAATTAGCTGATGCCAGAGTTCATGAAACATATTAATAAGCAGGCCACGAATGTGAGAGCCATCATAATCCTGGTCAGTCATGATAAGGATAGAACCATAACGCAATGATTTAACATCAGTGTATTTCTTGCCAGACTCCAGGCCGATAATCTTCTTCATGTTTGCAATTTCCTCAGTTGCTTCAATCTTTTTAGAGGTCATATCCTTGACATTTAGCAGCTTACCACGCAGAGGAAATACTCCGTATAGTTTGCGTTGTTCCTGGGATAGACCGGATAGAGCCATTGCTTTAGCTGAGTCTCCCTCAGTAAGAATCAGCGTGCACTCGTGGCTACGAGTTGTGCCAGCCAGTACAGCATCATCTAGTTTCGGGATACCAGTAATCTTGCTGGTCTTCTTGCCATCAGTCTTCTTCAGGTCCTTTGCATCCTTAACATTCTGAGCCTCAAGAACCTTGTCTATAATTCCAAGCTTTAGGACCTTCTTGAGGAAATCCTCAGAAAGTCTGCAGGAAGTCTTAGATGTCAGAACTTCTTTGGTTTGAGAGCTGAATGCAGGATTCTCTACAAAGCAGTGAATAAATACAGCCAATGAATCACGAACCAGCGCTGGCTTGACCTTAATCTTCTTCTTGGTTTCGATATAATTTACAATATGAGAAACAACCTGATTCGTAATTTCATCCACGTGTTTGCCAGACCGAGTCCAGATGCCATTGACAAAGGATACATTGAACGCCTTGTCTGTGGGAGAGTCACTAAGTGCTACATGCCAGTGAAGTTGGGGATTGTCTGTGATAATGGTTGCATCTTTAGGAAGATACCAACTAGCATAACTTGTGAGATCGCGAAATCTGATGGGTGTATCGCACCATGTAATCTTAACATCCTTTCCGACTGTCATTGCCAGGTCGTAAACCCGCCGCTGGACAACCTGAAGAATTGCTTCAGGGATTGATTCAGACCAACCAAATTTAGTAAAGTCTGGTGTCCAGATAATCTCGACATAAGACTTAGTCTTGCATGGTTTTACGGAAGGTGTTCCGATCTTGGACATGTTGTTTTCGAAGACCTGGTTGTATTTTAGGTTGCGTTTGGCATCTACGATAGTAAGTTCAAATTTCTTCGAGAAGATATTGACTAGCTTGACGCCGTAACCATTCTTGCCACCAACCAGCTTCTTTTCATCCTTGTCATAGTTTGTAGAAGTCAGCAGCTCACCAAAGATGAGTTGAGGAATGTATACGTCATAATCAGGATGCTTTTCTACATCAATAGACTCACCATCATTGCGAATAGTGAATGTATTTCCATCGGAAGAGATATTGATGTTCTTTACTGGGTTCGTGGACTTGCGTTCACGTAGACGAACAACATGGTCATGGGCATTTACTAGAAGCTCATCAATAAGCTTGTAGAATCCAGGATTGAAGTTCAGGGTCTTTGCAGCAAAGGAATCTCCCTCTACTACATAGTGTTCCTCCGTGGAGTTCTCAATGCTCCCAATATAAGTATCGGGAAGGCTGAGAATGTGCTCACGGTGGGTATGCTTACGGTATGTTTGAGATAGAGACATCTTGTTGAGGTTAGGAGGAATGACAACATGTAAATTCGTTTTTGAATAGACATAGAAAAATTGCCCGAAGGCGTATTAGACAAAGGTCACGATCTTGTGTAGCGGAGCGGGGGTCCTGGTGATCACCTTTTTTGGTGGTGGTGGCAGGATGCCAAATGCTTCAAGAAGCATCTCGCTTGGAGAGCGGTGTCCCTCAAGTGAGACAAGGACCTTTTGGGCCTTGATGACGTTGACCTCAAGATATGGAATTACCTTGAGGTAGCCATTGTCGGTGGCTATCTGCAAGACCAGCTCTGCGATCCGCAAGTCTTCGCGGGCGGCAGCAATGGTGGTCATGGTGGTTAGTAATACGTATATCACTATATAAAAACTTTCCATTTTTAAAAAATTGCCCGAAGGCATATTACTTGCGCATAACCTGCGCATATATCTTGGGATGCGTCTCATGCAGCAAAGCCATTCCATTGACTAGCTTGGCTCTGAATGCAGAGCTCTCAACCAGGCGCTTGATGATGAACTCTCGAAAGTCGTCCTCATCGTCACCGGCGGTTTCTGCTTGAAAGAGGTCACCTGCAGTTTCCTGCGGTTCATAGTCTCTCAGTGTCCAACACATTGTGAATGTGAAGATGACGAGTCCGCAGAGCAGACCTGCCATAAACGGAAGGGCGGCAATGCTTAGGTCCTCGTGCATTTTTGTTGGTGAAATAAATCTGGAATTTAACAAATCCATTTTGAGAAAAATGTGTCTTTTCGACAAGAAAAATGTGTCTTTTCGGACACGTATCAGAACTTGTAGGTCAGCACAGTTGGGTTAATCATGGCAGCCACAATTGCTGTGACAAATGCCAGAATCAGCAGTTGCGCTGTCTTGTATGCCATCCACGAAAGGGGGGCATAGATGATCTTGATGATGAGAGTTGTAGCACGATCAATCGCACGCAGAATCTCCCAGGCAAAGACTGCCAGCATAAAGACCACAAAGCAGGTCAAAGCCAAGATGGCCGTGAACTCTACGTTGTTTGAGGTTGCAATGCGGTGAAGGATGCCTTCCATCTTGAAATGTTACTACAAGTGTTATCAACAGAAAAATTCCATTTTTACGTTAATCACATAAATCTATTAAATGCCTCCGAAAAAACTGAAAAAAGTTGAGCCGGTGAAAGATACTCCTGTGATATTTTTCTTAAAAATCTGTGAGACTGCAGGTGATCGTATTTTACCAGTTGGAGATGTTGTTTCGTATTCTGACATTCTTCACTCTGTAGAAGTTTCTAATACTGTTCAGCGGTTTGATAATGATCTACTAAAACCAATTCTGGAAAAAATTTCATGTGTAACTGAATATTCCGAGCATATAGCATGCTTTTGGTGCTGTCATAAATTTAATGGCAGCAGATTTGTATCTCCTATTTCTTATGAGGCTTATAAGAATATTTACACATGTGAAGGTAATTTTTGCTCGCCTGAATGTGCTTTAGCAAATCTGTATTCGGAACAAACTATTTCTGATGGTACTCGTTGGAATAGGCATTCTTTGCTAAATTACCTGTATGGCCCGTTATATAAGGATAGTATTTCTCCTGCTCCTCCTCGCACTCTTTTGAGATTATTTGGCGGTCCCCTGGATATTGAACAGTTTCGAAATTACATAATAACCACAAATGATATTATCTTATCATCTCTTCCTCCGATCCGTATGATATTTCCTACTATGAATATTCAGGGACCTCTGAGAGATATCAAAAAGTATGTATCTTTATCTAATGATGTTGTTGAAAAGGCATCGGAATCTTTGCGTCTGAAGCGTTCTAAGCCTGTTCATGTTAATATTCCAACCTTGGATATGTGTATTCAATCTAAACAGTGATTGATTAATAATTCCAAATGAATCAGCAAATTGTTGAATTGCTAAAAACACAGATGATGCTGAGTTCTGGCGGAGGAGCAAAATCATTTATTATTGTGTCTCTTTTTGAGCGTCTTGTTCAATCTTTCCCTCAGTGGTCTGGTTTCTTGTTCGCGGGATGTAGACGTAAGCAGACTAAACCCGAAAATCTGCCTCCCCCTAACAAGGAAATTAGTGCAGAGATCCTTTTTGAACGAAATAAGGAAGATAAGAAATCAACTCCGACATTTTTCCAGAATCGTATGGATGCTGTAATCCATTCAGTATCCAAGGTTCATTCTATCCGACACCTCCTGGCAATTACTCATCATGATTATGTTCCCCATGAATTTGATTCAATTAGCATTGATAATGACCTATACTTTCAGCTACTAGAAATCAAACATTCTGAAGGAACTATTGAAGCCCTAAAGTTTAAGATATTCTGCTATGAGCATGAGAACATGTTTCTTCAGAATTATGTTGAGAGCTGCTCAACTGATTACGATCGCCATATGTTGAATAAGCTTGGTACCAACAAGTATTTCTTCAATATGATGGTTCAAACGAAGAATAGAGGAATTCAGAACCCTCTACCAACATCATACATCATGTTTACCAAGCATAAATTTGTTACCTCACGAACTTTTGATAATGTATTTTTTGAGCAGAGACAACATGTTAGAGATCACACTGAGTTCTTTCTGAAGCGTAAGGACTGGTATGATGCAAAGGGAATTCCTCATACTCTTGGGTTTATGTTTCATGGGCCGCCTGGTTGTGGAAAGACATCAACGATTAAGGCGATTGCAAATGTTGGCAAGCGCCATATCATCAACATCCACCTATCTGAGATTAAGTCTAAGGAGCAGCTAACTCATCTGTTCTTTAATGATGAGATCAATGTGCTGGATAATGGTAAGACTGAACGCTATATTATTCCAGTAAATGAGCGAATGTATGTGATTGAAGATATTGATGCAATGGGTGATATTGTTTTGCGCCGAGAGCTAAAGAAGCCTGAAGTAAAGAAAGAGATCAAGATGGATGAGTTTGGTAATATTAAAGAGGAGGAGACAAATCCGATTGATCTGTCATTTTTGCTCAACCTTCTGGATGGAACTTTAGAGTCAAATGGACGTATTATTGC
>Ga0114976_10002064_pt1 | contig 12615 bp, 24 predicted proteins | sample S_130805_EF_Meta_FD_87319 | JGI IMG/M metagenome (GOLD analysis project Ga0114976, IMG submission 87319) | Freshwater microbial communities from Lake Simoncouche, Canada to study carbon cycling - S_130805_EF_MetaG | ecosystem: Environmental > Aquatic > Freshwater > Lake | place: Lake...
TGTTGAAGCAGTTAAAGATGAAAAGAAAGTGGTTTGTGGATTGAATACTAACTGAAAACCACCTGATGAAATTGTCCTTGTTCCAGTCAATGTACCATCACCGGTATAAATAGTAGCACCACCACCAGCACTTGAAACCTGATCCCAGGCAGTTCCTGTATCTCTAAAAATTCCATAAGGTGCATCAATAGCAATAAATATCCTTCCTACAATACCAGCAGCCGGTCTGTTGGCAGTAAGGTCAGAGTTGAACATAGGTGTTCCTTTCTGATTAAGTATTGAAAGGTCCAGAACTATCATTATATATACAATTTTCTAATCACAATTAATAAATTACCAGTATTGATAGGTGTGGCAAAAGTCAAATTATATTGGGTTGTGTCAATTTCACCCCGGTTCCCTGTAATTCGCAAAGATTGATTTGGACCTAGTGGAACGTCTGCAATAACTAAATTAGTTGTACCACCATTAATGAACGTAATTTCATTACATTCAGATCCTATGTTGGCAGTAGTGTAAAAAACTTTTGTTTCTACATAATATTTTTGGAAAGCCTGTCCAGTTGACTTTGAAATACCATTTTCAGCTTCATACCTTGCCCTGTCAGATGCTTGTTTATTGTAAGCTAATTTCAACCTGTCGGCTGAAATTTCATCCTTAATACTTACTTTCAAATGCTTTGGAGTCATTGTGATATTTTTTAGCAAAAATCAGGAAATTGACCAACTTTCATAGATCGTTTCGTTGCTTTTCTTTGTTTTGCAGTTGCCACCGCTTTTTTTACTACCGGTGCAACTTTTTTAACCGTCTTGCTTACTTTTTGTAGCAAAGATGGTTTAGCAAATTGTTCCGCAGTAATTTTTTCTGGTGCCGGAACATCCAGACGGTATGTTGTTGTCTTTTTTTTCATAGACAGTAACAAAATTGCCCCACCGGCTAAAATGATATAAATTAAACCCTTATTTTTCATTTTCTTGATTTTATGTAAGTTGCTATCAAATATGCACCTATTCCATATATCAGAATCCACTTACCATATTTTTCAATATAGAAAGGAACTGATCCCTTTTCCTGTTTTTCTACTTTTTCAACTTCCTTTTTTTGCTGCTCAACTGCCTGTTTAACATCACCAGTGAATTTAAAACTACCAGCAGTGTGAAGAATAAAATAAGGTTTATTGTTAAAATCAATAAACTGCCAATAAACATTACCAGCACGTTGAATATAACTATAAACTTGCCCAACTGGTGAACCCTTAACTATAGTTCCAATTTTTACTAAATTAGAATTTAGCCTAACTAAATCTTTTTTAGCAAATAATGTTTTACCGATTATTTTATCAGCAGTTATTTCAGGCATATTTTATTTTCTTAACATTTTCAAAAGAAAGTTAAATTGCATTTTGTCGTTTTCTGCCATTTCACACAATAATTCAAGATCACTAGCTAATTGTGGATCAACAACTTTCAACCTTTCAACGGCATTGTAAATACGTTCTTCGTTGTCAATTTCTAATTGACTTTCAGTTTCATTTGTCATTTCTTGATTATTTTTAAAACCAGCAACGTGTGTTACTTTTTGAGTTGGTGCAAATATGGCGGCAAGTTGTGAAAGCAATATATTTTGCATCTGTGGTGATTTCAAAAACCCTAAAATTGCATTTTCTTCTTCGGGTTCTTCTTCTTCTTCCTCCTGATCATCCATATCTTGCTTCATTTTCATTGCTGCCATTTCAGATCTCAAAGCATTTATTTCATTTATAACATTTGGTTGATAAGCACCCATTTGTTGAAATGATTGCAATGATTGTCTTTTATTTAACTGAAATGAAATGCTGTTCAATTCTTCAATTTTTTTACCCTTGTTGGTAAAAATAGCAATACAGTAAGTATTAGTATTTTCAGGGTTTTGAAGAATTGCATTTAATGCCGCAATTAAATCTTCCCTTCCTTCATTTTTATCATTTTTAGTGTATGGGTAACGAACATTTCTAGGATCAACTTTGTGCCCTACATAAACGGTATAATTAGCAGCATCAAAATTGTCATAATATGCCAATACACTTTCAGCAGTATGTAATTCAGGTTGGTAACTTGCCATAACATTAATTTAAAGGTGAAAGGAAAGTGTAATTTTTAGGCATAGTAAACACCAAAGCAAACACTAAAGTTTGATCCACTGATTGAACTGTATGCTGTAGGAGTTTGAATATAAGACTTTGCCCAGATAATTTGTTGTCCGGCAAATGGGGTGATATCAAAACTAAATGCAGCAGTTGCAGCATTAGAAACAACCCTGTTTAATTCTAGCACAGGAATATATCTAACTGATTCTTTGTCGTTATAATAAAGGACCAGAAAAGTATTTTTTAAATTGGCAATTGACAGAATTGGATTACCGGACAAAGGAGAGTTAGTTATTGTGTCGGTTGTATAGCAAACCAAATTAAGTAAAGATACGTATCGAAGCTGGGGTTGATCTGGCACATAAAATTTAGTACCCGTGGATGATTGCATGATAGGCACTTCGATTATCTCGTAATTTTGAACTTTGTTCATTTTTTAATTTTTTTATAGCTAAAAAAAATAGGGGTTCTGGATTTACTGTGGCATCCCCCGTTCCAATACAGCACTTTTATCCTAATTAGCGGACACTTGTTGAATTTTGAGCCAAAATTCCACGCATGATTACTACGATTCTAGGGGCAGTTGATGCCTGTAGTGTAGAAATTGCACTGGGCAACTCAAGAGTTACTACGTTGTTTTTGCTACCAACTAAAACTATATTAGGCTCAACAGGATAGTAACCGTATTCTGTCGCGTCGTTTTGATCAATACCACCGTTGGTTACAGAACTTGACGAACCTTGTTGGAATTGTGGAACATACAGATACCTCTGCAAATCGACGGCTGGACAAATTTGCCTGTTATTTACAGTTACAGTCATCCTACCATTGTACAAATTATACAAAGCAGTAGCAGCTCCAGCAGTAGAAAAAGTAACAGCATTCGGATATGTAAACAAAGGAAATGCTGTGGTTGTGGATGCAGCCGGGGCAGCTACGAAGATGCCTATACTCGCTACCACGAACGCATCTTGAAGTTGTAACAGGTTGTTAGTGGCAAAGTTAGTATTTGCACCTGTAGAGTTTACCAAGATGGGAATTTGGTATGAAGTAGTAGATGTTGACATAGCTACCTCACTACGAATATAAGACTGCGAAAGGACCGCCTGACCAACTGAAATACCAGCATTGTTGATCAAATTTTTGGCATTGTCAAAGACAAGCCTAGCTGAATGTTGTGTTGCCATTTTTTAATTTTTTTACAAATTTAATTAATAAGAATATTCTTCTTCCATGCCCGCAATAACGGAAAGGTTGTCCTCTTGATACCCAGCAATAACGGAAAGATCATCACCAGCCATAACAGAAACAGGAATTTCCATCATTTGATCCATAGCACCAACCAATCCACTTGATTGAAGCAAACCAAGTCCACCAGCAGCTACCATACCATCACCAATTGATTTACCCAAAGATCCCTTTACAAGTTTGGGGAAAAATGCACCAACGGCAATAACACCAGCACTCTTAATTTTTGGATCCAAGTTTGGCAGAATTTTACCAGAACTGGTCAAAATACGGGCAGCATAAGCACCGCCAACAAGTCCAAGCGCATCCATCAAGAAATTTTTACCAATTGCTCCCATTTTGCGTGATTTTCTACGACGGCTGGGGGCAGACCTTTTTTTTCTACGAGCCATTTTTTTTGTTTTTTTTTGTTTATGTGGGAAGCAATCCCAAGATTTTTATTTAATCATTCTTTTATATTGAGCAATTAATTGCTTTTCACCTTTTATTATATTAGGCAATTTTTTTATCATTGTCCTATCAAATTCAGTCCTTTGTTTTAATGGCATTAATTTACTTTTTAAATAAATTGATTCCATCATTTCTTTTCTTTTTATTGCAGAATTTAATCTATCAACATTATTTGTACCGCTTATAACATTAATTCCAGCAATCTTTTTTTCTCTTATTACACCAGTTTTCAAAGTGTATCCACCTTTCAATATTTTTTTATTGCTTTTCAATATTGATTTGATCTGATCAACAACCGCCAATTTTTTAGTTTCAGGTTTGTAAACAATTTTTAAACCTTTGCTTTTCTTTTTGCTGGTATCTTTACCTGAATTGTATGCGGCAACTTCTTTATTTAAACCAACAACAAAAGATTTAATTCTTTTTTGTAGATCTTTTTTATCCTTGTCATCCAAATAAACATCTTTACCAGTTGCTAGTCCACCTGAATATAAAACGGCAGCCGCCCTGTCATTTTCTTTTGGATTACCTGACAATTCAGCAATTATATCACCTTTACCGTCAATTTCCACAAGCTGTGCAGTTACACCACCATCCAACTGATATTGATTCAATACTTTAAACCTATAACCTAAAAAATTACCTTTAAAATCAATAGGCAAAGCACCTACTTTTTTATATCCTGATACAACCCTGATATTTACGTTATGACTTTTTGTGTCTTTATGGGATCCGGTAACTTTTTTTGTTGCAGCTTTCTTTTTAACGGCCCCAACTTTTTTGTTTGCCGCAAATGCTTGTTTAAGTGCCTGTGCCTGTGTAAGTTTAGGATTATTTTTCCTTAACTTTTGAGCATCACTAACCGCCTTTTTAAACTTTTGCCTAGCTTCTTTTTGTGCTGCAGTCATAATTTATTTTTTTAATGTTTTTTTGCACCAGTTTAGCATTTCATTTCCGCCCCATAACTGGTAACTTATATATCCACACTTATCTTGATCACCAACATAAACTTTTGCCCTTTTTAAGTATGAATAAATTTTTTTTACAAATTTTTCATTCAATACTTCTCTATTTATTAACCTGATCCCAGTTTTCACACCGGTTGCATTTTTGCAACTCCCTTTAATCATATTCAAAATATATCCTTCTGTTGCGTTTTTTGTGGCTTTTATTGGATAGTTTGAATACATTGTTAAAGGTGAAAGGAAAGTGTTTACTTTTTACGACTAATTAAATAAATAATTACGGCACCACCAATAACAATGGGCAAATAATTCATTTTTTTAGATCCATCAGCATTAAAATTGTCTGTCTGGTTTACAATTCTATCAATTTCATCTTGACTAGCCTGTTCAACCTGTGCATCAGTTTCCAATTTCTTCTCGACAACATTTTTAACCTGTTTTGCTAAAACACGTTTACCAACTTCGCTTACTTCCTTAACGTCAATTCCCAACTTTGAAAGAAATTCAGCTAATTTAATAAGTATTGGGGCAGCAGTAGCAGTAGCAGCAGCAGCAGCAGTAACAACCTCTCCAATTTGTCCCTCTGAAGCAAATTCGACGTCAGCAGCCGCAATACGTTTCTTTTTTTCTCCCTGATTTACTTTTTTCAAAAGCTCGTTAGGGTTGCCTCCCAAATTTTTCCACCAGTTTTGCGTTTCGTCCGCCCTGTTATTGAACGCATTTTTTAATTTAGTGGCTAAACCCATAAAATTCAAACCTACTAAAAGCAAAAATGATCCCCTTGCCGGTGCCAATGCTATCTTTAAAACAATTTTCTTTTTTTCTTTCGGTTTAGCAACTGGTTGAATTTTTGCATCAATTGCTTTTGCTGTTTTTTTCTTTTTAGGTGCACCTATTCCTGAAACACTATAAAGTGGCATAGTCGGTTTTTTATCTATTTTATGATAATATGTTTTCCTTTCATTAAACTTTGATAAAACAGGATCTATAAAAAATTCGTTTCCATTTTTATCTTGAATAACCGCAAAAACATGATGGGGTATTTCATCGAGCAATTTATGGCTAGTATATCTGTAGTAAATTTCATTATTTATCAATCCCTTTCGCTTCAATGAGTCTAAATTTCCCATTATAAAAAGTGCAAAATTTTTGCAGTCATTTTTTGACAACGACAATATAGCCGCCGGGGACATTATTCTTTGGTTCTTGTCAGACTCGATTGAATATTTTATATTCTTTTTGAGAAATTGAAATAAATTTTTTGCAGTTTGAATACCATCACCTGTAAAAAAATTTTCAGAAATTTTATCGTATTCATTCGCGTACATTTTATGTGCGGACATCATTGCTGAAATAATATCCGGTACTTGTTGATCTCTAACCAACATTTTAGAGTTGCCCCCAAATGGCTTTAATCTACCAAGTAACAAATTTTTTTGCATCAGATTAAATTGGATTTATAATCAAATGGTACAACAATACCGTCAAAATTACCAGTCCCTTTAATTGTATATGCTAACCCTTTCTTTAACCAACCCTTTGAGCTTATTAATTGCAATATGCCAATAGTGGGGGCGGCTTGAATTTTTAATTCAGATTCAGATTTAGCCGCAATTTTTTGCTCACCAAAACTTGAAAAATCTGCAATTAATTTATCCCCTAAATATACTTCACCTGTTATGGCTGAAATTCTGGCTGTTTGTCCGGTTGGGTTTTGTACCCCAAAAACTAACTGAAATTTTTTATTAGCAAACCCAAGTTTTTTGAAAATCAATTTTGTTCTATTTGCTAGTTGTGTTTTTCCTAAAAAATACCATCCAGCAATACCTGCCAAACCAATTAAAAGCCAATTTTTCATTTTCAAAATTTTCAAATAATTACCCAAAATTACTAAAAAATATTCAAAAAAATAAATTTAGGTCGTTTTAGGTCAGAAACTAGGTCAGTTGATAGGTACACTTGCCCCCCTATAGGGGGGGCAAGTGTCCTAGCCAAGTTTCCTGAACCATTTTGACCATTACCAGAACTGACCTAAACTGACCAAGATTCGTTTAAATCACTTTTCTTTGACCTTTAGCAATAAAAAAAGGGGCAAATTGCCCCTTTTTAGTTTGTATACTGTCCTAGTGTTTGTTACTATGCCCCTGTAAGGTATTCTCGGTGCTCAAATTTCTTTGTTTTCTTGTCATAAAGGTTGACATACCACCCACCACTTTTTAGGGCAAATTTGAGCAGATTATTGATGTTGTTTACATTCCTATATTTTCGGGGTTGTATGCCTGTATCTGGTTTAAAAAAAATAATAGCTGTGTAAAGTTTCATATTGTTAGATATTTTCTATTTTTGCTTTGAAAGGAAAGTGGTTTTTCGTTGAAGAATCATTTGTCGAGTAGGGGTGGGGGTTCTTCCATCCCTATTTTTTTTGCTTATAAAAATCACCACTTTTAATTATCGATCCATCAAGGAGCCAATCTTTCAATAATTTTTTACAAGTAGTGGAACCCTTTCCCGTAAACTCAACAAGATCTGACAACATATCAGAATATTTGCGTGGCTCAAATAATATACGGTTAATTAAACTGGTCTTTTCCATACCAAAAATATAAGTTCCCGTTTTGTCTTGATTACTGTTTGCCTGTGCCCATCCTGATCCAGAATAGTAAATTGAAATAGGTTCAAATTCATCAGAACTGCGTAAAAAAGTAGCGGAAAGATCAATCGTTTTGTTTTCTTTATTTTTTTCAATTTTCAAAACCGATTGAGCTTTTCTATCTAAATACGAACCTATATGACCTATGGAATTTTGATCTTTTTTACCTAAATGCAATACGCATAATATTAACAGATTATGCACTTTGGTAATTTTTTTTAACCATTGTATAAGATAAAAACTTTGTTCAACAGAATTAAAATCTGAAATTAAATCAAGTATTCCATCCAAAACCAAAATTGAACAGTCTGGGTTTTCTTTTAAATAAAGTTCAATCATTTGCTGTATATCGTTTGGGCTGTCCTCCCTAAATAAAAAACTGTCAAAGTTGTGCGGCAAATGATCAGCAATTATTTGAGTCCTAACTCTATCTAATACACGATAATAGTCATAATCTGAACTTTCAGTATCAATATAGCATATTCGCTTACGGTTGGACGGGAAATTTAATTTCATGCCAAAAATGTCCCATGTAGTAAAAGCGGACGCAATGGCACTCGTTATGAAAAGAGATTTGCCTGATTTAGGTATTCCTTGAAAGCAAACAAAACTTTGAAGGCATCCAATATTTTTAGAATTAATGCTAAAAATAACCTGTTCCTCGTCTGGCTGGTAGTTTTGTTTAAATTTGCGGCTTAAAAGTTTTTCGTGTAAATCATTTGTCATTGTTACACGTTTAAATTATTATGCTGCCACTTTCTTTTTCACCTTTATTTTCTATAAATGCACAAAATTCATCCGCAATATTGTAAGACTCTTTTATTAAGTAACTAATATCTTCCGGTGAAAGATCTTCTATTTTGTTTTTTCTTAATTGTGCAGACAGGATGTTCAATGCAGTAATTTCAAGTTTTGACATTCCCGCCATCAGGATCACTTGACCAAATTTGTCTTGCATTGGGTGAACTGGCATTGCTGGTAAATCTTTGTTTCTTTGAGACATTTTTATTTTTATTTAAGGTTAAACAATAGGGGCAAAGTGCTTTACCAACCTTGCCCCTGTGTTGTGTTATTGTAAAAATTTTGCAGCAATTAACGCACTTCATTATTTTTTAGTGTGTTGCGTTCTTTTATATTGCTCTCGTATTTTACAAAATCTTCCATCGCGTACTTCATCGAATATTTACGCAAAAAATATATTTTACTTAATCCTTCAGATGGATATTCAGTGGTGGACATTAAAATAAAGGGTTCATTAGAAGTGATAAATACCTCAAAATAATACACAAAGCCGTTCATTCTTACTGGTTTCATTGTTCTGTTTTTAAATCTTCTGTTTTATATTCTAATGTTTCTTGTAGATCAAAGAATTTTTGCATTTTTGTTTGATATTCTATTTCTGAACCATTACAAAAGTTTTCTTTTATATATGTTTTTAAAATATGAAAAGAAGCTGAATTACGTTTTAATTCATTAGTTACTTCATCTTTTTTTGAAAAAGAATTTATCCTTTGCCAAAAAACAAAATAAATTTTTGATTTTGTAATTATTCTATCCTTTGAAATTATATTATCAGATAAAATATCTTCTGCTAATAATTCTGATATTTCATCTAAACGCAATCTATTACTTAAAAATTGTTGTTTTTTATTCATCTTAAAAATTTAATTTTAATTCTTGTATCTGGTTTTCATAAAGTTCAATACTTGCCTGTAGCAATAATCTAATTTCATTTACCAATGATATATCAGTATCGTACTGCATCAATATCTTGCGATGTTGTCCAGTATCAAAAGATATAATTATGTTTGAAATTTCACCCGATGTCTGGCATACTTGTAAACGATCAATCTTTTGCTGTAAATATTCAATTTCAAGCATAGTTTCACGCAAGTTGTTAAATAATTCCATAAAAAGTTAATTGTGCTGCATTTCAGCATATCTGCCAAAATGGTAACCGATTAAAAATAAAATTTCATCTGAAGAATAAAAGATTTCTATTTTGCCGCCTTTATGTTCAATGAAATGAACATTCCGCGTCGTCAAAAAAGTGATCATGCCCTGTAGGTAGTGGTGAATTATTACACTTTTTAATTCGTGTTGCATTGCTTATAAATTTTAAGATTGAGATAATTTGTAAAATAATTAACAGACCAATGGCAATGGGTATGCCTAATACTATCAAATATATAATTGATAGAACCCAAGCAATAAGCCTAATCATAAATTATCCGCAAAACATAAAAGAATAGCACCCAGAACAATTAACAGAATTTGAATAGCAGTTTTTTTCATTGTTTTTCGTTTAAAAGTTTAAAAATCATTTGTCCATGTGAATTTAGAAACAATTTTTTTAATCTACCAAATTTTAGGCATAAAAAAAAGGGAGAAATGGAAATTTCCCCCTAACAAACACCAAATGATTAACCAAAACTTACTTTAAAAACAATTCCCTTTCAAGTTTTCTCCTGTCTGTCAATCCTTTGACTTCTTTTCCCTGTACTTTATTCCACCTTAAAAACTGATCAGCTACCAGCTTTTTATCAGATCCCTGGTTAAGTAACCTTAACAAAGTGCTTGAACCAAATGCACCAGTTCCAATATTGTATACTAAAGAAGTAATAGCTGCCATTTGATTTTCAGTTACAGGAACCTTGATTAATTTATTAATTCTCTTTTCACGTTCCGCAACATCCATTTTCAACCACCTTTCAGCAGTTGCAAGATCAATCTTATCACCTGGCTTGATTGCCTGTCCGGTGTCCTTGTTAATGGTGTTGCCATATCCTATTGTCCAAATTCCCCCTGTGTCAGGATAGCTGGACAATTCAAGACCTTCAAACTTTTTTATGATATTTAATGCACTCACTTTTTTTCCGATTAATAAGATCAGCAGAACGGCTAAACCGATATAAATTTTTTTGTTATTGGACATCACTGTCTTTTGCTAACAGTCCAGTAATTGCAGTTGCAATACCAGCAATAATACTTACCCAATTGTTATGTTGGATCCCATCCAAGATCAGGGAACCACCAGCAATAGATCCAAAAAATGAAGTCTTAATGTTTTTTAATATTCTTTTCATATTACTTTTTTTTCAGTTGTTTAATACCTACCAGAATGGAAATTGCACAAGATATTGTACTGGCACCCAGAAAAACAATATTTGCCAATTCAGATATGTTTTGCACTCCCAATAGGGAAAACAATACAGTGCTAAATGTGGCAATATATGTGGGATCAGTTTGACTCTGCATCTTTAGCTGGTTCATCTTTAAACTTTTCAGCTATTGTGTTAAATGCCTGTATAGCAGTAAAGGATTCATCAATCTTTGAAAATACCCCTTTGCTGGTAGCAAGATCCAAAATAGCTTTAATGATTTCAAGTGCTTGTTTTTCGTTCATTTGTCTTTTTTTTATTATTAACGATTAGATCAAAGTTAACCCAAGTTGATCACAGATCCACTGGTAAGCAGATTCATTAATATCAACAGTTGAACTCCACTCTGAATAATCCGGTTCATTTATGGTTAAATTCCCTTCGGAAAGTTTATTTCCTTGCGTATCAGGTTCAGAACCATCGGCAAATATTGACCAATAAAATGTGGCAAAAGATTCCAAATTATCATTAATTATGTACGCATTAATCCAAGATCCTGTTTGCACTGATCCATTAACCCATATTTGTACTGGTAAAATTTGTTTCATATATTTTTATATTATTGTAAATGTTTTTGTTACTCCACCAATCCGCATAAATAAATTAGTACCATCAAACCAAATATCTCCGTTAACTGGCGAAGTTGGTGCAGTTCCTGATGGAACTCTTAATGTAGCACTTGCAGTTGTTGCTGGTGCTAAAACTGATATTCCAGTACTTATATCTATTGCTCTCCAATCAGCAGCAGCAGTAATTGTTGGATTAATGTATAATCCCCTTGTGATGCCATTTGCACCGCCTGTTTGGTTAATTGTTTGATTAATTGCAAATGTGGCATAAGTAGCATTTCCGCTTGTAGGATTAAAAGTATTTGTTAAACTAAATAAACCTCTATTTCCAGCTGTGTTAGCATTTGCGGCACCAGAAAAATTATATGCTGGTGAATCTGTTTTTGTTGATAGTGCATCTACGTAACCATTAGCATAAATACGAAAATACCTATCAGAAGAAGTTGAAACCCTTGCAACTTGTATAAAATCATTATCTGATCCACCTCTAAAGTCAGCAAGTGTTGCCAATGGTGTTCCAGTATTTCCGCTTCCAAATAAAGCATAACCACTTACACTTGAAGATCCGTTAATATCAAGTAAAAAAGTTCTTTCTGTTGTTGTTCCTACAAGCAATCTTCCAGCAGTTGTTAATCGCATCCTTTCATTGGTAGGTTGAGTAACAATATTTCCTATTGTTGAACCTGAATAAAATGAAATACCTTGCGTTGATGCAATTTGAAGAAATGTAGTTATAGCGGTATCAACACCAATCGCTGAATGTAACGTTCCTGATGATTCAATTCCTATTGCTGCTGCAACACTACCATTTGCAACATTTACATTTATTCTTCTTGGTGTGTTTGTTGTAAATATGGATAAATTACCAGCACTTATTAAGGTGTTTCCTGTAATTTTTGCAGTTCCAGTAATTTGTATTTTTTCTCCAGTATCAGTAGTATTTCCAAAAAGACTATTTGCAGCAAAATAATTGGTATCACTTGCCCCAGCTTGATAAATTCCCCACCTATTTGTAAACGTAAACCCAGCACCATAGTCATCCAGTGGGTTGATTAAATGACTATACGCATTGGTTATTGTCAAAGTTCTTGTTGATCCTGTATCTCTGAAAAATCCTAAATTTTGACTAATTGCTGCGTGACTTATTGTTCCGTTATGACTACCAGTAAATTGTATTTGGTTCTGAACACCACTCATTGCCCTGATCCCTGGTGCAGTTGATTGTGTCATAGTTATAGTATGACCACCTGAACCGAAATCAATTTTATTTACGTTCACCATTGCACTGGCAAGGTTAGCTTGAGCAAAAGTTGAATTTCCTAAAAATGTTTGGGCATTTATTGCACCATTGGCACCATATACATTGCCAATATTGCTGGAAGAAAAACCAGCAGCAAAAGACAAAGCATTGCTACCTAAAACGGAAAAACTTGATGCACTTGTTGAA
>Ga0114976_10002065_pt1 | contig 12612 bp, 8 predicted proteins | sample S_130805_EF_Meta_FD_87319 | JGI IMG/M metagenome (GOLD analysis project Ga0114976, IMG submission 87319) | Freshwater microbial communities from Lake Simoncouche, Canada to study carbon cycling - S_130805_EF_MetaG | ecosystem: Environmental > Aquatic > Freshwater > Lake | place: Lake...
TAAAATTACATCTCCATACCTGAATAAATTATATTTAAGTTGGTTTACTGATAGTATAATAAATAAGAAGATCAGCGTTATTTCACCAATTACTAACAAAATAATTTATACGGATAAATATTTTATTACTAATAACTATCATTATGAAAAAACTCTTTTTTCAATATGTAATTATTATTTTGACGAAGAAGAAATTATATTAGGTTTAGGACTTGGTACAGGTAATCATCCACAAGAAACTCACATTTTATATGTTTACTGTATAAATGAAAATACATTATTTTATGACTGGATAAATTATTCACTTGAAAATTTTAAAAACAATTTACTTAAAAAAATTAATATTTATGCAAGTAAAATTAAAAATCATAATTTTGATAGTATGAATAGTAAAGTAACTACTACTTATGGTTTTATGTCAAATATGGCTCACATGTTATTTAATGATTACACTGGCCTGTATTTAATTGATTATCATAATTTAAATAAAAATATAGATGAAATTTTATTTGGTCCACATGATATATATAAGATAAAAAATTATTTTCAACAATTTGATAACATTACTATTAAAGAAATGAATAATATTTCAGATATTGAAATAATTGGAAAAGGTGTTTTTTTTAAATTTAATCATTTTTATATACTTAATGATACCATAAGTTTTTTAAAACGAAACTTATTGGGTATTTTTACAAAAAATATTGACCAAAAAAATGATTATGACAATGTAACAAATAGTGCTGAAATAATTAAGAAAAAGCATTATCCTATATTTAATATTGTTTTGAGAAAAGGAGATTTTGAAATGAATAATCAGGTTAGTGTAATGAGTAATTTGATAAATTTATTAATACAAAAATATCCAAATGCTTTTTTTTATTTAGATGGATTTGTTCAAAATATAAATGAAGCTAATAGAGTTGATGATATTAATATCGGGATAAATCATAATATAAATATATCAAAAATAACCTTAGATTATTTAGAACTATCAAATGAAATCATTCAAAATATAAATACAAACAATTGTATGAGTTTAATAAATACTAATATTTTATATTTAATTACACATATACAAAATTGTAATTATGGTATATATCTATTGGGCTCTGCCGCTTGTAATGCTGGATGGATATGCCAAATACCTGGAATTCAATTTGGTAGACCGCATATAAAAATTTATGAAGATATGGACAAAACCATTAGAGAAGATTTTCCTAGCATTATTTATTTGAAAGACAAAATAATATACAATACCGACGGAACTTTTGACATATCATCACAAACTATTTTTGATTTAATACCCGAATTTTGAACCATTGAAGAATTTAATTGTGTAAATGTTTAATATATATATATATATATATATATATATATTTTATATTAATATAAAATATATATGAGTTTAGTAGATTCTAATAAAAACATAAGATATTTACATTTTGGAGAAAGATGTCATCCTTTTATTATTATTAATATGATGTTGAATATAGATACTAAAACATTGTTTCAATTAGGGATATTTCCTTTTAACGCATTGGTCCAGATTCTAGAAGATGAAAAATTTGACGATATTATCAATATAGATTATTTAACACATAATGATAAAAAACCAACTTTTTTACAAGTTGATAAGATAGAAAAATATTGTCATCAAAACACCTTTTTTTGTAATACAAAATATAATGGGGTATGTTTAGTTCATGATTATGGAGCAGAAGATAATGTAATAGTGAATTATAATTTTATACAAAAATCTCATAAATTGAAACAAAAAAATTTTTATGAATATATTAATTCAGGAGATTTTTTATGTTTTATAACAATTTTATTTGAAACTAACTTAGAATCTTTGATGTATGAAAAAATGAGTCAACTTTTATCTGAAAAATATGGCGTCAAAGATTTTGTCATAGTTATATTTACCAATGATAGGAATCCAATTCCACAGAATTTACCAAAATGTTATGAAATTATAATATTAAATGACGAATATAGAGATGATATTTGTAAAAGTGATGAATATCGTATTAACTTATATAAGGATATGTGGGAAAAATTCATTTGTGTTTTAAAGAAATATGGTTACGAACATGCTAGTTTTGAAGACCTCTTTGATATAAATAGAATGCCGCGATTATAAATAAAATACCAAAACTAAATATTCATGTTTTAAATAATGAAACTTGTTATTAAAGAACAAAAATTTAATTAATTCAATTATTATATATTATTTTCACAATCATTTCCTTTTCAAACTCTTCCCTTGATAAAAATGGATCCATATCTTCAAAAGGTCTACTTGAAAATGTTCCATCTTCATTTTTTACTGCACTCAATTTCGGTACTCTTTGTTGAATGCTAGAAAATACTTCACATATGATAGTTTCTTTATAATTTAAAAACTCTTTTAATATTTGTTCTAGCTCTTCTGTTTTTCTAGCACAAATATATTTTATTCCATATGCATTTGCTATTTTTTCTGAACTAGGAAATGATAGGTCACTTTCATTGTCACTTCCATACTTATTTTTAAAATATAAGCTTTGTGTAATTACGTTGGCACCATATGAATTATTATTCATTAATAGTATTTTCATAGGTATTTTCTTGTGAACAATGGTTTGCAATTCTTGAATATTGAATTGAAATGATCCCTCACCTAATATAGGAATAACTAATTTCTCTTTTTCAGCAATTACAGAACCAATTGCGGCGGTCATTTCAAAACCCATATCACCTTGACTACTTATGATAAATTTATCGTTTTTCTTTACTTTTACCATATGCCAAACATTTGTAATAATAGAGCCCGACGATGTTATTATTATTTTATTTTCAGGGGCCATATCAAAAAATATTTTTAATGCATAGTAAGGATTAATACCTTTACTATCATCTAGCGCATTTGACGGCAATTCAAATTGCCATTTATTTTTCCAATGATTGCATTTTTCTACCCACCAACTATAATCTTTCACGGTGATACTATTATCTTGGTGGTTGTTATCATAATTATCAAAAAATAAATTCAGGTCCATGTTAGATTTTAAAGTATAATTTACATTTTCTTTTTCCAATTCATTTTCATCGTTATCTATGTATATAATTTTGGCTTCTCTAGCAAAAGTCTCTTTATTATATCCAACAATTCCTTGGGCCATTCTACAACCAAGTGATATTAATAAATCACAGTTTTGCACTGCAAAATTTCCAGCTCTATCGCCGATTAAACCAATTTTGCCCACATACAACGGATTATCGCTTTCTATTAAATCAGTTCCATGAAAAGTTACAACGACCGGTATTTTATATTTTTCTAAAAACTTGTTGAATTTTTCATTACATAACCCCATTTTGATACCATTTCCTGCTATTATTACTGGTCTCTTTGATTCTGCGAGTAAACTTTTAATATTTTCCAACATTTCATAATCAGGTTTTTGTTCAAGTATATCTTTTTCTATAACAGGTATTTCTAGATCTTCCATAAAATAACCTTGAAGGTCTACTGGAATAGAAATCCATACTGGTCCTGGTCTTCCATTTATCATATGTTTAATTGCTTCAATCAAAACATCTTTTATTTCTTCTATATTTGTAATTTCATAGGCATATTTTGTAATTGGTTTTACCATAGAAATGATATCGCAATCTTGACCTGCATAATGTCTTAATTTCATTTTTGGATTTTCTTTTTCCAATGTTCTTGTTAGTTCAATACTTTTAGATTGACCTGATATGAATAATATAGGCAAACTATCTTGATGAGCTACTAAACAAGGAGAGATTGCATTTGTTGCGGCCACACCTGCTGTTGTGCAAACAATGCAAGGTTTAGAATTTGTCTTTGTAAATCCAGTTGCTGAATAACCACATGCTTGTTCGTGATGTTGATAATAAATATCAAAATCAGGGTTTTTACCAAAAGAGTCATTTAAATGCATAGCAAATCCACCAGTAATAGTAAAAACTGTGTCTAAACCATTTTTGATTAAAAAATTGGTTATGAAATCACTTACCTTAACTTTCATTGAATTATAATTTATTCAAATATATTATAATTTTATAAAAAACTTAATACAAAATATATTTCTATTACAATGAACTTGTTATTCAATAACACAATAATTAATGTGACTGTTTAATAAGTTTATAAACTTATATTTAACTCCAAGTTCTTCTAATACAGCAACAGTCTCTCCCGGAAATGTTTTAAAATTTAGTTCATCAAAAGCAATAATTGAACCTTTCGCCATTTTTGGCAAAAAATATTTTAATGCTGTTTTTGTTGGTTCATATACGTCCATATCTAAGTATAATAAAGAAACTATGATATGTTTATTATTTTCTAAAAATGAAGGTAAAGTTTCATTAACATCGCCAGCAATTAATTTTACGTTAGAAGGAGTATAATAATAACTATTATGAACATCAATAATTTCTGTCAATTTTTCATAACTATTACTGCATTTATAATCTCCTTTTTCCCAAGTTATATCGGACACATCGTTTTTATTAATATTTACGAATCCATCAAATGTGTCAAACCCATAAAATTCGCGATATTTATAGGTTGGTTGTAATATATTATGAACATGTAATAACGACATTAGCCCGTTACCATTAAATACACCCATTTCAATAACTGCCCCTGGAATATTTTGAATCATTTTCATTAATTCATATCTTGCTAAAAATCTTTGTATTGAATTGATAGGTGTATACAAAGCAAAATCGCTAATATGTAAATTATCCAAGTTTGCTAATTTTTCATAATATTGTTTCGTTTTGCTGTTCAATACCTTATCATATGTTTTATTAAGAATTATTGAATCCATGCTAAAATAATAATATATAAATTTATATTATTATTTAATTTTATACGTATTTATTAGAGAAATAAATATTCAAATCTGTAAATCATTGTAATTATTTATATGCAAAATATTATAATTTTCTAAAATATAGCTATGATGAAAATAATTAACTGTATTTATGTAATATGAAACAATTTCCGGTATTCTTGTTATGGCATGTATTCCAGTTATACTATCTTCAAAACATACCATTTTCTTATTAGGAAAATCGTTTAATACTGTTAAATAGCATTCCGGATTTGGTTTTTTATTTTTGAACATTTCTCTATAATAGTTTTTAGATGAATGTTTTAATATTGGAAATAATTCTGAAAAAAAATCTATGTGAATTTTCAAACTATTTGATACTATAACAAATTGTTTATTATTATCTATAATTTTATTCAAAAAATCTTCGCATCCATCTATCATTTTAATTTCATCCTTTTTGTTTGTAATAATATCAAAATAAGTTTTATTTTTATATTCAACAACATGTTGACAATCATCAATATTTAAAAGACCTATTATATATTTTTGAATATTATTTGGAATCATTGAATGAAAAATGGATTGAAATGTATTTTCACATATATAAAATTTATCACCAAAAAAATGTTGTAGCGTTATTAACCACGCTTCATAATGAAATTTTTCACTTTTAACTAAAGTATCATCTAAATCAAAAATAAATAAATCAAAATCATTTATCACAGTATTCTTATTATTAATCATAATATTCTTATAATAAATAAAATATAAATATCATATTTTATTATATTAATTATATCTAAACTAAATTTATTTTTCAATATTATTCATAGCGATTCTATCTTCAATCATTTTGATTCGCTTAACATCTTTATTTGCGTGCATTGAATATCTTTGATGAATAAATTTTAACCATTCTACTTCAAACACATTACCCCAATATAGTAATTTATCAAGATTTTTAATATCTAGTGAATGAACGTCATATATAATATAGCGTGTCTCAAATTTGTCAAGTAAATTTTGTTCAATTAATTTTTCAATGAAATTTTTTGAATTTATACTAACTGCGCCACCCATATAACATTTTGTTCCTTGTTCTCGTGCTTTTTTAAAGACATTTTCAACCATTTCATACATGTCATCTGTATCAACAAAATCTCTATCTTTATTTAAAGAACCTACAAAATCTACACGACCTACTGTAACAAAATCTACTTTATTGAAAAGTTCTGAAAGCTCATCTAAATTATTGTATGATTGAATTGTTTCTAGATTGAACCCTTTTTGTTTGTTATAGTTATATGCATCAAGTGATTTTAAAAATTTATTTAGAGCAAATTTACTTTCAACCATAGGTGCAACGATTGTATCACAATTCAAATCTATACAATCAATAATATCTCTCTTGGCTTCACAGCCACCAATTTTAACAGATAAACCTAATCCTACGTTTGATGTTAAACTACGCATTGTTATAATTTCATTGTATAACGCACCTTCGTCCTCAAAAGATACCTTGATTCCGGAACACCCCATTTCCTTCAAAGTAGATAATATATTCTGTAACTTATCCATTATATATTATGTCATACAAATTATTTTTTTTGTAAAGGATCTTTTTATATTTTACATTTTATAAATTCAACTATTTTATCTAAAGTAAATCCAAAATGATTTTTGATATCTGCAATTTTTGCACTTTCGCCAAATTGATCAATACCATATGTGAAATCAACATATTTATACCAACCTGATGTTAAACCTGCTTCTAAACTCATTTTTTTTACATTTTTTGGTAAAATATCTTCTTTGTAAAAACAGTCTTGTTTATCAAATAATTCACAACATGGCATAGATACTACGCGGCATTTAATATCTAATTTTTTTGCAATCTCAATTGCTAGATGGACTTCAGATCCAGTTGCTACAATTATTAGATCAATATCTGGATTAGTATTGGTATTGGTCTCGTTGATGTCTGTAGGCTCGTATGCAATATAAGCTCCTTTTTTCATTTTTGAAGAACAAGTTGATTGTATATTTGGAACTGTTTGGCGTGATAAAATGATTGCTGTAGGGCCATTATAATCAAGAGCTATTTGATATGCTCCCGAAACTTCAGTTACATCACATGGTCTTATTGTTAATAAATTAGGTATGGACCTTAATATTGTAAGTGATTCTACAGGTTGATGAGTTGGACCATCTTCTCCCAAAAAAACAGAATCGTGCGTTAGAACGTAAATAACCTGGTGTTTTGAAAGTGCTGCCATACGAATAGGTGCCAAACAATAAGTTATAAAAACGAGAAATGTGCTTACTACTGGGATTATATCACAGCTACTGATACCGTTTGCTATGGAACACATTGCGTGCTCTCTAATTCCATAGTGTAAGTATTTTGGTGTAAAATCATTTTTGTTAATATGTGTATTTGTCACCATTGTTTTATTAGATTCAGCTAAGTCAGCACTCCCTACAATTATATCAGGTAACAATTCTGCTATTTTTTTTAATACAATATTAGATGATTCTCTCGTAGCATAATCTTTTTCTTGATTTTTAATTTTATCAATTTCATTTGTGACGTTTGATATATTGTTTGTGGTTGTGGTTGTATTGTTGTTTGCATTGAATTCATTATATAAAAGGGCCTTCTGTTTTTTTAATTCATCAAAATAATTTTGAACGTCTTCGTCTACAAAAAATGATTGGGTTTTATCAAAACCAAACAACTCTTTCAGAGTTTGTGTATTTATTTGTCCTAATGGAGCTCCATGAACGGATGATTTACCCGCTGATATTGACCCGTATCCAATAGTCGTTTTAATAAAAATAATTGTTGGTTTGTCTGTTGATTGTTTAGCAGTCATTAATTTTTCATGTATGTCATTTATATCTGTATCGCCATTAACGACTTCAAGCACATTCCAATTTAAAGCAATAAATCTACTTCTTGTATCTTCTGTAAATGTTATATCGGTTTTACCGTCTATAGTTATTCCATTATCATCATATAATAGGACTAGATTGTTTAATCCCAAGTGTCCTGCTAATGAAGCGGCTTCATAAGAAACTCCTTCCATTAAACAGCCGTCTCCACACATGACATAAATGTTATTGTCAATCCCTTTTTTCTTTGATGATATTGCCATTCCAACTCCATTTGCTATTCCTTGTCCTAATGGACCGGTTGATATTTCAATTCCTAATTTTTTATTATATTCTGGATGTCCTGGCGTTTTGCTGTAAATTTGTCTGAAACTTTTCAAATCATCTAATGAATAATCATACCCTAATAAAAATAACATACTGTATAATAAAGCACAACCATGTCCATTTGACAATACAAATCTATCACGATATTCCCATAAAGGATTTTCTGGGTTATAATTCATTATTTTGCACCAAAGCACAAACATCGCAGGCGCGCATCCTAACGGCATTCCTGGATGACCTGAATTTGCTTTGTCTACCATGTCTACCGATAAAAGTCGTAAGGTATTTATTATCTTGTAAGACATAGATGTTGTTGAGGTTGTGTCTATTTCTTGCATTATATTTTATATTTATTTATTATTTAATTTTATATTTATTTATTATTTAATTTGATATTTTTTATTATTTATTTCTTATTAAAATTATTTTTGATAACAAAACATGAATTATTTATATTTTCTTACAGTTGTAAATCCTAAATCTACGCGTATAGATTGCCCAGTTATTCCTGTATTTTCTATGACTAAAAATTTTACTAATCTATATACATCATCAAGATTTACGAGTCTACCAAAATTTAAATAGTTTTTGATGTAATTTATCTGATTTTCATCTAAAGTTTTACGTGTCATTTCATTATCTATGACTCCTGGCAAAACATTATTTATTAATATATTTTTGCTTGATAAATCATATGATAAATTTTTTACTAATCCACTTAAAGCGGCTTTAGATATTGAATAGGATAGTTTATTTTCTCTCGTGAACTCTTCCCAAATAGAACTTATTACTACTAATTTTGAATTGTCTTGGATTTTATTTTCTTTTAATAAGGCATTCAATGTATTCAAAACAAAAGTAACATTTCCATCCATTAAGTTGTTGAAATTTTCATGATTGAAGTTATTTATATTATCATTAAAATTACATCCTTGGGCCCAAATAACAATGTTTACATTGGATATATTTTTTAATCTCTCTTGATTATCACTTGTAACTAGTATGATATTATCACCAGTTAGGTTTATTTTATTACTATTTGTTGTCGTACCAATAACTTCTATATTTTCTTTCTTCAATTGTTCAAAAATATATTGTCCGATTGATCCTGTAGCACCAAATATCAAAGCTGTATTTGTAGTTGTAGTTGTATTTGTAGTTGTACTCGTAGACATTTTATAATAATATATAAAAGTTTTATATATTATATTGAAGGTTTTAACTTGTTATTATACGATAGCTTTTAATCCAGTCATCAGTTCAATTTCTATATTCCAACCTAAATCTTTTAATTTTTGATTGCTAATGTAATAACGTTGATCATTAAATGGTCTATCTTCTACATATTCTATCCACTCATCATAATCTTCTGTATTTTTCATAGTTTTTATTAATATTTTTGCTATTTCCATAACAGAAAATTCCATTCCTTCATCGCATCCTATGTTGTATATTTCACCAATAGAACCTTTTTCTAAAATACATTCAAAAGCTTTTGCTGTATCATATGCATGTAAAAAAGCTCTTACACTTGTTCCCTTACCTTGAACGGTTACCTTTTTATTTTCTTTTAATAATTTAATAAATCGTGGTATCAGTTTTTCAGGGTATTGATTAGGACCGTAAACATTGTTGCCTCTTGTAATTATAATTGGCATTCTATAAGAATGACTATATGATTGCGCAATTAATTCGGCGCCTGCTTTTGTTGCAGCATAAGGATTTGTTGGGCATAAAATAGAATGTTCTGTTTTATGGGTTTCATCAACTGTGTTCATAGATTCACCATATACTTCATCAGTAGAAACATGAATGAATTTCTTAACTTTATTGTATTTTCTTACACATTCTAACAAAATATGAGTTCCAAGCACATTATCTTTTGTAAAAATCAGTGAATCTTCAAATGAATTTTGAACATGTGATTGTGCTGCAAAGTGTATTACGTGTGTAATTTGATGTTGAGATAAAATCTGTTTTATTAAATTTTCATCACATAAATTTCCCTCTACCAAAACATATTTCGCATTTTTTCTAATTGATTCATCAATATTATTTTTATCGGCACAATAATACATAGCATCCAAATTAACGAGTTTATCTACTTTTTGTTTTGGAAAGTAATAATTGATAAAATTACTTCCTATAAAACCACACCCACCTGTAACTAGTAAATTAATTTCTTCTTTTAAAGTAGCCTTGTATTGAATAATACATTCTCTTACACTGGTGCGAATGTGTTTTATTTTTGGATATAAAGATTCTAATTTTGTTGTGTCTAAATAATTATTTGATCTATCTGCTGCTAAGATTTTTCTTTGCTCTTCTTGACTAAAATTGTTCCACTTGAAATCTTTATCTACTATTTCTTTGTACATTTGTAAAATTTCATTGTGACTTATCAATCCAGGATTAGTCAAATTCATTGTTCCAGTAGTGTTATTTTTCATCATGTCCAAAACATAAGGAAGTAATTCAGGTAATACTGTCATAGAATTTGGAACGGAACAAATTTTTTCATAATTTACTATTTTTGTAATAAAATTTCGTGGATTTTTTTCACCAGTAATTGGCATACGAATACGTAAATTTAGAATTTTATCTTTATACAATTGCATCAATCTATCAGTAAATCCTTTTACGATTGAATAGGATGAACCAAAAAAATTTGGCTGGTCATCTTCTATAAATCCATTTTCTTCTTTACCAAAAGGATGAGTTTCATCAAATTTAAATATACACCCTGTGCCTAAATAAGTATAATGTATGTTGTTTTTACTGCAAATATCAGCTAATAACAAAGGGGAAAATAAATTGTCTCTCACATTTTCAAATAATTTGCCTTCTTGTTCTAAATAATCAATTGTTGAATAAGTTTTATTATTAATTTTACCATGGGTTCGTCCAATGAAAGATATTACATGTGTAGGTTGTATGGTTTGAATTTCTTGTTCTAATTCTATTTCATTATCCACTCGCGATTGTCCTTCTACATAATTTGTATTTGTATCTTTTAAAAGGTCAATAAATTGATTTCCGATCCATCCTTTTGATCCATATACTAAAATTTTCATCGTATATTTATATACTTATGTATAAATATTTTAATTTTATTAAAAAAACATAATAATTCATAAAACAAATTAATATTTGTAGTCGTTGAAAAAAAAAATAATTATTATTTGAATATAATATAATTATTTTTGAATTATTATATTATTTGAATATAACTATGAATAAAACTAAAACAATAGATAAAATAAAACTATACGAACAATGTAGTTTGAAGCGTTTCTCTAATGAATATAATAGTAAAAACAAAAATAAAAATTTTAATATGAATGAGTCAATTAATATGTTCAGATTGTTGTGCTTTAAAATGAATTTTTTTATGAAACATATTAGTTTACCAAAATTTAACAAGGTTAGTTTATATGAAGCAGTATTGATTGAATTTAGAAATTTTCCGCATATAGAATTTCTTATTCGTAATGCAATATTTAAATTAGGAACTGACTGGTGTCATACAATCATCTGTGGAAATCTAAATTATGATATGGTTGCGAGTATTTGTAAAAGTATTTCAAATAATATCAATATTATCAGATTAGACGTTGACAATATGACACAATCCAAATACAGTGAATTCTTAACAACAATGGAATTTTGGAATTTATTGAAAGGAGAGAAAATATTGATATATCAAGAAGACTCAATAATATTCAAAAATAATATTCAAGAATTTATAGATTATGACTTTATAGGTGCACCGTTTTTAAAAAATAGTAACGATACTCCTAACTCTGTAGGCAATGGAGGTTTGAGTTTAAGAAGTAAATCTATAATGATTGAAGTTATCAAAAAAATAGATCCCACTTCGTGTGATTATAATAGCTCAACTCTTGATTACATGAAATTTGTAAATTTAGAATTTCCACCAGAAGATGTTTATTTTTCAAAATGTATGCAGGAAAATATAATAGGTCTTGTTGCGGATTGGGATGTAGCTTATCAATTTTCTTCAGAAACAGTTTTCAATGAAAATAGTTTTGGTGCGCACAAATTTTGGTGTTCAAATGAAAAGTGGAAAAGTTATATAAAAAAATGTTTTTGTTTTAAAATTTATAAACCTAGAAGTAATATTAATAAATTATTAATACACAATAATCAATCATTATCGTTTAATTTGAACGACAAAAGAGAAAATGCATTTGATATTGATTTGTATTTTTTTTGTAAAGTTAATAATTTGCAATATATAAATGATAATATTGCTGTGAATTATATAAATAAAATTGCATTAGACGGGTTTATATATCATCCTAAACAGTTATTAAATATTTATCCTAAAATATCATTTCATACTTTTTTGGATAATATTTATGTTATTGAAAACTACAGTATAATAGAACCACTACAACAATTTGTAAACAATAGATTATATAATTATAATTTTAATATATTAAGTGATTTATTAATAAATAAAAAATACAGTTGTTTGAATGATAATTATAATATTTTATTGTTAGTTTTTATA
>Ga0114976_10002074_pt1 | contig 12584 bp, 8 predicted proteins | sample S_130805_EF_Meta_FD_87319 | JGI IMG/M metagenome (GOLD analysis project Ga0114976, IMG submission 87319) | Freshwater microbial communities from Lake Simoncouche, Canada to study carbon cycling - S_130805_EF_MetaG | ecosystem: Environmental > Aquatic > Freshwater > Lake | place: Lake...
AAAAAAAAAAAACAAAAAAAAAAACACTAGTAATCTTATAAGAATAAAAAAAAAAGAAACAAACGAAGCAATTGATACAATAAATAAATCTATTAAAAAAACACAAAAAAAACGGGAAAAAAAATATAAAAGTCTTCGTAATACTATTAAACAAATTATTAATGATGAGAAAAAAGAAGAAAGACAAGCGAAAAAAGCGGAGATGAAATTAAGAAAGGAATTACGAAAAACAGGAGAATATACCGAAGATTTTAAAGATGAAACAATAATAGATTTAGTGAATAAATACACAGAATTTATTGATGAAGATTTAAAAAATTTGGAAAAAAATGATTTAGAGAAAGATGAGTTGAAAGAACGAAAAAAACAAGAGAAAAAAGATGCTGCTGAAGCCAAAAAGGTTCAAAAAGAAGCAGAAAAAAAGGAGAAAAAAGATTTGAAGTTAAGAGAACGCGAAGAAAAACGCGCAACGAAAAAGGCGCAAGCAGAATTGAAAAAGCAAGAAAAAGAGGCAGCTAGATTAGCGAAGAAAACGATGAAGAAGAGGGAATAAAATTATTCAATAACAATATTTATTGAATAATTATAAAATTATTTATTTTTTGGTTTTGTTATATTTTTTGGTTTTGTTATATTTTTTGGTTTTGTTATATTTTTTGGTTTTGTTATATTTTTTGGTTTTGTTATATTTTTTGGTTTTGTTATATTTTTTGGTTTTGTTGTATTTTTTGGTTTTGTTGTATTTTTTGGTTTTGTTGTATTTTTTGGTACAATTCAATAATTTTCTATTAGAAAATTGTCTATTACTTTTATTAGAACCACCTATAAGACCGCCACCAATAGATGCGTAAAAAATACCCAAAAAGAATACTGATGATACTATATCACTTATGGTTTGACTTGGATAAATAGTTTTTTCAGGTACCTTGGGAATAGCATATATGGCGGTCCCTGTTTTAATATAAGTTTGTCTTAAATTTTCCAAAATATATTCTACACCAGTTTTAGCATTATAATTAAATATATTAATTAAATCAGTTTTTAAATTATTATTAAGATCATCATAGTTAATGTCAATATCAATAATAATATTATTATTATCAACATCATCATCATTATTCGTTCTAATTTTATAATGTTCTTTTAGTTTTGTTAGTGTTTTTTTGTCTGGTATTTCTATAATTTCATCATTAAGCATTAAATCGGTAATTTTATACGAAATCGTTTTATTTGGATTATTAGGTAGGAGGTCATTCCAATCATTAACGTTTTCGAGTATGTCATCAAATATTTCTTCCTTGAGAAATTGTTTATAATAATTATTTTTAAATTTATTTATACTATTAATTTGTGATAATTGCCAATCTTCATCAAGCATACCGCTCATTAATTCTATATAGATTTCTACTGTAGGTTCTTGGTGGTATTTTCTATAAAGATTTTCTACACTTTCAAAATCAACACTTCTAAAAAGGCTTATTCCAGCTTTTCTGTAACTATTTTGCACACCCATAACTACAGTTTTCCAAAGGTCTGAAACTTTTGTTTCATTTGAATATATATTGACTGCTTTTTCACTTAAATTTCTAAATATAGTATTTGGTTCAGGATCTACCTTTGCTTGATTTTCTAAATTATTATTTGCTGAAAAAGTTCCTCCAAATAAATGAAAGACTTTTTTTTCAAATTTACCTTCAAATCCGGCTACTGAATACTTACGCAATATACGAGCTTCAGCTTGTTCTTGATCTCCAGCAGTTTTATTTAATGCTGCAAATATTATTGATGGATTGAATGTAAAACTAAAACCTTCGGTATGTGATGGTGATAATATTATACATATAGGATGTGTTGTATCTTCATCATTAATGCCTAATATAGGAAACGTTAATCTGCTACCAAATATATACATATCTTGTATTTCATTAGTAGTAGAATTTTCATCTAGAATTATAAATTTTCTACTTTTTTTTAAAAGAAAATCACAAAAATTTTCCATAATTTCTCTTGTAGGAGGATATACAATAGGTAAAAAATATTCATAATGTTTTGTATTATCATTTATATTGTAAACTTCAGCATAATGTGGGTGTAAACAATAATGAGAATCTAGATGAATTAATCCTGAACGAATTGTTTTTAGTATATTTAATATAACTTCAAATCTTATTGTTTCTGAAGTAACATCAAATGTTTTATCATTTAAATTCTCTAACTCTTCATGTAATTTTTCATTATTGGTTGTATTATTTTTGGTTATTATAAAATCAAATATTTTCTTTATATCATCATTATCATGATTTCCTTTTTCCAAATAAAAAAGAGATTCACTTAAACAAAAATTATTTGATATATTTATAGATCTTCTAAATAAGGTTGTTGGTTCTATATAGTTGTTTGCCTTTATAATATCTGCGTATCTAGTAGTTTTATTATTTTTTAAATTAATGTACATAGAAGGAAGTGATTTTAATTGTGAATCTGGTAAATGAAATTGTATATTATTATAAAAAGAAAGTTTTGAATTTAAATTTATATAAAAATCATCAGTTGAAAATAATTTGATTCTATTACTTGTATGGTCTATATCTTTTTCCTTTAAACCCCAACTAATAGTACTATTATTGGGATTAATCATTTCCTTAATTTTAAAATAATCTTCATCAAATAAACGGCGTATTCGATCAGTAATTGTAATATTATCTAGTTTATGTATTGTATCTTCATTCTCTTTTTTTCTTCTTTCATTCTCTTTTTTTATTTCATTCTCTTTTTTTATTGTATCTTCATCTCTTTTTGTTTGATCATTAAAATGATCACCTGTTTTTATTTCTAAATTTTTTAATCCTTTAATATCTGATAGATTTAGATTTTTTATATCTTTTGAGTAATTAGTATAAAAATCATTTAATCCATCATAATTAAAATTGACAATTTGAATAGTGCCACAACTTACATTATCAACAAATTCTATAAATTTATATTTTTTTTTGTTTATTTCAATATCTTTTTTGTCTATACATTCAGATAAAATTAAGGCCTGACATGCGGTATAAGGAACCAATATAAATTCTCTATGATTTGATGGAAAATCATAAGTATGTCCTTTATCATTTATAATAGAATCATCATCTATTAAATCTTTTTTGTTATTAGTATATTTATCATCTTTATCGATTCCATTAATTATATTTATATACATTAAATCTTTATCAATATTGATTTCTTGAAATGCTATATTATACATTGAAACATAAGGACGAGTATGTTTAATTATTTGTTCAATATTATATTGAACACCTGAAAAGAAACCTGCTTGTATCGTACGAGCAGCAAGTATAAAAAAATTTAATAAAAGTTTAGTTAAAAAAATAGCAGTAATTTTAGCGCTACTTAATACAAATATTCCACCATTCACTAACGCATCAACAAATGCGTTAAAAATTAACAATACCTTATAAGAAGTCGAATAATTACTATTGTTAAGAGTTCCTTCTTGAATTTCTTCCCATCCTTTTTTTATAATATCAAACATAAGACTGCAAAGTTTAGCAGACCAATTTAACCCTTCTTTGAACCAATCAAAATTTTCTCTAATAAATTGCAACCATGTTCTTTTTTTTTCGCCACCTTCTAATTTATTAGTATCAACGTTTTTACTTATTTCATCTTCAATTATTTCAATAGTTGCGTTATTTATATTTTTACTTTTTTCATAAAGAATTATATAATTTAATGAAACCAATATATCATATAATACTTCTTTACATTTATCTTTGTACTCTGCTTTTAAAATAGATTTAAATTTATCTTCATCACTAACATGCTCCATAATATATTCTATAATATTTCGAGTAACAACCCCATTATTGTTTAAATTATAATTAATTATCATTTGTTTATTAGAAACAGACAAATTTTCTTCATCATCATCACCACCACCACCACCTGTTTTTTTAATTATATTGGCAATACCTCCAAAAAATGGTTGGTCTTCTTCATTCTTAGCAAACGCCCTTATTAATATGTCTATCAATGCACCAAAATGAAGATTAAAAGCCAAAGATATAATATCGGATTTACTAGTATTAAAAATTCCTTTTTTAAATATTATCAAATCTTTTTGAAAATCTTTTTTATTACTTTCATTTATAGCATTCAAAAAATAAGCAATATCAATAATATTGTATTTAAAATCTTGTATTGGAGTTCCTGTTAATAAAATCGTATATTTTATATTTTTATCAATATATTTATAAAAGTTCAAATTATTAAAAACGTTCTCAGGTCTTAAATTTTCTTTATCTAAATCTTGTTTTATAACAAGTTGATTTATATTTTTATTTCTGACATTATCAACTGTTACATTATTATAAATAGTAAGATATTGATGGGGTTTAATACTATTAGTACAAAATCTATGTACTTCATCGCAAATTAAAGTATCGTAATTATAATTATTTATAATTTCAAACCCGTTTTTTTTGTTATTTTCTCCTGATTGAAAAAAAGAGTCATAATCAAATGATGTAAATTCTATATAATAACCTTTACTATCATTAGTATAATAACCATGACATTTTTCAAAAATACATTTTTCATTATCTTCAGATATTGTAGTTGAAATATTATATACATATATACCAAGGGAATTAAATTCTTTTAAAAATGCACTTTTAAATATTCCTTTTGGTAGAATAAATAATATTTTAAATGGATTGGCTTGTGTTGTATACGGGCCGTTTGTTAAGTTATATAATGCTATCATCATTGACGTTACTGTTTTGCCTGTTCCTACAGCATGGATTAAAAAACAACATTTATCACCTTGTTTCCTACCTTTAGTAAATCTATTAACAGCAAATAATTGTCTGGAATCTGGAATCATACGATTTTTGGTTACAGTTGTTTGTACACTTTTTTGTATATTAATATTTCTGATAAAATTAGTAGAATCATATAATTTTAATTCTCCATTATAACAATTATATATAATTAATATAACAGCATAATACAAATTTATATCATCAGCAATTTCTAATAATTTTATTATAGATAAACTAAAATCTCCAGCTATAATATTTTTATAATAATCAGTGGCCAAGTCGTTGCCTGTTAAAATATAACCGTTCATTAAAATATCATAATTAGTAGGATTAAATGTAATATTTAAATTTCTAGAAACAAAATTTTTAGCGGTTTTTTTAATGTAATTTGATAAACCCGTTGCTTGTTCATTTATATATTTTTTTATACTTTCCAAAAAAGTTTTACTTTCTTCCTTATTTATAATAATTGGTTTTATAGCATATTCTCCTAGTGTAACCATTTGATTATATTCAGTAAATGCTACTGTGTCAATAATTTCTTTAAAAATTACATTATTCTTAAATAATGCTTTTACATCGTTATATGTATAATCATTTCCTTTTTCAACAAATATTCTTTTTATTATATTAAGGAATTCAACGCCTTTTTCTTTATTATTGTCAAAATAACTTCGTAAATCTTCTAAACACCTAGAATCATTTTTAATTTTTTTAAATAATAATGATAAGTAATCTTTCGAATATTTTTTAAAATTATTTATATCCCCTTTTATTTCATAATCAAATGTTTTGTCGTCTTGTTGTATGTAATTTATAAATTTATATATATCACCGTTTACTTCTTCCAACTCCATTATATCATCAAAAATATATTTTTTTGGGTATTTTTCTTCCAAGTCTTTTTTAAATTGACTATTATTAATAAATTCTTTAAAATATACTACTTCTATCAAATAATTAGAAAATTTTGTAAAATTAGACTGCTGGATAGCTATGTATTCACCATTATTATCAAAATGTTTTTCTACAAAGTAATTTTCTTCAATTGTAATAGGTAAATAACCAAGTAAACTATCAATATCTGCTAATTTTAATAAATTGTTTTCTTCAATTAATCTACCAATGTTATCTAATAATGATGTAATTTTTTTACAAATTTTCAGTATATCATATTTATTATAAAAGTATTTGAAATCATCATTTTTATTTTTGTCAAAATCATCATTATTATCAGAGTTAATGAATAAATTATTTAAAAAATCATTTTCATCACCGTTTTGAATAAGTGAAATACTTGTATTTATTAATTCAAATTTAAAATCATTAGTATCATGTTCTTTATTAAGTTTATCTCCAACGTTTAAAACTGTTTCATTCGCGTTTTTTTTAACATACTCAAAAATAGATTCTAAAATAACATAGGCGTTCGTATTACCTGTTTTTACATATGAAAATATATCACAAAATGTTTCAGTAATTCTATCATCATTAAGCATAGCCACATAAATTAAATACAATTGTTTTAACAATAATAAATAAGTATTTTTTATATATAGAATTTCACTATCATCATCATTATCATTATTATTATTTTCTTTCTCAATCAACTTATTAACTTTAAGACCTCTTCCTGTAATTAGTACTTTAAGTAAATTGTCTACATTCAACGTGTACTGGTGTTTTAACGTTTTTTCTGTATAATAATCATCAATACAAGGAATGTCGTCATGACGATCATGAATATTGTCTATATATATATCGTCTATATCATTATTGGTATTTTTTTGTTTTGTAGTTATTATATTAATAATATTAATATATTGTTTATCATTTTTAAGAGTTATCAATTTTTTTTCATAATTTGTACTATTAATCCCTTTAGCAAAAGCATTGTCAATTATTTGCTTAATTTTTTGCTGAAATGTTGCTATCAACTTACTTCTATCACTATTAGCTACTATAAATGTATTAAATAACTGAATATATTCGCCAGAAAAAATACTGCGTGTATATTTATAAAAGTTATCTAGATTTATTTTTGTTTTTTTTATAAAATCTATAATTATTTGTTGTTTGTTTTTAAAATTTTCTTTTTCTTTTTCTATAAATGATTTTCGTGAATCTTCACCTAAAATAGCTTTTAAAAGTTCGTTATAAACTAATTCTTCTTCTTTTAAATATTTTTCCAGTTGATCAATTATTAATGGCATATAATTATAATGTATCCATGCGTTTGAATATTCACCGTTAAAACACAATTTATTTCTATTCTCAATATTTACATTATATAAATTAATATCATTTCGTATTCTATTAAAAATAATATATTTTATATTCCAACCATCACTTTCACATTTATTTATTATTTCTCTATAATCTTCATCAACAAATTCTCTTGTAAAACCTGTTTCTTTATTTAAATTAAATTTAACAGGGTTCTCGTTGATCATTATATATATATTTATAATATTATAAATCTTAAATTTTAAACATAATTGTAACTAAATAATATATAATTCCAATAACGCTAAATTTATATAAAAATTATATAATATCTTATATAAATGGAAAATTCTATTGACAAATTGACTTTAGAATTACTAATTAATAAACAACACTATTCTAAATATTTATCAAAAACCGACCCAAAAAAACACGATGAATATAAAACATACAAATCAAAATTACGAAAATATAGTGTAGACATTATAGACATCACTTCACAATTAATAGAAAATCCTAAAACCATGTTCTCAACTGAAATAGAAGAAACATTTGATGCTTATGTTAAATCCATATTCAAACATTTTGAAATGAAAGAATTAGAAAAATCAAATGAATATAATAATGACTATTACAAAAATGAAGATGAAGATGTTATGTTCGGTAATTGTGATAATTTATTACAAAAGAAAGAAGAACCTGAATACCAAGAAAATGCGGAAACCAACGATACTGAAAGCAGTGAACAATCACCAATGATGAAATCGTTTTGGAGTAAAGATAAAGTTATCAAAAAAAATAGTGTTCTTCCACACTATGATATGAATATGTTTCAGCGAAGAAAATAATGACTAATTAACTCGCGTAACATTTGTTATATTACGCACGTCGTCTGAACCACAAGGCCCACAATGGTCTACATTCGCATAATCTACTTTGATAGCTGTTTTCTTGAAATCATTTTCTGGTTTCCATCGTCCTAACAATTTATCATTTGGTTTTTCATCTGAATTATCATCTGTTTTATGTTCAAACTTTTCATTGATTTTTTGTTCAGAACGACGTATATTAGGACATGGCAAGGGAAAATTAATAGGACATATTTCAGGATGTTTTACAGGACATACTTTGGAAGGACAATCTAAAATAAAATTTACTCCGAATCTGCGAATAACTGAATACATAGAATAAATATATATGTAAATAACTTTTTATACCATTTATGTATATGAACTCTTTATTTCAATTTTATAAAATACTATTTTTTTTATTTTTTATTTCATTAAATCAATCACAAATTACATTTCGTATATTACAATCTTCAGCCCTCCATTTTATTCCATCATTAAAATTACATCATATTGTTTTATTATCCGATAAACCTGAAACCTATGTATATACATTGGACTTTACACCAATTAATCAAACATATACATCTAATTTATTGAAAATGTTATTTGCTCATAATGTTCCCGCTGAAATTCGGTTACGATTTATACAAACACATATAGAAAATACCGAAAATATTATTCAACAATGGGACAATGCGAATAAAATAAACGAACAACTATCATATCAATTATCCAGAAATACATATAATAAAATAACGAATAAACAAATAAAATCTATAGTAAATAAATCGTTACAATGGCGTCCTTATATGAATTTATACACACATAATTGTCAGCATTTTAGTCATTATGTGAAAAATATTAGTCGTCCATTTTCTATTGGAAATAATTGATAACCATCCCAAACAACAAAATATTATGAGTATTTTATAATATTTTGCTATAATAGGTATGGGAAACAAAAATACAAAAAACAAACGATTTAGAAAAAATAGAAATAACAAAACACATAGAAAAAAAAACAATAAAACCATCAAGAAAATGAATTGTAGCCCTCTTGTTAAAAAAACACCTATTGAACACAGTTGTTTACCAGAAGATATTTTAATGACTATCAAAAAAGAATATAATAATAATCATCCTGAAAACCCTATAAAAACCAATCATTTTACAGAAATTTGGAATGAATTGAAAAATAGACTTGATTGTAAAAAAGAGGATTGTTGGTTAAAAGAAATTCGCGATACAAAGTTAAGAAAAGAAATTGATGAAATGATTTTCGCGCCAGACCAACCACCAGAATGGAAAAATAATCCAGACGAATGGTTGTCTAACTTTGACATTATTGATGTTCTCAAACAATATCAAAAAACATATAAAAATTTTACTTTTATTGAACCTACGCCAATAGATTTTGATGATACGCCACCAGATATGTATGGTAGTTGCGTAACAAAAGAGTTATGTAAATTTGAATTATCCCATTATGTCAAAAAGAAAATCACGAAAATTGGTATTATATTTAATTTAGATAAACACAACGAAAGTGGTTCTCATTGGGTTTCATTATTTATTGATTTAGACGATAAGTTTATATTATATCTTGATAGTGCTGCAGATATTATACAGCCAGAAATTGAAACATTAGTAAAACGAATTTTAGAACAAGGTTCTCAATTAGGTATTGAATTAAAATATGAAAAAGATAATAAACCATTTGAACATCAAATGGGCAATACAGAATGTGGTATGTATTCATTGTATTTTATAATAACTTTATTAACAGGTAAAACAGGAGAAGGTAAAATGTTAAAAGGTTATAAAGAAAAACATAAATATTTTAATAGTAGTCGTATACCCGATGAATATGTTTTTAAACGCCGTAATATATATTTCAATAGTGGTGGCGAAGAATAATATAATATAAAATTTACTGTATTTTTCTTTTCGTAAGTTATATTATATTGAATTATAAAAATGGCTACTGAAACATCTAAAACTATGGAAATTATCACGAATATTTATCCCTATGAAAAATCAAAAGATAAAATTACCATTGGTGATATAACCATTGATGTAATGAATAATTTTCTATCACCATTTCATCAAGTGGATTTATTTTTGAGTAACTTGACTGCTGATATTAATAACAAAAATGTTGAAGATAAAATCAATAAAAAAGAACAAAAAAATGATGGGTCTAAGTATACTGAAGCAGACAAAATAAAATTAATTGAACCCTACAAAAAGACACAAACACTTATTAAGTTTGATGCTGATATATCAAAAAAAAAGGGTGGAAAGTCAAGAAAGTATCAAAAAACACATAAAAAGACAAAATCAAATAAACAACTAAAATAATTATTATATAATATAACATAAATATTGATTACTATATATGTTATATGGCATTATTTATACATAACAAAAATCAAGAATTACTTTGGAATGTTATCAATAAAACACAAATATTTCAGTTAGTATTTGCTTATAGTAGAAACAATGAACCAGAATTATGGTTTAGAGCACATATTCAACAATATTATCAAAAAATACAAAACAAGATTCTTAGTGTTGAAGATTTAAATTCTTGTAATCATGAAATTGTGGCTATTATGATGAACAATTTGAAATCTTTTTCTGAAAACAATGGAAACGCGGCATTACAACAAAATCATCAACCACCTCAACAAATGGCTCAACAACTACCACATACTGTTGAGAACAAACAAGAATTATACAGCAGACAATTTAACGAAAGACAAAAAGAATATGAATTGATGAATACAAAGCCACCACCGCCTGTTCCTGATATCAATAATAATATTAAAGATGAGGCAATATCCAATATGGATGTTTTGATTAAATTACACATGCAACAACGCGAAGCAGAAATGAAACAATTTGCTCCTCAACCTATTACACAAACATCTTTGGAAAATTCATTCAAACCTAATAATATAAAAATAACGAATACAAATGAAAATATTACTTTAATGGCGGATGTTGTTTTAAACGATGCTGATAAACCGAGAAAGAATGTGTCTTGGTCAGATAATAATGAAAGTGAAAAAATATATCAAGAATTACATAATGAAATGGATGATTTGAAAACCCAAGTTCTCAATATTGCGAATAGTTTTCATAGTTTTCAAGAAGAAATGCGAATTTTTATGAATAATTTTTCTAATAAAGATACCATGCTTTCTAATGAATAAAATTTCACTGTTATAAATTATTTATAATATCACTTATAAATAATTTGTATGCTCCTACTGAGGCTCGAACTCAGGACCTTCGTGTTATAAGCACGATGTGCTAACCGACTGCACCATAAGAGCTTTATTTAGAGTGTTACTATTACACTGATATAATAACACATAATCTTTTTAAGTGGTTTTATGTTATTTTTGTTTTTTTTGATTTATTCTTTTTATTACGTTTTCGGTTTGTTTTTTTTAAATATTTATAATTTTTTCCTCCTGATTTTATTTTGTCTCTCTTTTCCATTTCTTCAGCAAGGATTTTTTTCTTTGATGTTTTCTTTGTCTTTATTTTTTTCCCTCCTTCGGATGTTAAATCTCGCTTACAACAAACCTTACCCTTTTTTATAGATTTATTATCTATACCACCTGCTTCTTCAATAATTGATGATACATCTTCCTTAGTAATATATGTATATTTTGTATAAAAATCTATATAATCAAGATATGTATTATAATTTGTTGTAATCTACTTTTCCATTAAATAATTCTCTATCAATAGATACACCGCCGGATTTGAGAGCTATAATTTCAGTTTCTGATATTTTTGGAATGATGCTTTTTACAATGTTAAATGCTCGCTTGTAAAGAAAAGACATTTTTATATACAATAATTTTATATTTTTTTTTCTGAAAAAACATAAAAGTCTTGGGAAAACTAGTAGTTAACTTTTCAAAAATGGACATTTTTAAAATGTCCAATTTTGAAAAAGTGGAGGAAAATGTTTGCAAAAATTTCAATTTACTCGGGGATGCTTTAAATACCAATTTTTTAATTCAAAAATTGTTAGCATAATTTTTTATTATTTTCGGAATATACTTTAGGATTTTTTCGGTTGCTAATTTATAGGGATTTTATCAACTTTAACTATGTTTTATCCTTTACTTACAAATGAAAAAAATGTTCATAATTGTGAAAAATGTAACTATTGTACGAGCAACATTAAAGATTTTAATAAACATCTAAAAACTAAAAAACATCAATCAAACGTTGATAATTTGTCAACTGAAAAATCCCCATACGACAATATAAGGTATGAATGTAAAAAATGTAATAAAACATATAAAGATAAGTCAGGACTATGGCGCCATAATAAAAAATGTGATACATCATATGAAAATAATACTAAAAAAGTAGATGTAGATTTATTTATGGAAGTATTAAAGCAAAGCAAAGAGTTACAAAATGTTCTCATTGAACAAAATAAAGAACTACAAAATAAATTATTAGAGAAAGATAATATTTTGATAGAACAGAATAATAAACTATTAGAATTAGCAAAAAATCAATCTATAGTAAATAATAATAATAATACAACAAACAATACAAATAATAATCAATTCAAACTACAATATTTCTTAAATGAAACGTGTAAAGACGCCATGAATATAGTAGATTTTATCAATTCATTACAACT
>Ga0114976_10002075_pt1 | contig 12581 bp, 17 predicted proteins | sample S_130805_EF_Meta_FD_87319 | JGI IMG/M metagenome (GOLD analysis project Ga0114976, IMG submission 87319) | Freshwater microbial communities from Lake Simoncouche, Canada to study carbon cycling - S_130805_EF_MetaG | ecosystem: Environmental > Aquatic > Freshwater > Lake | place: Lake...
ATTCCATCCCAGAAATGTTTAAAAAACAAATACATGAATTTACTAAAAATGCAGTGGATAATTTATTTAATCATGTAGAAAATAAAATTTTGAATGTTGATTGTTTATACCAGCCTATCTTAGATAAAACATTTTACAATAACATGATTGAATGGTACGAGTTAAGTGATTGTTATGAACTAGCTAACCAGGTTCACGAATTATGGTTCAATTCCCATCAAAAAGCTAAACAACAATTTTTAGAGTACACGAATCATCTTTATAATGCACCCTATTGAAACAAATAAATAAATTCACTAAGAAAGAGATATTATGAGTCAAAAACGCACCTTTGTGTTAGAATTAAAAAATGACCAAAAGATTGTACTAGAGTTCACATCAATTGATACCACCGGTGATCGGCTCTGGCAGATGTTTGCCACCACAGAAGCTCTTGATACTGTGCAACAACTTGTTGATTCCGGGGCCGAAACTAAATCAGCAAGAAAAACGGCACCAGAAAAAAAGAAAAAATAATCTGATAGGGGTGTTATGGTATCACCCTGCTTTACAAACATTTTAACATGCAAAAATTTTCTATAGTTGCGCCAATTGGCGGATTTGGTAATCATCTTAGATGGTTATTATTGTTAGATCCTAAATTTAATTTTAAATTTACAGACTTTAATATATCACCGGATCAATTTTATGCAAAGCAATTTATTGCTGGACAACAATTTCCTAAGTATCGGTCAATAAATTATGAAGAATTCTGTCAACAAAATGAAGAGGAATTAGATAAAAATTTATTAGAAGAATATATAGAAAGTTTTAATCTTCGGCATCTTGATTTTAGTTCTAGTCAGCAAAAAATTAAATCAATTGAAAAATATGTATATTATAAAAGCAGAACCTGGCACAATTGGATAGAGACTGAACGGAAATTTCGATTTTATTTAGATCCCGTTATTGAATTCAGACATTGGGAACGTCATTTCACATCAGATGAAAAAATTCTAGTCTTGAGTCCCAAATATCCAACGTCAACACTTAGATCTTATTTGAAATTTAATTGTAATTTAAACGGTCTCTCCAAAGAAGAGTTCATCTGGCACAACGGACAATATAAAATTTGTGTTGAAAAGTTAGCATCTAATAACTCAAGTGTTTGCCTATTACATTTAGAAACTCTGTTGAATCCTGTATTAAATAAAGATTTTTATCAAACAGCAATTACTCATTTTGGGTTGTCAGACTGTTATGAAAATGCTAATTATGTACATGGTCTTTGGTATAATTTACAAAAACAATCTGAATCAGATTTATTATTTGATTTGCAAAAATTTTATAATTCCTAACATAAGAACTATAAATATTAGTATAACCAGCGGTCTTATGGTGTCATCCCGCTTTACAAACTCTGCCACCTATGCTATAATTTAACATAGGAGAATACAATGGCAATAGTAACAATACACTTACCCAGAAGTTACAAATACACTTCAACCAAAGAATACCACGACGCATTTCCGTGTGCTTATCGTCAATGGCGGGCAGACAGTCACTGTAACTTAATTCACGGTTACAGTTTTAGTATGAAATTTTACTTCGGCACAGACAACCTGGATGTACGCAACTGGGCTGCCGACTACGGTGGTTTAAAAGAATTAAAATCAGTGTTGGAAAGCCAATTTGATCACACGCTGTTAGTGGCAGAAGATGATCCTGAACTAGAAACATACAAGTTATTACAGTCAAAAAACTTGGCCAAACTAACCATCCTTCCTCGACTAGGTTGCGAAGGTCTGGCAGATCAGCTTTACAAATATGTCAATGGTGTGTATATCCCCGACATGTGGGGGCAATCAGAAGCAGATCGCTTGTGGTGCTATCGTGTCGAAGTGCGTGAAACAATGAGCAATATGGCGTATCGTGAAGGCCATCGTGAGTGGAACGAAGATTTATTTGCATAATAATATACGCATATAAATATTCGCACTATGTCAAATGAATACCGAATAGCAATATTATTACCCACACGGGGTCGTACAGCGGCTTTAGATCGTAGCCTAATAGGGTTACTAGAACAGGCCGACGACCTAGACAGCATCCAGCTTTTGTTAGGATTGGATACTGATGACACTGTTGGCATCGAACATTTCCAGAACAAACTTCAACCTCGATTAGATGCAATGGGCGTAGACTATACTGCTATGACGTTTGACCCATTGGGCTACGGTCGATTGCACGATTATGTAAACACCTTGGCTAAAAATTCGTCTGCTGATTGGATGTTCTTTTGGAACGACGATGCTATTATGGAAACACAAGGATGGGACCAACGCATCATTGAACACACCGGTGAATTTAAATTGCTGGCTGTGCATACCCACCAGGACCATCCTTATAGTATATTTCCAATTGTGCCCAGAGCATGGTTAGATGTTATTGGACATTTGAGTTTACACAGCATGAATGATGCTTGGCTTAGTCAAAATGCATACTGTATAAACATTTACGAACGTATTGATGTTCACGTGTTGCATGATCGTGCTGACCTTACTGGTAATAATTTAGACGCTACCTACAAAGAACGAGAATTACTTGAAGGTAATCCTGGAAATCCTCGAGATTTCCATCATGCTCTTATGACATTACATCGTATGCAAGAATGCGACAAACTCAATGAGTATTTAGAAAGCATAAACGCGGATAGTAGTTTTTGGAAAAGTGTCAAGGACGGAAAACAAGATCCTTGGGAAAATTTGCGTAACAACGACCCCAACGCTCAGATGCGTCAGTTTCAAATACGGTCTGGGAAAATGGTCTAATGAAAAAAATAGTTTATGTAACTGGGTGCCTGGGATTGATAGGTACTCATGTTACTAGACAATGCCTGGCGCAAGGGTGGTATGTGATTGGTGTGGACAAAGGCACCTATGCCAGTAATTGGAATATACTGCCAGAATTTGAAGCTGACCCACATTTTAAATTTATCAATGCCGACATCAATGATCTAGATCGATTGGTTGACTGTGATTACATAATCAACACTGCCGCAGAAACACACGTGGATAATTCAATCATGAGTTCTGATGTGTTCCTGCGCAGTAATGTCAACGGTGTGCATAATTTACTCAAACTGATCATGCAAAAAAGTCGAACTCGCATGCCGGTGTTGTTGCACTTCAGCACCGATGAAGTGTACGGTGATATCGAAGTTGGCAGTCATGTTGAAACTGATTTGTTAAAACCCAGTAATCCTTATTCAGCCACCAAAGCCGCAGCAGACCAGTTAATTTGTGCCTGGGCTAGAACTTTTGATATTCCTTATGTTATTGTACGCCCTACCAATAACTATGGCATTGGGCAGTATGCAGAAAAACTAATTCCAAGAACAGTTAAATTCTTAACACTAGGACGCTTGGTTGAACTACACGATAAAGGCCTACCAAGACGAACCTGGTTGGCAGCCAAAGATACTGCTGAAGCTATAATCACTATTATAAAATCTGATGTAAAAAATAAAATCTACAACATCAGCGGAAACATTGAATTGGCCAACAAAGATGTGGTAAAAAAGATACTGAAATTGTATTTCGATACCGAACAAGATTTTGAAACCGTATTGTCGGACTACACTGTTGATGTACAAAGGCCTGGACAAGATGTTAGATACAGCATTGACGATAGTAGTTTACGTGAACTAGGATGGAGTCCCCGGGTGACATTTGATCAAGAATTGGCCGAAACAGTAGCATGGTACAAGGAGAATTTTGTATGGTAAAAAATTATTTGGTTGGATCTGTACGTCCAGTTGTTAAAATTTGGTACGGTGATACTGCTGAAACTACACAAATTGATAATCAGCATGCCGATGATGCCTTGCAATGTTATAAAGACATGTACAGCGTCAGCCGTGCCAGTGCCAAGAAGTTTCTCAAAGAATCTTGGGAAGAAGTTCTTTTTAGTTCGCCGGTGCTGGATGCTAGAATGTTTCAAATAGCACAATGGTACGCTGTAAGAGAGTTGTGGTTTAAAGAACCTTGTAATATTTTGTGCATGGGTGCAGATACCATGTTTGTACAGCCTACAGAAATGTTTGGGCGTTGGCCCGAAATGCGGATGTTCAACTATACTGATCCAAAATATCACGATGATCTAAAACAATACACAGAATCAGGACATTATTTTAACGATGATGTCAGATATTTTCCTGCAGAGATGGATCCAAAAGTTTGGGAACTTGGCGAACGTCGTATGATCGATTGGTTCACTCACAAACAAGCACACTGGGATTGTGGGCAACTCATAAACAATCATATGTTTTGGTCTCAAAATATTGATCCGGCAGACCGGTTGCATCCTTGTTTTAACTGGATGTCTCATTTTGTGAGAGAGTTTAATGATAATCTTATACAAGCAGAAAGATGGAACCAGTGTCCCTTTAACAATGCAAATATTTTACATTTTAATGGATCCAGAGGTCCAGTACAGACATTGAATTTTATGAACGAAATAGCAACTAAATTAAATCTAGGGTCGCAAGATGAAACAATGCCGAAGTTGTAATGGAGACCGTATGGCGTTTGCCATGCATCTTGATCATGTGCCTAGAGATGTACAACGTCTAGTAACCCAAGAACAACTGGCGCCAGAAAACCCAGTACCGTTTGATCTGTATCAGTGCTCTGGATGTGGCCTAGTACAAGCACCAGTGAGTTTAGAATCAACCTACTACGATGACTACCTGATGAGTACTACATTTAGCACTCAATTACAAACTTATCTAGACGGGTTGGTTGAAGAAATTGTCACTCAGTATCAACTTGAAAATGCCAGTGTGCTGGACGTGGGCTGTGGTGACGGTGCGTTTATGTTGCCGTTTGCTCAACGCGGTATCCAAGTGGTTGGTATTGAGCCTAGCGAGCGCAGTAGAGAATCAGCTCACAGTCGAGGACTAACAGTTTATCCTGGCTATGTTGCACCCGGTGTCACAGTTCCAGGTGGGCCGTTCAGTGCTTTTGTCAGTCGTCAGGTCCTGGAGCATGTGACTGACATTGCAGGATTTTTAACAGGCATTAGAGAAAACTTATTGCCAGGTGCCATTGGTATTATTGAAATTCCTAGACTAGAAAAGGCCTTGGAGGACAATCGTTTTTATGATTTCTTCCCTGACCATGTCAATTACTTTACATTGGATACCTTGTCAACTACACTGAAACTACATGGCTTTGAAGTGTTGGATCTTCGCAAGACCATGTACGATGAATACAATGTTGCTGTGGTCCAACTTAGACAACCACACAAGTTTGACCGGGTGGTTCGGCAAAGATTTGATCTTGTTGAACAAATTGAAACTGTGTTTGCTCAAAGTCATGCGCAGGGAAAACATACTGCTATCTGGGGATCCGGTGCCAAAGGACTCAGCATCATGACTGCCATGAGCACTGACAATCTTGATCTGGTAGTTGACAGCGATCCTAATAAAGTAGGCCGTTATATTCCAGCCAACCAATATCGTATATACGAACCAACAGAACTGATAGCTTTTAATATTGATGTTGTGGTTGTGTCGGCCATTGCTTATCAAACTGTGATCATTGGCAAACTTCGTGACATGGGCTATAAGGGTCAGGTCTACTTGATCGACAATACAGGGTTGGTTGAACACCGTTTATGAAAGTTTTTATAACTGGAGTTTCGGGGTTTGTAGGTCGGCATTTGTACGATCGCTATTCCCCAGCGCATACAGTTGTGTCATACCAGCGTGGGCAAGATGTCACTGAAGTGTTGAACGCATTTCAACCTGATCTTATACTACATGCAGCCGCAGAAATTTACGATGTCAAAACCATATTTGAATCAAACGTAGTGTTGACCATGAGTATTCTAGAGTATGTAAAAAAGTCTCGGGCCCAAATGATATCATTTGGTAGTACCAGCGAATATGGGTGGAGAGATATTGAGACCAGCGAATCAACCATTTTACATCCACACACAGCCTATGCTGGCTCCAAAGCCGCTTGCACCATGCTGTGCCAAGGATGGGCTACCGAATTTGATCTTGACATTGTGACCTTAAGGCTGTATAGTGTATATGGTGCTGGTGAGAAACCGCATCGTATGTTTCCTCAATTATGGAAAAGTTTCATGCTAGATCGAACTATACAATTGGTCAACGGTGTACATGACTTTGTGTATATCCGCGATGTGGTCGATGCTGTTGATCTTGTGGTCAACCACGTCAACAGAACACCAGGAGAAGTGGTTAATGTATCAACCGGCATCGAATATACCAATGAACAAGTTTTAAATATGTTTGAATCTGTGCTCGGACGTACTGCACCTGTTGATTTTGATCGTGAACGTTTTGTTACACAACCTGTATGGCGTGGCAATTCAGATCTTTTAAAGAACAAATATCAGTGGCAACCTAAATACGATCTCAGGGCAGGAATAACAGATTTTATACAGCAGGCAAAATATGAATGATTTAGAAAAACGCATTGTCGAAATTACCTACCAAGAACGACTAAGTCACCTTAGCAGTACTTTGAGTGCGGCTCCTATCCTTGAAGAAATTTATCGTGCTCGCCAGGACAACGAAGTGGTCGTGCTCAGCAACGGTCATGCTGGTCTAGCATTGTATTGTGTGCTGGAAAAATTGTACGGGGTTGACCCAGTTGAGATGTTGCACAAACACGGAATTCATCCGGGCAAGGACCTAGACAATCATTTGTATTGTTCAACTGGCAGTTTGGGATCTGGTCTTCCTATTGCTGTGGGTCATGCACTGGCCACACCAGAAAAGAAAGTGTACTGTATGATCAGCGATGGCGAGGCGGCCGAAGGTAGCATCTGGGAAAGCCTGGCATTTATACAACAACGACCTGTGCCTAACCTGGAAGTGTATGCCAATATCAACGGCATGGGCGCCTACGATAAAATCAACACTGCTTATCTGGTACAACGATTGCAGGCATTCTTGCCACGCATACACATACGTTTGAGTGACCCTCCTGCATGGTCGTTTGCCCAGGACTTGCTGACACATTATTATGTACTCAACGCCAATGACTACAAGGAGATAATGCAATGAGAAAAGAATGCGCACAATTACTCCTAGATGAAATGAGTGTAGAACCACGTATCCGGGTGATCACAGCTGACTTGGGATTTGGCGTGTTGGACCACATACGTAATGCCTATCCAGATCGGTTTTACAATGTGGGTGCCGCTGAACAGTTGATGATTGGCGTGGCCGTAGGCATGGCCGAAGAAGGCCTAATTCCTGTATGCTACTCAATGTCGAGCTTCTTACTGTATCGTCCGTTTGAATTTTTGCGTAACTATGTATCGTATGAACAAATCAACGTCAAACTACTGGGCAGTGGCCGAGATAAAGACTACAATCATGATGGCATTAGCCATTGGGCACACGATGATCACCTGGTGTTGGCAGCGTTGCCGAACATAGCACATTATCGTCCAAAAACTCTAGAAGAATTAGAAGAAGATTTTCTAGATTGGATCAGGACTCCTAATCCAGCATACTTAAATTTAACAAGGAAATTGTAATGATAGTAGAAGCTCACAGAATGTTTTACGATCGGTTGCGTCCGTTTTACAACGGCAACATGTTGATGATTGGCAATCAACAAATAGAAATGGGAGATCCCAAGGAATTCTTTGGCGTTGAATCTTACAAAACACTGGATCCAGATGGTGGCGACTATGCTAGAGATTTAACGGGCGACCTGTCAGACCTTGAAGCTCAATTTGATTGTGTTATAAATGTTGGTACTATTGAACATATCTGGGACATCCACAAAGCATTTTGCAATGCCATCAAGATGGTCAAGGTTGGTGGATATTTTATGTCTGTGCATCCGGTGGATCGAGCCAAAGGTCACGGCATCCACATGACAGAAGAATGGGCCATATTATCTTTCCTGGAAAAGAATGGGTTTGTGCAAGAAGATGCATTTTTCACCGACGACGCAAACCTTCGTCCTGATCATCAAGGAATCGTATCTTTATGGTCCGCACACAAAAAAGTTAGTCACATCAGCGATAATTTTCAGGTACCTCTACAAATTTATGAAAATAACCAATCAGTAAATCGATAAGAAAGAAAAGAATGCTACATAAACAAATCAAAACAGCCAAAAATAATATAATTGACGTCCGGTCCAACGATGACGACATTGTTAGTCATTTTGCCGACCCGGCCAATCACGTAGACGACATCATAAAACAACTTGATATTGAAGCATTTTATACCAAGCTGTTTCCAGGCAAGGAAAATTTGGTAGTGTTAGATATTGGTGCCAATGTGGGATTGTTTAGCCTGTATTTCCAGGGCCAAGCCAAAATGGTATATTCACTTGAGCCAACTCCTGGTCACTTTAGTATTTTGAAAAGACTAACAGCAAACTATCCTAAAATTACTCCGTTAAACATTGCGTTGTCCGATCAAGATGCAGATATTGATTTCTTTATCTGTAGCAATAATACCACAATGAATTCAATGACTGCTCGTTCTGACACTGAATACACAGAAAATATTACTGTGCGTGGAGTGACACTTGCTACTCTCCTTGACGAACTGAAATTGGACCATGTAGATTTTATCAAATGCGATATTGAAGGCAGTGAGTCTTTTGCGTTGACACACGAATCTATTGGTGCCGTAAAAGATAAGGTTGATTGTTGGTATGTGGAATGTCACAACAATGAAAAGGGCGGCATTTATAAACAAGTTGCCCAGACTTTGGCAAACATCTTTACTCATTATGGTTATAAGGTAAGCCAATTTACACACGACGGAATTGTTGCAAAAAGAGAATCTGGTACAATTACATTGTATGTTTAATTGACAATCAGCTGTAAATTTAGTATAATAGCATATGAAGAAAATATATTATACTTGGCAGGATGTTCAACGTCAAACTCAAGAAATACTGCGTCAATTACAACGTGATGCATGGCGGCCCGATTATGTAGTTGGGCTTACACGTGGTGGCTTGGTGCCAGCCAACCTAATTAGTCAGTACTTGGAAGTTCCAATGGAATGTCTTAAAGTGAGCCTACGTGATGATAATAACAGTCCCGAAAGCAACTTATGGATGGCCGAAGATGCGTATACAGGTAAGAATATTCTCATTGTAGATGACATCAATGACTCGGGTGCTACCCTAAACTGGATCAAACAAGATTGGCACAGTGGGTGTTTACCAGGCCACCCAGACTGGGATAATGTCTGGGGAGATAATGTACGTGTTGCTGTGCTAGTTGACAACGAAGCAAGTGCTAGTGAATTATCTGTTAGTTACAGTGCCATCGGCCTAAATAAAGCCGAAGAAGATTGTTGGATTGTTTTTCCTTGGGAGGATTGGTGGAAATGAAAATACATTATCGTAAACCTAGTTTAGTAGAACAAATGAACAATGCGATTGCTGTCAGCGCCGTACCCAATGCAAAACCCATTGCTCATTTTGAATTAAATCAAGAAGAATTTAGTCAACATTTTAGTAATTTTGATAAATCTCATCAACAAGATGGCAACACACAATATTCTTTTAAAAGTATTCCAATCAAGGTTATGCAATGAAAATAAAAGTAAGCGAAATATTTTATAGTCTGCAGGGCGAAGGTCGCTTTGTTGGTGTACCTAGTGTGTTTTTAAGAACATATGGTTGTAACTTTACCTGTGCTGGCTTTGGTTGTAAGCCCGGTGAGAAATCAACCGGTGCCGACGATGTAGCAGAAGTTGTTCATATGTACGATAAATTTACGGACTTACCATTGGTTGAAACAGGTTGCGATAGTTACGCTAGTTGGCATCCGGCATTTAAACATCTCAGCCCTACGTTAACTACGGAAGAACTTGTAGATCGAATGTTGGCATTGACTCCCAACAACATGTGGGCTCAGAACAACGGCAACGATGTACACTTGGTCATCACCGGCGGTGAACCCCTGTTAGGTTGGCAACGTGCTTACAAAGAGTTATTGAGTCATCCACGCATGGCAGATTTGCGTAACATTACATTCGAAACAAACGGCACTCAAGAACTACACGATGATTTTAAAGAATATTTAGACGAGTGGAAAGAACAAGACCTGTGGAGACAAGTTACATTTAGCGTAAGTGCTAAGTTGAGTGCGTCGGGCGAAAAACCAGAAGAAGCTATTCAACCCAAGATTGTTGCCAGCTACCAAGAATACGGACACACGTATCTTAAGTTTGTTGTGGAGACCGACGACCATGTCAACGAAGCTGTTCGTGCAGTTGATCAATTCCGTCAAGGTGGGTTCACTGGTGTTGTTTATTTGATGCCACAAGGCGGAGTGGTTGATCCATATGAAAGTAATAAATTAAACATTGCCAACATCTGTGTAGAACGTGGATTTAATTATAGTCCACGTTTGCATGTGGACTTATGGGGCAACGGCTGGGGCAAATAATGTTCCCACAAGGATTATATAACTTGCCAATACCAGGAATGGCTGACGACGACGCATTTTACAATCGTGCTTATTGGCGGCAACGATTTATGTGGTGGCCACGTCGTAGTGCCTTAACTGGACGTTGGCTATGGTTACGTCGAGTGTACGAAGGTACAGCCATGTGGACAGGACCCGGAACTCCGGTATTTGAGTTTAGATACCACGAGCCCAAAGAACATTTAATATGGAGTTTGAAGAAATGACAACTTTTACAACTGAAGATCGATTATCAGCTGGAACCTCATTACAAGATCGTATTACCGCCTGGATTCGAGACTATGCCGCCACAGCTGGTATGAAAAGTTTAGTAGTCGGTATCAGTGGCGGAATTGATAGTGCTGTGGTCAGTGCCCTGTGTGCCCGTACAGGATTAAACACAGTGGGAGTAACTAAGCCTATAAGTCAACGTTCTGACCTACATGATCTCAGCATGCAACAAGGTGCTTGGTTATGCAACGAGTTTGACAATGTGCGCCATGATATCATTGATTTAACTTCGACCTTTGACGAGTTTGAACAGCGTCTTGCTACCTATCCAAACCTGCTGGGCTTGGCCAACAGTCGTAGTCGCTTGCGTATGGTTACCTTGTATCAAATTGCTCAAACAGTTGGTGGTCTTGTGGTAGGCACTGGCAACAAAGTAGAAGATTTTGGTGTGGGATTTTATACCAAGTACGGTGATGGTGGCGTAGATATTAGTCCCATCGCTGACTGCTACAAAACTGAAGTATGGCAAATGGGCCGTGAGCTAGGTGTGCTTGACGATATCATCAATGCGGCGCCCACAGATGGCCTGTGGGACGACGGACGCACTGATCAAGATCAACTGGGCATGAGCTATGCTGAACTAGAGTTGGCCATGAAACAGGAGAATAATGAATTACCCATTGCTGATATAGCTCAACACGATAATGTCATAAAGTATCGCAAAATTCGTGAGCGTAGCCTGCATAAAATGAATCCTATTCCGGTGTTTAAAAAATCTTAATACCCAGTGAAAACCCAGATAAATTAGTCAGTAGCATTCAATATTATCTCAAGGACTAAGATGAAAAAAATAGGATTTATTGGCATTGGCAAGCTGGGCTTGGACTGTGCAGAAGTATTTGCTGAAAAACACGAAGTACGCGGCTACGACATTTACCCAAGAACTAGCGAAACTGTAAAGGTATGTGCAATCGAAGAATTAGTTCAGGAAAGTGAGTGGATTTTTATTGCTGTGCCCACTCCGCATGCCGAAGGTTACGATGGTTCAGTTCCGTCAAGTCATATGACTCCCAAGGACTTTGGACACGATGCTGTCGTTGATGCCATTAGCAAAGTTAATCAACATGCTACTACACCTAAAAAAGTAGTGTTAATCTCTACTGTATTACCAGGAACCACTCGCAACAAGTTTGTTCCTTTGTTGGATTCCAAACACGAGTTTGTTTACAATCCTTACTTGATTGCCATGGGTAGTGTAAAGTGGGACATGGTCAATCCTGAGATGATTATGTTGGGCACCGAAGATGGTAATCTAACCGGAGTTGCTGGTGAACTGCGAGACTTGTATGAAACAATCATGCAGAACAATCCACGCTACGAAATTGGCACATGGGATGAATGCGAAGCCATCAAGATTTTCTATAACACATTTATCAGTGCTAAGGTTGGACTGGTCAACATGATTCAAGACTTTGCTATGAAGATTGGTCACATCAATGTGGACGTGGTTACAAATGCTCTGGCACGATCAACCATGCGCATCATGGGTCCTAAATACATGACAGCAGGTATGGGAGATGCAGGTGCTTGCCATCCTAGAGATAACATTGCTCTACGTTGGTTAGCAGAAGAATACGACATTGGCTATGACCTGTTTGACACTGTGATGCATGCCAGAGAAGTTCAAGCAAAGAATTTGGCATTGTTTTTGGTTGACCAAGCACAACAACACAGTTTGCCAATTGTGATCCACGGCAAGGCCTACAAACCCGATGTTGAATATTGTATCGGTAGTTACTCAACCCTAGTTGGTTTCTATGTAGCCGAAGCCGGTCATCGTTGTTATTATGTTGATCCATTGGCCGATGATACAACAGATG
>Ga0114976_10002082_pt1 | contig 12571 bp, 11 predicted proteins | sample S_130805_EF_Meta_FD_87319 | JGI IMG/M metagenome (GOLD analysis project Ga0114976, IMG submission 87319) | Freshwater microbial communities from Lake Simoncouche, Canada to study carbon cycling - S_130805_EF_MetaG | ecosystem: Environmental > Aquatic > Freshwater > Lake | place: Lake...
AACGGGATTGCGGTTTTCCGTGGGGATTCCGCATTACAATCGAGGCAAGTTGATTTATCGCCCGCTTTTTAATTTACTGAATCATCCCGCAGTGGACGAGGTGGTGATCGTGGATGACGGCTCGCGGGTGGAGGAATACCAATCGCTGAAGGATTTTGTGGATTCTTTGGATTGTGGGAATCGGGTAAAGATTTTTCGCCGAGAGGAGAATCGCGGGGCGCTTTTGACGAAATTGGAATGCGTGGAGAGGAGTTCGTCCGAGTGGGTGCTTGTGCTCGATAGCGACAATACAGCGTTTTCGAGCTATCTGGATGCACTTGGAGGAATCCGAAATCCCGATCCCCAGATATTTTATTGTGCGAGTTGGGCTTGGCCGTGGTTTCCGTTTGAGGGTTTAGGTTTGGAGCAGATTGATTTTAAAAGAGCGGAGATGCTGTGCCGAGATGGAAGGCTAAGAAAGTTTTACATCATCAATGATGGAAATTATCTGGTTCATCGTAAGTCTTATTCCGAAACTGTCTCACGGATTGGTCAAATCTCATCCGATGTTGTTGATGTGATGGTGGTCAACTACCTTTGGCTATCACTTGGAGGAAAGTTGGAAATGGTGCCGGGGCGATCTTACTTTCATCGAGTGGATGCATCGAGTTTTTATAAAAGGACCGAGGATGACTCCAAGCGGAGATTGCTGGAGATTTTCAAGCGGTTTGAGTCTGGTGAGTGTTGTGGCGAGAAATTTCTTGAGGATTTACGAAGCGGGAAGCTTTAGGCGTTTAGTTTTTTCGCAAAGTAGATGCGGCGTTGATTCGTGGCGAGTGGGTTTTTGTTGGAAATAGGAGGGTGCAAAACATGGCGCTTGGCTATTTCCGCTGGAAACGATTCGATGGAAACTATGGCGGGCGTGAATCCGGTCTTTGCCAGGCGGTCAAGAAAATCATCGCCGAACATGCGAACATGATCTCTTTGACCGAAGCGGCGTTCTCGCTCGGCGGGGTCCGTGACGCTGGAATCTTCATCCGTTGTCGCAGGAGAATCTTTTTGAGGAACGGTTAAAATCGCTGTGCCTCCTGGTCGCAGGATGCGGTGAAGTTCACGCATCGCTGCGAGGTCGCTGGGGACATGCTCTAGAACATCGCATGCGATGACGATATCAAACGATTCATCGTGCACGCTTGGCATGTCGCTCATATCGAGTTTGAGGTCGCAGTCGCCCCGGTCATAGTCTGCGGTGGTGTATCTTGAGGCCGCTTTCGCCACACGGTTACGAAGCTGGCGTTCGGGAGCAAAGTGGAGAATTTCCTTTCCTTCAAGAAGGGCGGTTTGATCCACGCAGGGCAGGTCTGATAGCCCGTCGAAAACGGCTGACAGCATGCGGTGTCGGACCTGACTGCGGCAAACCGGGCAAATTGTGCCCGGATGCCATGTATCGTCTGTGAAAGCTCTGCCCTCCCAATTGCAGACATTGCAAACCACGCCTGTGCCTGAAAGTTTTTTAAGCAAAGCTGTATGGCGTTTTCTCTCCTTTTTTGCATGCCACCAATTTCCCAGATTTTTTCGAATTGGCAGGGGAATCAAATTAACCATGATCTGCTCCTAACAGCCGCTTAGATCGTGATCAATTCATTTTCCATTTGGGTTTCGCAAAGGTGATTTTCAACTCACTGGCATTTTTAGTTTTTGCGGCGGTGGTGGTGCCGTTGTTTTGGGCGCTACGGAGTGACCGGTGGCGTTTGCCGGTTTTGTTTGCGGCGAATTTTGTTTTTTACGGGTGGTGGGATTGGCGATTCACCGGGTTGTTGTTGGCTGTGGTGGTGCTTGCTTGGGTTTGGGGGATTTGGATCTCGAAGGTGAGGGATGCGGGAGGCAACTCGCGGGCGGTTTTGTTGTGGGGGTGTGGTGCGCAGTTGGCAGTATTGGGGTATTTCAAGTATGCGAATTTTTTCGCGGAGAATTTGAGGGCGGCGCTGGCGGCGGTGGGTTGGGAACCGGGGTGGACGACGCTGAATATCCTTTTGCCTGCGGGGGTGAGTTTTTATATTTTTCAGGCGATCAGTTACCTGGCCTCGGTTCATAATGGCTCGGTGGGAGTGGAGCGGAGTTTTTTGCGGATGGGGGTGTATCTGGGTTTTTTCCCGCACTTGGTGGCTGGGCCGATCATTCGGGCGCATCTGTTTTTGCCGCAGTTGCGGAGCGAGCGGGTGTTTGATGCGGGGTTGTTTTGGGAGGGGTGTCGGAAATTCACTATCGGTTTTCTTTATAAGGCGGTGTTTGCGGACAATATCGCGGCGGCAATTAATCCGATTTGGGGCTCGCTGGGGGAGAAGTCCGGGATCGAAATTCTGGGAGCCTGCGTGGGGTTCTACGGACAGATTTATTTTGATTTCGCGGGGTATTCACTCATGGCGATCGGGGCGGCGAATTGGTTGGGGTATACGATCCCGGAAAATTTTCGGTTTCCTTATCTGGCGACATCCATGGTGGATTTTTGGCGGAGGTGGCATATTTCGCTGAGTAGTTGGTTGAGGGATTATCTTTACATTCCGCTGGGGGGAAATCGGCTCGGTGAGGGAAGGCGGTATGTGAATTTGACCTTGACGATGTTGCTGGGAGGCCTGTGGCACGGGGCGAGTTGGAATTTTTTGATTTGGGGTGGTTTGCACGGGTTGGCGCTAGCCGTGAATCACTGCTGGTCGGGTTGGCGGGATAGGGTTGGTTTTGCTGCGAGGAGTCCGGAGTGGGTCAAGTGGGGCGGCTTAGCGGTTTCTTGGGTGCTGGTTCAGATGTTTGTGATGCTGTGCTGGGTGCCGTTCCGCGCGGAGTCGTTTGCTGATACGATGGCTGTGTTTGGGGGATTGTGGAGCGTGTTGTGCGGCGAGGGCGGGTTGGCAAAGAATTTTCCCTGGGTGCTGGTGCTGGTGCCGCTGGCTGTGGATACATTTTTGCTTTCGCAAAGAGAGGGGAGCAGGGAGTGGGTGGTGCGGAGACCTGTGTTGGCGGCGGCATTGTTGGCGCTGGCGGTGTTGGTGGGGATTTTGTTCATGCGGGTTGAGTTGGTGCCGTTTTTGTATTTCCAGTTTTGACCAGCAGAATTAACCACAATCGAAAAGGCGGGGCCTTTGAGATAGAGCAACCGAAGGTTGGCCCGAAGGGCGAGCCGAGCGGGAGCGAGCGAGTCAAAGCCCACAGAGAACACTGAGTAGGAATGGTTTCATCGTTTTCATAAAGCTCACATGAAAAACCTGTGGGTCTTGCCTTCAAAAAAATTCGTTTTGGCTACAGTGCAAAATTTGGATTGCAGTCTAAATAAAATAATCTAAATTTGGAGTCTATTCCAATGATTGAAATTATTCTGGAAACATCCAAGCGTTTGATAGATGCGGTTCCGAGGGACATTCACCGCTTTTTGTTTGATGCTTTTTCGATGGAAGAGCGCTTGAGTGGCTTGGTGGGGCCGAGAGGGGTAGGAAAGACGACTCTGCTTTTACAGTATTTGCGTGAAAAACATGGTGCGACTGGAGAATCCGTTTATGCCTCGGCAGATCATATTTTTTTCAATCGCACCGGGCTTTTGGAGTTCGTTCGGGAGTTGCACTTGCATGATGGAACGAGATTTTTTGTTTTCGACGAAGTGCACAAGTATTCCGGCTGGGAGCAGGAGCTGAAAAATATATACGATTCCTTTCCGGAGGTGCATGTGGCTTTTTCGGGAAGTTCGAGTCTGGCGCTACAGCGCGGGAGGCATGATTTATCCAGACGGGCCATCATGAGCCGTCTGCCAGGACTGTCCTTTCGGGAGTTTTTGAATTTCAGAACCGGGTCAGCGCATGCTTCTATTAAATTCGAGGATTTGCTGGGCAATTCATCGGGCATTAGTGGGGAAGTGGCCCGGATTCCCCGCGTGGCGGGCCACTTTCGGGATTACATGGCATCGGGCTACTATCCATTCTTTTTGGAAGGCGGGGGTCATTTTTTTGAAAAGCTTCGCGCTGTGGTTGAGAAATCTATCCACGAGGATATCACGGCAAATTACAGTTTGCGCACGGAGAGCTTGCCTAATTTTAAAAGAATTCTGGCATTTCTGGCCACAATTCCCCCCGGTGGCGTGAACATTCACAAGATGGCGACGAACCTTGGCATCGATGACAAGACGGTGGCGCACTATTTGGAGATTTTGCAGGAAACGGGGTTGGTGCGTCCAATTTCTGAAGGTGTGAGAGGACATGGCGTGCTGAGACGGAATGGGAAAGTCTATTTGGACAACACCTCGCTCATGAACGCTGTATGCGAGGGGCTTGGGCAGGAGGTGGATCTTGGAACAATGCGAGAGTTATTTTTTGTGCAATCCGCAGAAAATGCGGGTTTAAAAGTTGAATTAAGCGGAAAGGGAGGGGATTTTTTCATCGGCGAAAATCTTTTTGAAGTGGGTGGGGTGAATAAGCGGCGGGGGCAACTTCCAGCAACGGGTGGGAAAGAATTTGTTGTTAAGGATGGCATACTGGTGGGTGGCCGCGGCACGATTCCGCTGCATTTGTTTGGTTTCTTGTATTAAGGGGATGGACGCTTTGGTTTTGATTCCGGTGGGGGCTTTGGTGTTGGCGGCATCGTTGCGATTTGAAGGCGCGGCGGGGCGGGGGTTCTGGTGTGGGATGGCAGTGGCGGGAGTTTTTGCGGTGTTTTTGGGGATCAGGGCGTTGGTGCCGGACGAGTCGGTCTTTTTTGCCTCGGAGGTTTCGCGGCGCGTGCGGGCGCAGGTGGAAGAGTTCCGCAAGAGCGGGGCGCGCGATTTTTACGTTGTGGAGGGCAGTAGCGTCGCGGCTCATGGGTGTGATCCGGAGTTGCTGCGGCAGGAAATAGTGGCGCGTGGACTTGATGTCGGGGTCTTGCAATTTTCGGCGCAGGGGGCGAATCATTTTGAGCGGGCTTTTTTGATGGAGGCGTTTTGGCGGGCTTTGAATGATGAGGAAAAGGCCCGATTGCAAAATGGCCGCGTGGTGCTGGCGGGTGAAGTTTTCGATGCCTATGACAAAGAGCCTTTGTATTTATTTACAAAAGAATCGCTAACTGAGAGGGCGAAGGTTTATATGTCACCCGAATACGCTTGGGCGGCTTGGCAGGCTTATTGGGTTACCTTGCCAGGGAATCTTTCCGGTATGGAGAAAATGGCGATCTCCAGCAAGTATCTGTCAAAAATTATGGAGCGTCTTTTATTGAACAGGTTCGGGGCTGGAGCTTTGGCGGATATGAACTCGAGGGCTCGGAAAAAGAAGACACGGGCCTTTTTCGCTCTGGAAGGGAGTAAGCAGAATTTTGATTATGAAGGAGCTGAAAAAAGCCGTCGAGATTTCGCCCCGGCCCAAGTATCGGGAGATTCAATTTCTCCAGGCTGGCAGGCTTGTGAGAATTTCAAGTCTCAAAAAACAAGTCCGTGGGTCGACGAGGAACTTTTTTTTGCGATGCCGGTTTTGGAAAACAATCGACTTGCCTATCAAATTAATTTCAAAAGTAATTCAAATAAAATAGTCTTGGGTCCAGCGACTTCAATTGAAATGGAGGCTTTTTATGGAAAGGGAAATTGGTTCGATGGTGTGCATCCAACCAAAAAAGGAGCCGTTTTGTTTAGCCGCTGGTTGGCGGAGCGATTTCTTGAAATACAAAACAAGTGATAAGCGATAGCACCTATAAAATACTTTTGGTGATTCCATGTTACAACGATGTGGAGCGTTTAAAGGTGTTTCTTCCCAAACTGGTTGAGTTTTTGCCGACATGGTTTTCGATTTTGGTCTCTGATGACGGTTCGAATGCAGAAAACCGAAGGGCGCTGGCGGTCTTGATTGAAAACCTCGGTTTGGAGGCCAAGGATGGACGGGCGGAGCTATTGAGTCCGCTTTTTACAGAAAAGAATACCGGCAAGGGCGGGGCGATTCTTCGTGGATGGGCTTGTTCCGAGGGCTTTGAAGTGGTTGCTTTTACGGATGCTGATGGGGCTGTTAGCGTGGAGGAGATTTTGCGGGCGGGGAATTTTTTCCGTTCTCAAGAGGCCGAGGGTTTGGCCGTTTTGTTTGCCAGCAGGGTCAAAATGTTGGGCCGGATGGTGGAACGTTCTTTAAAGCGGCACTTGTCGGGTCGTGTTTTTGCAACTTTGGTTTCAAACTTGGGTGGTGTGCCTGCTTACGATACCCAGTGTGGGCTCAAATTTGTGAAAGCGCATGCCTACAAAAAGATCGCGCCCTTCTTGCAATGTCAGGGCTTTGCATTTGATGTTGAGTTGTGTTTGTTGCTGAGAAAATTTGGATTTCCGATCTTGGAATTTCCGGTCGATTGGCGCGATGTGCCGGGCAGCAAAGTGAGCTTGATCCGGGACTCTTGGCGCATGGCGTTGGAGGTCGGAAGGATCGTGAAAAGAGTGGAAAAACTTGATGTGTGAATTACTAACCGTTGATTCGTGGCGAGGGTGGGCCGACTCAACTTTTTGGGCTGATGAGGGCCCTCGGGGGTCGATGAACTTTGCCGCCGGCGAGGTTGTCTTTTGTAAAATCGACGAGGTTCTGAGTTTTTTTGAACGACTCCGATTAACGCGGCGGCGTGTGGTTTTAGTGACGGGGCAGGGTGATTTTCCTTGCGATCCATTTCGACAAAATTTTCTCCCGGGAAATGTCGTTCACTGGTTTGCAACGAATGTAACCCAAGCGCATCCGCGGATCACGGCGCATCCGCTTGGCTTGGGTTCGCCTTCGTCGCCTACGACTCTCACGGCGGGAGCGATCTCGGAGGCGCGACGGGAAGCGCGGTCGCGCGAGAAGTGGCTCTATGTGAATTTTCGTCCCGAGACGAACCCGGCTGTGCGCGGGCCGGTCTTTGAGATGTTTCGAAGCAGGAATGAGGACTGGGTAACTTTTCAACCTCCGCAAGATCGCGGGAGTAATGCGGGATTTCTGGGCACCATTATGGAACATCGATTTGTTCTCTGTCCTCCGGGCAATGGGGTGGATACGCATCGCATGTGGGAAGTTCTTTTAGCTGGTGCCATTCCGGTCGTTTTGCGTTCCCAAGCGATGAAGCCCTTTGAATCATTGCCCATTCTTTTTGTGGACGACTATCGGGAGGTGACTCAGGCATTCTTGCAAAACGCCTGGACGCGTATCCGAGTGCCTGAGGAAACGCCCAAGATGATGTATGCCGATTATTGGGGCGAAAAAATTGCGGAGGCCAAGCAAGCCCTCAAGGGCAGGGAACAAATCGGGTTCGCCGAGTGGATGGGAGACTCGGCGAGATATGGGCTAGGGATGGTGAGGCGGAGGCTCTTTGGGAAAAATTGAAGGCGGGGAGTCTGAAATGTCCGATTCTTTTCCTAGCAATAAACTGTCGATCTTTGACAGTTTCTCACTATTTATCGCTTGCTTAATTTATCTTTAATGATAAAAAAAGCGTGTGAGATTTGATGTCTTTCGAGCCTCGGTTGCGCTGCCTTACTTTACGACCTCACTTCTGCGGCAGCGTTTTCCTGACATTGGCAAGGGATATTTGGCGCTTCAGTTGACGCGTTGGTGTCAGGCGGGGAAGTTGGCCAAAATTCGCAAGGGGCTTTATGCATTTGGGGAAATTGGCGCTGGTTTGCCGGGTTTGGCGAATGAAATTGTTGCACCGAGTTACCTCTCTGGGCTTTGGGCATTGGGGCACTATGGGATGATTCCCGAGGCAGTGTGGGAGTATACGAGTGTATGCCGGGTGTCGCCGCGCAGAAAGGTTTGGCAGACGCCGTTTGGGAGGTTCAGTTATCGGCAGGTGAAATTTTTTTCCGGATATGAGCGCGTGGAATGGGATGGATTGCCTGTTTTGCTCGCCGTGCCAGAGAAGGCGCTTTGCGATGAATGGTATCTGGCGGGTGGAGAGTGGACGGTGGAGAGGCATCGGCAAATGAGATACCAGCAAATTGGTGGGCTGAAGGAGGATCGGCTTGGGGAATTCGCAGCAGGTTTCCGGTCGCTCAGAATGGATAGGGTCTTAAAAACTTTCTTCGATTGGCGCAAGGGAGCGGGAACGGAGGAAAACGAATGAGACGCCAGATTGTTGAGACGGCGAGGGCCGGTGGGGCAAAGGCGGGGAATTTACTGCGGGAATCACTGCAGTGGGAAATTTTGGCCGCTATGCACGGAGCGGAGGCGTTCCGGGAGGTGGCGTTTGTGGGAGGAACTTGTCTGCGATTGATGCATGGATTGAAAAGGTTTTCTGAGGATTTGGATTTTAGTGCGAAGCAATCTGGTGGCGTCACTTTTTTGGAGGACTTGCCCCGGGGCTTGGGGCGTTTTTTGGACTCGCGCGGTTTCGCTGACGCGGAAGTGGTGCTTGGAAAATCCCATGGCGCGGTCCGCTCGCTGTGGGTCAGGTTTCCCGGGTTGTTGAAAGAAATCGGGGCCTCGCCGATGGCATCGCAGAAGGTGGGCATCAAACTGGAGTTTGATCTGAACCCGCCGCCGGGAGCGGATTTTGCGATTCAGGTGGTTTCAAGTCCTGCCATGATGGCTGTTGGGCTTCACGATTTGCCGTCTCTCATGTCGGGAAAATTGCATGCCATCTTGGCGAGGTCCTATACGAAAGGGAGGGATTGGTATGATTTGCTTTGGTATTTGGGAAGAAAGGTCGAACCAAACACGGCCTTTTTGCAGAGTGCCTTGAATCAGCAACCTTCGAAGTTTTGTGACGACGCTGCGAGTTGGAAGGAAGGCGTTCGCGAAAGTGTGGAAGCGGCGGATTGGGCTGCTATTCATCGCGATTTGGCGCCATTTTTAGAGACAGGTGGCGAGATCGAAATGATGCGCGGGGAAATTTTCATGGCGGCCTTGGGAGCAAAATAGAATGAATGAAAAAGTTCGGATTTCTGTTGTGATACCAGCCTTTAACTGCGCCCAGTGGCTCAAGGCGGCGGTGGAAAGTTGCTTGGGGCAGAGCTTGCGACCGGTGCAGGTGATCGTGGTGGACGACGGCAGCACCGATGACACCCAAGGGATTTGTGAAAACTTCGGCGACCGGATTTGCTATCGGCGCTTGGAGAACGGGGGAGTCTCCCGTGCGAGGAATATTGGAGCGGCGATGGCCTCCAGTGATTGGTTGGTTTTTTTGGATGCGGATGATGTCCTACTGCCACACGCTCTCGAAAGTCTCTTGGCCTGCGCGGAAAAAAGTAACGCCGGCATGGCCTATGGTATGGTGATCGAGCGCGCGGAGCCGGGGAAATTGGCAAGGTTGAATGGATTTGATTTCGCCGCAGGAGACCCGCCTACCACGGCCGAACGGACATTGCGCCGGGGGGCGGTGGCGACTCCTGGATCTGCGATCGTGCGGGCGGACTTGCACCGGCGTGTCGGGGGCTTTGTGAGCGGCTATGAACCGCTGGAGGATCGGGATTACTTTGCAAAGTGCGGATGTCTGGAGCGCGTGGCATTCTGCGATACCGTGGTGCTCGACAAGACATGGCGCCCGGCGTCGCATGGGTCCCAGCACGCCAAAAGAATTTTTCGCGGCCAGCGTGCGCAGCGCGATTTGCGTTCTTGGTTGGAAGCGCGTGGAATCGATGCGGCTTGGATGCCAAGCGATACCCAATTTTTGAAATGGGCGCTTGATGAAGCCGTCTGGTGGCGTTGCTCGGAAATTATTCCGCCGTTGAGAAAGATGGCGGGGCAAATTGGAGTGAGGCATTGGAGATCATTTGTCTATGGCTTGGTTTCGCCTGGAAAAATTCCGGCTTGGGTGGAGGAGATGCCTCGAATTTTAGGGACTAATTCGTCCGAGGGGACGGCCATTCCATAGTAAAATTTCTTGCAACCTGCGGTGAATATCGTCAATAATCACCGCAAAAAATGCGGTGAAAAATCAAGCGCGATATACTTGGGAGCATCCCGACTGGCCTGAATGGCACTGTGATTTGCAGGCCGTCTCGGCGATGGCGCACTCTGTTGAGTTGAAGCTGGCGCGTCTTCAAGGGCGGATGGAGTCCCTGGGTTTTAACCTGCAGCAAAGTGCGCGGCTCGAGGTCGCTATTGCGGAGTCTGTTGGAACTTCCGAGATCGAAGGGGAGACTTTAAATGCGGCCGCCGTGCGGTCTTCTGCTGCACGGAGGCTTGGTATGGATCTGGGGGAGGATTCCATTCAGGACCGCAATGTCGATGCCGTGGTGGATATGGTGCTCGACGCCTCGGCAAACTATACACAGCCTCTCACAAGGGAGAGAATTTTGGGGTGGCATGCCGGGCTCTTTCCAACAGGATTCAGTGGAATCACAAAAATCACCGTTGGTGACTGGCGAAAAGACGAGCGGGGTGAAATGCGAATCGTGTCGGGCGAACTGGGGCGGGAGCGCGTGCACTATGTGGCTCCACCCGCAGCGCGGGTCGAGACCGAAATGAGGCGTTTTTTGAATTGGGTGAATGAAGTTGGGGACCTGAATCCCATTCTCAAAGCCGGCCGGGCGCATTTGTGGTTTGAGGTGATTCATCCTCTGGATGACGGAAATGGACGCATCGGCCGTGCGGTTTGCGATTATTTGCTGGCTCGTGCGCTGCAATGTGGATTCCGGTTTTTCAGCCTGTCTGGCCAGATGCTCAAAGAGAGGCGGGATTACTACTCAAAGCTCGAGAGTGCTTCTCGTGGTGATCTAAACGACCAAATATGGCTGGAGTGGTTTTTGGGCTGCTTGACGCGGGCGATTGATTCCGCAGATCAACTTCTGGGGCATGTTCTGGCCAAAGCGCGCTTTTGGAACAAATGGGCTGGAACACCGATGAATAAGCGCCAGATCAAAATGCTGAATCTGCTAATCGATGGTTTTGAAGGAAAGTTGACTAACTCCAAATGGGCAAAAATCACGAAATGCTCCTCGGATTCGGCGCTTCGCGATATGAAAGCTTTGGTGCAACTGGGCTTGTTAAAACAAGAGCCTGCAGGCGGCCGAAGCACGAGCTATGCGGTGGATCTTGAACTTTTCCCGACAAAAGAAAATGAGCCGAAGTGATCAATAACACGCCCGACATGATATCAGAAAATCCAGCTCCGGCACACTCCCGGGAAACTGGCAGGGGGGCAGTGCGGCCGTATTTTTCAGTCATCACGCCGAGTTGGAATCAAGCAAAGTTTCTGAAGGGGTGCATAGAGTCGGTGCTGGCTCAAAACGACCCGGATTTCGAGCATCTGGTATTTGATAATTGCTCCACGGATGGATCGGCGGAAATCGCATCGGCATTTCCCCATTTGCAATTTGTCCGGGAAAAAGATCGCGGACAGTCGGACGCTGTGAACAAAGGCCTTCGCGCTGCGCAGGGGAAGATCATTTGCTGGCTGAATTCGGACGATGAATACGCCTCGGGGGCGTTTCGGAAATTGCGTCAGGCATTTGAAAATCCCGATACTCATGTCGCCTTCGGCGATGTGCGCCAAGTCGGGTATGAGGGGGCCGATGATGTCGTGGCGCGTGCGAAGTTTGCTCGTCGTGAGGATTTCGTGCGATGGTGGAGCGGTGAGGTGAAACTTCACCAGCCCGCGATTTTTTTTCGCCGTTCTGTCTTGGAAAAAATCGGTTTTCTCCGGGAGGATTTGCACTACGCGATGGATTATGAGTTCTGGTGGCGGATGTCGGAGTTCTTCAATTTCAAGTTGTTGCCTGAGGTGCTCGCTGTGCAGCACCGTCAACCGGAGTCAAAAACCATCGTCGCTTGGCAAAAGGTGCTTCAGGAACGCGAGCGAATATTTTCACCCCACTATGGCTTGATCGATGGCGGCGATCGACCCCGGCTCTTGAGGGAAAAGCGCGAAGCCCTTTCGCGCATCTACCTCCAGCAAGCCTACGCTGTCGTCGGAACAAGAAAAATAGAGGCGCTTCAATTGCTGCTGCGTTCCTTCGCGCAGTGGCCGAAGTCTCTTTTGGATTTCTCATGGGTGGGAATTTTAAGGAGGGTGGTTTTTTGAAAACCTGCATTCTGATTTCCGTTTGGCCAGATTACGAGTGGCTGTTGCCAATATTGAAGGGAATGCTTGCCGAGTCTTGGCCAGGGCATCCGGAGTTGGTTTTCAGCAAAAATGTTGGAGATGGTCGAAATTGGACCAAGAATTTGGCGGCGGGGGTTGCCGATGCTAGGGACAGGGGCTTTGATTCGGCTTATTTGATCAATGAGGAGCATGTCCCGGTGGGGCCTTGCAATGTCGATTATTTGACGCGGAAACTTCCCCGCCAAGCCACAGAACTCGGGGCGGAGTATGTTTCTTTGTTTGGCTGGGACAACAAGCGATTCTGCTCCCGGAGTCCGTTTTTGGATTTTGAAAAAGGCATGTGGATGCATCTGATTGGAAAAAAAGATTCAAGGTTTCATTTGCATCCGGCTTGGTGGAAATTGGACGCGCTCGAGGCGTGTTGTCGGCTGACCTTGAAGGATGATGTCTCGAATGGCTCGGCTTGGCGTTTCGAAAAAACTTGTGACAATCCAAATGCCGATTTGCCGGAGCATTTCCAAACGGCATGTTACCAGATTTCTGCCTCTGCCACCCGGATTAGTCCCCTCCAACCCTTGGCGATTTCCTTGCTCTT
>Ga0114976_10002084_pt1 | contig 12561 bp, 9 predicted proteins | sample S_130805_EF_Meta_FD_87319 | JGI IMG/M metagenome (GOLD analysis project Ga0114976, IMG submission 87319) | Freshwater microbial communities from Lake Simoncouche, Canada to study carbon cycling - S_130805_EF_MetaG | ecosystem: Environmental > Aquatic > Freshwater > Lake | place: Lake...
CCCGGCGAGGCCAAGGAGTCCGCCGGCGGCCGCGCCGATCACGCCACCTCCGAAGACTCCGCCCAGTACGCCACCGAGGGCCAACCCTGCCGCGGCGCCGATAGCGCCACCGGCCATGCCGCCGGCAGTCGCATGCTTTCCGGTAGAACGTGGCAAGCGTCGGGTTGTCGGAATGGGCCGGTTCTCGGGTCCGTACTCCGGTCCGGCGGCCTCGTGGTCAGCATCCACCTGAGGCCCAGCCGCGGCGTCGGGAAGCATTGCGGCGTCGGGTTGTACTGCGGCGTCGGGCTGTGCCGCCGGAGCTGGCTCCTGCGATTCCTCAAGGTCGGCCGGGTCTGGCACGAAAGGCACTGCGGGATGCTCGACGGGAGCAGCCGCGTCCAAGGGCCCCGTCGCCGGTCGCGCGACACCACCCTCGTTCTGGGCGACCGCCCGGCCCGCGAGCGACGCGAGACTGGGGACTATCTGAGGCCGACGGGCGACTGCCCCGGTGTCCTCGGCGGGCGCATGGGTGGGCGCCTGAACGGGACGATCCTCATCAAAGGAAACCGACATCGCTCACCCCCTCTGCGCACCTAGGACGGGGATACCCATGCAGGCCCGAATTCACTCTCGAATCGGATTCACATCATGCCGCACATCGGTACCGGGCAAGTGACGATGGGCCGGTGCCGTTAATCAAGGGACGCTGGGTCGCACGGGAGGTGCTGGCTCAGTTCTTGGAAGCTGACCAGGCATGCATCATGTGATGCAACACGGCGGGAGCTTGCCGACTGCAGTCCGGCCCCACAATCCAGACGTCGACCTGATCGGTCTGCGGGACGATGATGATCCCGGCATCCCCGCCGTCAAACGTGGCACGGTCAACAACAAGGGCCGCCGACGCTGTGGAATGCATGACCCCGGTGATGCATTCACGCAGGGCGACCAGATCGGACGTGAAGCCGCCTGTACCGACGGGCGTCATGGAGGTAGGGGTCGGGACGGCACTCGCGAGGACAGGTGATGCAGCGCCCACCTTCTGCAAGAGTCCGTCGACCTGTTGGTCCAGCGCACCTGTCGTGTACTCAGTACCGGAGGACATCAAGAATCTGGTCGGCATGATCATGGCCCGCGTCTGAGGAGCTGCGGCCCCCACCATCGGACCGTCGGAAGGCGGCGGTGCTTGCACAGTCTCGTCGGCAGCGGCAGCGGCAGGGGCGGCGGCCTTCGCGTCCGACGTGGACGGCTCATCCGAGGGAGCAGCCGCCACCACAGGCCCATCCGCCACATCGCTGGCCGCAGGCCGCATCACGGAGACACCGACGCCAAGGGCGATGACGGCCACCGCCGCGGCAGCCAAACCGGGGAGAAGGCGACGGCGCGGCCGCAGTGGGGTCACCGCAGCGAGCGTCGGCTGAGCATCGAGTGCGGCGACCAACCGGTCCCACACGTCGGCGGGCATGGAAGAAATGTCTGTCTCGGTGGCTGCCGGGCTATCGGCTGAAGCAAGGAAACGCACCTGAGCGAGGGCGGCTGCTACCTCGGCCTGCTCCTGCGGTGAAAGGTCTGCTCCGCCGGGCTCATCAGTCATGTCGCTCACCCCCTTGGGTTCCTGGTGCTTCCGGGCCTACGACGGGGTCCACTAGCCCGGGGTTCCGTAAGTAGCCAAGTTGTTTAGCCAACTTGGCCCTGCCGCGCGAGCATCGGCTCTTGATCGTGCCCGCCGGGCACTCAAGCATTCGTGCCGCGTCCTCCACCGACCAACCCTCGACGTCGACCAGCACGATGGCCTCTCGCTGGTCGTCTGGCAAGAGGGCGAGTGCCTCGGCGACGGCAAGCTGGGTCTCCAGCTGCTCCATGGGGTCGGCGGGATCAGCGATGGAGGCACCGGGCAAAGAGTCAAGATCATCAGGGAGCGGCTGGGATGGACGAGCAGCCCTGCGACGCAGTCGATCCAGACTGGCGTTGACGACGATGCGGTGCAGCCACGTCGTCACCGCAGACTCGCCGCGAAACTGAGCAGCACGCTGATACGCGGAGATCAAGGCCTCCTGTAGAGCGTCCGATGCTTCCTCGGGATCGCGTGTCGTGCGCAGGGCCACGTTCCACAACCGGTCGCGATGCCGTCCTACGAGCTCGGTAAAGGCGTCGCGATCCCCAGCGATGTGTGCCGCGAGCAACTCTGCATCAGTGCGCTCGGGGTCAATCACGCCCGCAGCCTATTGGCTGGCTTCACCACCATTGCTGGTGACAGTGACATTTTTAACGCCACCCTGATACTTCCCAGATCCGTCCGCAGCTACCGGTAGCCGGGTGAACCAGACAAGTACATATCGCCCTGTCACAGGCTTAGGCACGCGCACATCGACAGTGTCAGAAGCCGCGGTGGCCTCGCCGAACGACTTCCACTGATCGGGGTCCGCCGACACTGTGTCCGACACTTTGATAGCGACGTCACTACCACTACCAACGAGCTGCAGTGAGACCTCATCAATTGTTCGCGTCTGTCCCAGATCGAGCACCAGCCCAACCCCGCCCTTGTCGTCAAGGGTGGCGGTGCCGTAGCGCCGGGTGAGCCACGACGTCGCGGGATCATCGTCTGCGGCCCTGGCAGCAGATGCCTCATTCTCTGACTGGAGCGCCTCAGGAGTTCCGTTCTTCACATACTTCGTGCCGAGCGGGTTGAACGAGTGCACCTCAATGATCGGATACGTCGATTGCAGGTCTGGAATCTCGGTGGGCACCACAGCAGGCTTCGCAGACGCGGTGAGCATCGCGTCAGTCGCGGGCTTCGAGGTCGAGGCGGGGATCGATGGCTTCGCGAGCAGCGCTCCGAATGTTGCGATGGCGACAAGTGCGACCACCGCAATGCCCAGCCCGAAGAATCGGCCGCTGAGGCGTACCGGCTTTTTGCGGGCTACTGGGACAACCGTGTTGGTGACAGGAGCCAGATGGTCCAAGGTCGCACCGACCATGGTGGCAAACCCTGCGCTATCGGGTACCCGTGCTACATCACGCGGCCGAGCCGCAGACTCCACAGAACGCGCGACAACATCGTCGATGGTTCTGGGCAGATTGGCGCGGATCTGGGTTGGGGGTAGTACGACACCTTTGGAGCGGGGGGCATCAGGTGCGGTGACACGAATTGAACCGGGCCAATACCCGGTGGTGAGTAAGTACGTGAGGCAACCCAGCGCATCGACGTCGGCCTGCTTGGGATTTGCATCCTGCAGTGACGAGCCAAACAACGCGGCATCCACAGACAGGCCCCGAACCCGAACTTCTCCCGCGTCTGTCACGAAGACACTGCTGGGTCGCAACCGTCCGTGCGCGATCTTGCGGGTCAGGCAGGCGGCCAGGGTGCGCGACACCTGGGCGACGACGTCGAGGGCTAACAGGGGGTCCCAGGGCTCCCCGTCAGTCTGGGTCAGCGCCTCCAGAAGGTTCTCACCACTAGCCCATTCGGAGACGATGCCCACAAAACTGGGCAGGCCCCGCTTGGCTGGAATCTGAATGATGTCGAGTACGCGCAGCAGTCGACGATCGTCTACTAGTGCGGCTGCTCGTGCTGCACCGAGAACGCCATTGACGCGCGGATCATCTTCGATGATGGCGCGAATAGTGACGTGACGATCAAGAACCGTGTCGTACGCCTTCCACAGCTGAATGTCATAGCCCGATCGCAAGCCTGGGTCGATGGACAGGCGGGAGTTGAGGACGTAGCGCCCAATCTTCTGGTCGGCGCGCATCAGCCGCGCACTCGCTGCAGGGCTCGCGGACCGAGTCGACGAAACTCGGTGACCTCAGGGACGCGAAGGATGCTTGCGCTGACGAGGTACACGAGCAAACCAATGACAGAAGTGATGAGCACGATGACGAGCAGTTCTCCCTTGTGATCTGGGTGGTAACCACCCAGCAGGCGTATGAGCCCAAGTAAGCATGCCCCCATAGACCCCAAAGACACGACACCCGCGATCACAATTCTCAGGAGCACCCAGCCAGTTTCCTTGGATTGCATGCTTCCCAGCCGTCGAGCAAGGACGAACCATGTGATGGCGAACCCCACCCAATAGGCCAACGAATAGGCCAAGGCGATGGCAGCGACCTGACGCCCTCCATCACGCGCCCAGTTGAACAGAGGAAACATCAGGATCAACAACACGATCGAAAAGACGATGGTGATGATGAATGGCGTGCGGGTGTCTTCGAGTGCGTAGTAGCCACGCAGCAGCACATAAAACAAAGTGAAGGGCAGCAGCCCGATCATGAACACCGAAACGATGATGCCCATCAACCCTGCCTGATCGGGCGTCGCTGCGCCATACCCGAAGAGCAGGATTGCAACCGATGCGCCATTGACGATCAGCACCATCGCGATCGGCACGATCAGGGCTGCCACTACGCGCATCGTCTTGGCGACGTCTGCCCCCACTTGCCCAAGTCGACCGTCGTGTGCCACGCGGCTGAGGGCGGGAAGCATCGCGGTCACGACAGACACGGTGATGATGCTGTGGGGCAAAAGGAAGACCAGGTGGGCTTTTTGGTAGGTCGTCAAACCAGCAGCTGCCACACCTGCAAGAGATGCATTGACGTTCGCCTGTGTGGCCAGTCGTGTGATGACGACGTAGGTGGCCTGATTGACGAGGACGAGGCCGATTGTCCAGAACGCAAGGGTGCCCGCCTTACCCAGACCCGCCCCACGCCAGTCGAAGCGTGGCCGCCAGGCGTAGCCGGACTTCCACATGATCGGGATCAGGATCACCGCTTGTGCGATGACACCCAGCGTGGTTCCAATACCCAAGATAAGGACCTGCTGAGTCGTCAACTGCCCCCGTGCAGCAGCCGAGGTTCCTGCGACAGCAATGAAGGTGATGAAGGTTGCGATCGCCACCACATTGTTGGCGATGGGCGCGAACATCGGCATCCCGAATCGACCCCGTGCATTGAGTACCTGGCTCAGGAGTGTGTAGAGACCGTAGAAGAACACCTGTGGCAGGCACAACCGCGCGAACGCGACCGCAAGGTCGTACTCATTTTCAGGAACATTGTTCGCCGTGTACAGGCGAACAATCCACGGAGCCGCGATGACGGAGATGATCGACAAGGCCAGCAGGATTGTGGCAACAAGAGTGATGAGCCGATCGGCGTAGGCCTTGCCGCCGTCTTCGTCTTCCTTCATGCGTCGCACGAGTTGCGGAATGAAAACAGCGTTAAGGGCCCCGCCAATGACGAGGATGTACACGACAGTGGGAAGGGAGTTTCCCAACGAGAAGGCGTCGGAGACCAAGAAGAAGCCAAGCGCGGCTGTCATGGCGATGTCTCTGCCGACCCCGGTGACGCGAGACACCACGGTTCCGGCGGCCATCACACTGCTAGCTCGCGCTACCGACCGACCCACTGCTGACGGGGGATTGGCAGCAAGGTCGCCGGGCTGAGATTCCCGAAGTGACTCAGCCACCTCCGCATCGACCGTTGTCGATTCGATGTCGGGAGTGGACTCCGAGCCAGTCACGTCACCTACTTCCTTCCGGCACGACCTGCGGCACGAATGCGGCGAGTCACACCCACAACGACGAAGATCAATATGGCCGCGAAGGCCGCGATCATGACCCATGATGCGGCACGCGCGTACGCGGTTGATGTCACGGAGATGCGTGCCGCCGCCCCATAGTCCTCTCCCTGTGGGGTCAGGAGCTGGACGTCGACCGGCACGGCGTCGGCACCGATGACCTGTGCGGTCACATCCACGCTTGCCTTCTGGCCGGCCGCGATGCGAATTCCGGTGAGGACCGTGGACCGCAGCCGAATCGCCGGATTCCCGCGGAGGGCCAAGCCCACCACGACGTCACGGTTGGAGTCGTTGGAGATGGTCACGGGGACGCGGCCAGCATCACCCGACAAGGTGACCGTCCCAGCCGACAACACGTGCACTTCGGCAATCTGTGCTGCCACCGCTTTTGTCGTGGTGGCGAGAAGAGCTGATCCGATGTCAGGCTCGGTACGCCAGGTGGCCGACGAGGCACGCAGGAGTGCCTGTCGGTAGGGGTCTGCCAGTGGCGCGGGATCGTCGACCACGGCAGTCAGGGCGGAGAGCTGTGTGCCTGTTCGCGCCAGGCGTGCGATGTACGTGGTCGAGAGCTCGGCCTGACGTGCTCGTGATCCGTAGGGGGCCCGGCCTCGGATGGCGCCGTCAGGGCGTGCATCGAGCAGGCCCTCGAGGGAGCGACTGTGCAGCCACGGTGTTGTCGAGAGTGCCTGGATAAGCGGGGTGAGGGCGAGCGGCTGTGGGTTCCAGGTCACCGAGCGAGGTCCCACGACCACACCTCTGTCGGAGCGCAGCGGGGACATTCCTGCCGCTACGAGTGCGGTGTCGGCAAGGAATTCTTGCCGCAGCAGGATCGGGTCAACCGGAGTACCGGGGTCGGTGAGCAGGGAGAGACGAGGATCCACGAGCACCCCGGTCAGGCTGCCGTGAGGGGTCTGAATGGCAGTGGTTGCGCCAGAGGCTGGGTCAGTCGAAGGCAGCGCGTCGGCCGGCAGCACGATCGCCGACACACCGGATGTCGCCAACACATCGGCCGCATCGATGTCAAGGCGTCCATAGGGCCCCCACGCGAGTGCACCCGCTGATGTGACGCCGGTCGATTCGGCCATGACGCGGGGTCCTTCCGTGACAGCGCGCACGACGTCACTGGTGAGACCGCCGCGCACCAGCGCACTCGCGTCGACATCGGCATACGGAAGATTGTGAATTGGCAGGTCAGTCGTGAGTTTGGCCAGGGTTGCCAGCCATGCCGCCGCCTGCTCTTGACGGTCACCGACAGTGGGCGACCCGTTGACAACTACTTGGTAACCGTTTGTCATCTCGGCGACGGTTTGCTCAAGTGCGGGGTCTACCACCCATGAGACGCTCCGCGACGACTTGCCCACGGCCGTGAGTGCGTTTGCCAGACGGCCATCAGGTGACACCTCTGTGGGCGTCTGGTTGGTCAGCAGCGTGCCGTTGGCTGTGCGGTCAGGCCAACCGACAAGGGGCCACAGCCAGGTGATCTCGATTGGTGTGGGCGACAAGGGGAAGTACGGGATCACTGTTCGCTGTTCACCAAGGCGCGTTGGTGAGCCCGCTCGGGAGGCGACGACTTCGATGCCCAAAATCCACGCACCTGGTCCCGTGAGACGAAGCGAGGCCATAGGTACAGAGATGGAGAACGGAACAGTTCTGCCAGGCGACACACGTTCGGTCAGGGTGACGGCACTGCCGGGAATCACCACAACATCAGGTTCGGTTGCCTCAGTTGATGCGTTGAGCGCTGACTCAAGGTCAGTTCGAGTCGTGATCGCTGTACGAGACCGACGAAGTTGAACAGTGACGTCGGTCAGGCTTTCCAGTCCCGAGGACAGCAATGTTCCGGAGACACGCAAGGTGTCGCTGGCGAGGGGAATGGCCGGTGTCAACTGGTCAAGGGTGATTCGGACGGGCAGCGTGTCCTGCGCGATCGCCGGAACATTGGCGCCCGAAGCGATCGCCGGGACACTTGCGCCCGACGCGGTCGCAGGCACACCTGTCACCGCGATAGCCGCGGCAACAAGGACGGCGGCGATCGCCCCTTTCCTCACGCGTCGCTCGCGGATCCTTGGTGACGGCTCCTGCTGGGTCCGGCAACCATGCCCACCACTGTCTCGACCGTGCGTCGTTCTCCTGCGTATCGAAGTTTGGCCGCAGCATCTGCGAGAGGAACCCAGGCAACCTCGTCGACCTCAGCATCGGCATCCGATAGGTCCGTGGTGGTGGCATGCATGAGGTAGTGGTGCACGGTCTTGTGCACCCGAGCGCCATCTGCCATGAACCAGAAGTCGATGGAGCCAAGGCTCATCACGATCGTGGCCTCCAGGCCGGTCTCTTCGCGAACCTCTCGCAGCGCCGCCTGCTCAAGCGTCTCTCCGGACTCCTGATGGCCCTTGGGAAGGGACCAGACCAAACGCCCCCGTCGATCTCTCCGAGCAATGAGTGCCACCAAAGCCTTGCGTCCCGGCCGGTCCAGGACCACGCCACCCGCGGAGGTCTCCTCAAGCCGACGGGGCGGGCGAGGAGCGGCGGCGCGCCCGGGCGAAGGCTTGTGTGGGGCGGCCATGACCGAAGGATATGCGCGCCCCGTACCCTCTCTCGGCGTGGACTCTGCATCGCGGGAAGCTCAACGAGCGGCCGTCGAGGCCCTCGTGCCACTGTCCGGTGTCCTGTCCACCGTGGTGGCGCCCTTTATCGCCGCGGGGCACGAGATCTCCCTCGTCGGTGGGCCGGTGCGCGACGCCCTGCTCGGGCGCCTTGGCCCCGATCACGATCTTGATTTCACGACGAGCGCCCGCCCAGACGACATCATCGCGGCCATTACCCCGGTCGCCGAGGCGGTCTGGGATGTAGGGATCAGGTTCGGCACGGTTGGCGCTCGTGTGGCCGGCCGGCAGATCGAGATCACGACCTACCGTGCCGAGACGTACGACCCCCAATCACGCAAACCTGAGGTCGACTTCGGTGATCACCTTGAAGGAGACCTGAGTCGACGCGACTTCACCATCAACTGCATGGCGCTACGACTGCCCGATCTGGCATTCGTCGACCTCTTCGATGGTATGGGTGATCTTGCACGCCGTCTCATCCGCACACCCGGGCGTCCGCAGGATTCGTTCTCTGACGATCCCTTGCGCATGATGCGTGCCGCACGGTTCTCATCACAGCTGGGCTTCGACGTCGACCCCGCAACAGTGGAAGCGATGCGTGAGCAGGCCGAGCGCATAAGCATCGTCTCAGCCGAGCGGGTCCGCGAAGAGCTCGTGCGTCTGTTGCTGTCGCCGGACCCGCGTCGCGGACTGGGACTGCTTGTCGATACCGGTCTTGCTGCATACGTGTTACCAGAGCTGCCGTTGCTCAAACTTGAGGTCGACGAGCACCACCATCACAAGGATGTTTACGAGCACACCCTGACGGTTCTCGAACAGGCGATCACGTTGGAGCAGGCACACGAACCCACGTCGGGACCAGACCTCGTCCTTCGACTCGCAGCTTTGTTGCACGACATCGGTAAGCCACGCACGCGCGCATTTGAAGCTGATGGTCGCGTGTCTTTTCATCACCACGAATTGGTGGGCGCACGCATGACGCGCAAACGCATGCAGGAGCTCCGCTTCTCCAACGAGTTGATCGACGAAGTGGCCACGCTCGTAGCGCTACACCTGCGCTTCCATGGCTATGGCTCCGGTGAGTGGACTGACTCAGCGGTGCGGCGCTATGTGCGTGACGCCGGCCCACTTCTGACCCGACTGCACAAGCTCACGCGCGCGGACTGCACCACACGCAATCGCAAGCGAGCCATGGCATTGCAGCGGTCATACGACTCGCTAGAACAACGCATCGCCGTACTCACCGAACAGGAGGAGTTAGCCGCGATTCGTCCTGATCTCGATGGACGCCAGATCATGGAAATACTGGAGATTTCGCCGGGCCCTGTGGTCGGTGAGGCCTATCAATTCCTGCTCGACCTTCGCCTCGACCGAGGTCCGATGTCGCAGGACGATGCCATCGCGGCACTCCATGCGTGGTGGAACGCTCGACGCTGAGGTGTCAGGCGCGTGGTTCGCCGGCAGAACGCAATGCCGTCAACACTGACACCAGACCCACCGCAAGAAGTGACGCCCACACCACCTGGGACACGCTGATGAGTCCACCGCGCAGTAGGAAGAAACCGACGACGACGTAGACAATCCAGCACAAGGCAGTGAAGTAACGACGCACGAACGTGCCCAACTGCGCTGCAGGAAGCTTGGAACCCAACTCGGCAAGGCCACGGGTCACAGGCATGCGAATGGCTGACGCGGGCCGAGACCGCCCCGCGAACCAGCCGGCGACGATGCTGATAACACCCAGAAGGGCCAGAGCCTTCAGCCCCGCAACGAGGTAGCGCAGAAGGGTGTCGAAGAACACTGTGGACGCAGGACCGAAGACGGTGTTCGCCAATTGGTTAGAAAACGCATCCTGCCCTTGCTGCAGCGCAAAGAGCATCACGACCGCCCACGCCACGGCGACGATGCCGGTGGCGATGACCCAGGGGCTTCGGCGACGAGAGAGTGCGATCGCCACAGCAAAGATCAACGCGGCGATGGCGGGCAACAAAGACAGCAGTGGGTTGGTGAAGCCGTAGATCGTCTGAATCTGACGAAGCCCAGGTGCTTTTGCCAGCACGATCTGCCGGTCACTCGGGGGGATGGTGACCTTGTCGACAAGTGGAATTCCCTGCTCCACAAGGTGCTGCTGGATGATCGTGAGCGCGCTGGAGATGTCCAGGACGAGATCGTCGCCCTGAAGCTGAACAGCTCCGCCATCCTTGCCTTCAAGGATGCGCACAACACCCTTCTGCGCCGCAGTGTTGAGGGCGATCCACGTCTTGGCGAACTGAGGTGAGGCGACGAACTTGTGTACGAGGTCGCCGATGAGGCCGTTGATTCCCATGGCGATAGGAGCGGAGAGTCCCTGGGTGATGGTCGAGTTAGGAATCAAGTTGTCGAGCAGTCCCTGCACGGTGGACTTGGTGTCGACCTGACTGGAGATTGCATCCGTGATCGCGGTGGCGATGGAGTCCTGCACCGCCGGGTCGTTGATGAGCGGACCCACAGTGGCGATGTAGGCCTCGCTGTCGATGACCGTCTTGTGGCCCCACTGCCCGATGGTGGCCACGGGCGTGAGGAGGGTCGCGATGATGAAGAGGATGACGACGACGATTGAACGACCTTTGCCGCCCGAGCGACTCCCCGAACCTGGCGCGGTTACCTCAGCACTCATGTCGTCCTCCTCTAGTTAGCGTTGCGGACTCTACGGGGACCGGTGCGCCAGTACCAGCATGAAGCGAGAATCAGAAAGATTCCGAGGGCTGCGTAGAGCAGTGGTGCCTGCCCACTGCGAGGTGAGACCGCGGCAACGAGGCAGATCCCGCCGACGAGGCACACGTTGACGGCCATGTCGTAGAGAGCGAAAACGCGGCCCAGGTGATCGTCGGGAACCTCGCGCTGCACGATCGTGTCGGAGCAGACCTTGATGGACTGCCCGGCAAGACCTATCGAGACGGCACCGCAGAGCAGTACCGGATAGGACGGAAGCGAAGCGGCAACGATCACCAAGCCGATGCCCACTATGCCGGCTTGGGTGAGCACGGCAGCCGACCACGCGACGGAACCCCAACGCCTACTGGCCCCCGGCGTGACGAGGGCACCGACCAATGCGCCAAATGCGGCACAGCCGGTGATCGCTGCGAACTCGGTTAATGCGCGATCAGAACTCGACAGCGGATTGAACGTCAATCGCACGAGGAGGAGTCCGCCCGCGGTGAGGGCGCCGAACGCTATTCGGTGTACGCCGACCAGGGTGATGGCGCGCCCAGCCGCGCGATGGACACGAAGTTCCCGCAGGCCGGACGTGAGACCGACGGCCACCCCTCGCAAGGACTGACGAGGCTGGTTGCCATCGGGCCCCAGACGTGCGATGCCAATTCGCAAGGCAAGAAGCCCGGCCAGGAGATAAGCCAGGGCCGCCGCGCCCAGGAGAAGCGCACTCCCGTGGTCACCACCACCAAGAACGGCCCGCATCCCAATGCCGGTCAAGGCGCCGAGCGCTGCGGCGGTTGTACCCGCCGTGGGGGTGAGCGCATTCGCGGTTGTGAGATCGCGACCGCTCACGACATGCGGCAACGAAGCCGACAGACCTGCCAACACAAATCGGCTGATGCCCAGCACGACAAGGACGGCTACCGCCAGCGCTGGTGAGTCATCCCCCCAGGAGACCAGAAGAATGATGGGAATGGTGCACAGTGCCTTGAGGGCGTTTGCGCGAACAAGCACGGTGCGTCGATACCAGCGGTCAAGGAACACACCGGCGAATGGTCCGATAACCGAGTAGGGGAGCAGCAAGATCGCAAAAGCTGCCGCGACGCGAATCGCATCAGGCTGACGTTCGGGTGAGAAGAGCACAAATGACGCGAGGGCTGCCTGGAGGAGACCATCACCGAACTGCCCCACTAACCGAACACTGAACAGGTAGCGAAAGTCACGACGTGCGAGCACGTCTCGTAACGCGCTGAAGGCGACCACGGTGTGGACGCTACTCGTCCACTACGTGGTCGCCGCCCGCGCCTTAGTGCGTACGAGTACCAGCGATGAAGTCTTCGACTGCCTGACGTGCCTCACTGTCGGAGTACTGCTCGGGCGGTGACTTCATGAAGTAGCTCGAAGCCGACAGCAGAGGTCCGCCCACGCCGCGATCCTTGGCGATCTTGGCGGCACGAATAGCGTCGATGATCACGCCGGCACTGTTCGGTGAGTCCCACACCTCAAGCTTGTACTCCAGGTTCAACGGAACGTCGCCGAATGCACGACCTTCGAGCCGTACAAATGCCCACTTGCGATCATCGAGCCACGCGACGTAATCGCTTGGGCCGATGTGAACGTTTCGGGAACCCATGTCGTGAGAGGAGACCTGCGACGTGACCGATTGGGTCTTCGAGATCTTCTTCGACTCCAGTCGTTCGCGCTCGCGCA
>Ga0114976_10002085_pt1 | contig 12557 bp, 7 predicted proteins | sample S_130805_EF_Meta_FD_87319 | JGI IMG/M metagenome (GOLD analysis project Ga0114976, IMG submission 87319) | Freshwater microbial communities from Lake Simoncouche, Canada to study carbon cycling - S_130805_EF_MetaG | ecosystem: Environmental > Aquatic > Freshwater > Lake | place: Lake...
CTGACGACATAGTCGATGGGGATGTCGAGACCATGGTGCAATCGGCATTAGCAATCGACGCTGATTCAAGCGTTGACAATTCTGACGTGGCTACGCTGATACAAATGATGCAATGCATGCTCAAAGCGATGGACTACGCCAGTGACACTGGCGACGGGCAGTGAGACTTCGCTGCGAACAGATTTCTGACAACGTCAATCAGGATAGAGTCACTGCGGATTGACGCCCGAATTGCCTTCTGACATGCCCAAGCAATCGGCGAACGCAGGCACTGGAATCGAGGTGATCGTCACAAACGTAAGAAACAATCGACGGATAGTGCCTGATTATCTACTCATAGGCCGCTCAGAAGCCAGGGGCGGCCCCGGCAACAACCCAACCTTTTCTCAACTGCTGCAAGTATTAGATCACCGATGGCTTAACCAAGGCCAGCAAAATTCAAAAGCTTGCGAGCGCGACAGATTTTTTATCTTCGTCGAGGACCCAATTGGGTCATGGATTCGGCCGAGCAAGCGCCCAGCCCTGATCCGCCCTACCCCCCGAGATCACAACGATCCAGCTCCATCACCTTCACCCAGGCACGCACGAAGTCGTGGATGAAGCGCTCGGCACCGTCGTCTTGGGCGTAGATCTCGGCGATGGCGCGCAGTTGGCTGTGGGAGCCGAAGATCAGGTCGGCGCGGGTGGCCGTCCAGCGCAGGGAGCCATCGCTGCGCTGTCGGCCTTCGTAGGTGGTGGAGCTGCCGGGGGCCGGCGCCCACTGCAGCTCCATAGCCAGCAGGTTGGTGAAGAAATCGGGGCTCAACACGCCGGGCCGATCGGTGAACACGCCGTGGCGGCTGCCGCCGCTGTTGGCGCCGAGCACCCGCAGGCCGCCCACCAGCACCGTGAGCTCCGGGGCGCTCAGGCACAGCTGCTGGGCCCGGTTGATCAGCAGCTCCTCCGCGCGCACCGGCAGGCCCGCCGACTCCCAGTTGCGGAAGCCATCGGCCTGGGGTTTGAGCACGTTGAACGACGCGCTGTCGGTCTGGTCGTCGCGGGCATCGGTGCGGCCGGGATGGAACGGTACCGCCACCGCAACGCCCGCCGCCTCCGCGGCCTTCTCCACCGCAAAGCCACCGGCCAGCACGATCAGATCCGCGAGCGATACCCGTTTGCCATCGCCGCGGCCCTGAGCAAAGGCCGCCTGGATGTCCGTCAGGGCCTCCAGCACCCGCGCCAGCTGTGGCGGATCATTCACCTCCCAGCTGCGCTGCGGGGTCAGCCGGACGCGGGCTCCGTTGGCGCCGCCCCGCTTGTCGGAGCCGCGGAAGCTGGAGGCCGAGGCCCAGGCGGTGGCCACCAGCTCGGCAACTCCCAGCCCGGCGCCCCAAACCCGCTCGCGCAGCTCCGCCACCTCGCCGGCCTCGATCAGCGGATGATCAACCGGCGGCAATGGGTCCTGCCAGATCAGCTCCTCGGTCGGCACCTCCGGCCCCAGATGCAGCGCGCGCGGTCCTAGATCGCGGTGGGTGAGCTTGTACCAGGCCCGCGCGAACGTATCGGTAAAGGCCTGGGGATCGTCGCGGAAGCGTAGGGCGATCGGCGCCAGGATCGGATCAAAGCGCAGAGATAGATCCGCGGTGGTCATGATCGGCGCCGCACTGCGGCCCGGCACATGCGCATCCGGAATCATGTGCTCCGGCGCCACATCCTTCGCCACCCACTGCCACGCCCCAGCCGGACTCTTCGTGAGCTCCCACTCGTAGGTGAACATCATCTCGAAATAGCCCTGGTCCCAACGGGTGGGGTTCGGCTTCCAGGCGCCCTCGATGCCGCTGGTGATCGTGTGCTCCGCCCTACCGCTGCCCTGTCGGTTATACCAGCCCAGCCCCATCTCCTCCAGGGGCGCCCCCTCGGGCTCGGGCCCCAGGTTGTCGGCCGGCGCGGCGCCATGGCACTTGCCGAAGGTGTGGCCGCCGGCCACCAGCGCCACGGTTTCCTCCACCGTCATGCCCATGCGAGCGAAGGTGTCGCGCACATCGCGGCCGGAGGCCACCGGATCGGGGTTGCCGTGAGGACCCTCGGGGTTCACGTAGATCAGCCCCATCTCCACCGCCGCTAGCGGCTGCTCCAGGGCGCCATCACCGCTGTGGCGTTCATCGCCCAGCCAGCGGCTCTCCTTCCCCCAAAACACATCCTCCTCCGGTTGCCAGATGTCGGTGCGGCCGGCGGCGAAGCCGAAGGTGGGGAAGCCCATCGACTCCAGCGCCACAGTGCCGGTAAGGATGATCAGATCCGCCCAGGAGATGCGGTTGCCGTAGCGTCGCTTGATCGGCCAGAGCAGCCGGCGGGCCTTGTCGAGATTGGTGTTATCAGGCCAGCTGTTCAGCGGCGCGAAGCGCTGGTTGCCGTGGGCGGCGCCGCCGCGGCCATCGGCGCTGCGGTACGTGCCGGCGCTGTGCCAAGCCATGCGGATGAACAACCCCCCGTAGTGACCCCAGTCGGCCGGCCACCAGGGCTGGGAGTCGGTCATCAGGGCCCGCAGGTCGGCCTTGAGCGCCTCGTAATCCAGCTCGGCAAAGGAGCGGGCGTAGTCAAAGGTGGGGCCGAGCGGATTGGCGGCCGGGTTGTGCTGGTGCAGGATCCCCAGGTCCACCACCTCAGGCCACCACTGGCGATTGTCGGGGCCGGCGGCGGGGGTCACGGCGCCGACGTGGCCGTGGAACGGGCAGGTGAGATCCGACATCGGGCGGGGGCGCTCGGGGGCGATCCGGGCAGGAAACGTTCATCAAGAACCTATCCACAACCGCCGAATCCGACCACGGATGCCCCCTCGCCCATGGCGGGCCTCTCCCCTCAGGCCTTGCGGGTGGCTACCGCCCGCCGCCTTGCCGGATACAGCTCCCGGCACAGGCCGCACCCCATGCCGTCGCAGCCGCGGGCCGTGCAGTGCTCGCGGCCATAAAAGATGATCTGCAGGTGCAGGCGGTTCCAGGCGCCGCGCGGGAACAGGCGCTTGAGATCGGTTTCGGTGCGCGCCACGCTCACGCCGCTGCTGAGGCCCCAGCGCTGGGCCAAGCGGTGGATGTGGGTGTCCACCGGGAAGGCGGGCACGCCGAAGGCCTGGGCCATCACCACCGAGGCGGTTTTGTGACCAACGCCGGGCAGGGCCTCCAGCGCCGCAAAGCTGCGCGGCACCTCGCCGCCGTGGCGCTCCAGCAGCAGCTCGGAGAGGCGCCTGACGTTCTTGGCCTTGGTGCGGGCCAGCCCCAGCTGGCGGATGTGGCCCAGGATCGTCTGCTCCTCCAGGGCGGCCATCGCGGCCGGATCGGGACCGGCGGCGAACAGGGCCGGCGTCACCTCGTTCACCTTCTTATCGGTGCATTGGGCGCTGAGCAGCACGGCCACCAGCAGGGTGAAGGGATCCCGGTGGTCAAGGGGCACCGACGTCGTGGGGTAGAGCTCGTCGAGGCGGCGCAGGATCAGGGCCGCCCGCTCCGCTTGGCGCACGGCGGGTCGTTGGCAACAGCAGCGCCGACATTAGGGCCGGTTTGTAGGTTCGATCCAGCCCACCATGCCCACGGCGGTGGCGGTGGCGGTGGCGGTGGCGTGGGCGTGATCGTGGACGGCTGCCCGCCGCGTCTGCTCCTCAACCTCGACGCGATTCAGGCCGACCTCGACCGCCAAGTCCGGCCAGAGCAAGATCATCGCTCCCCGCAAGGAGGACGACCGGGTGGAGATCCTCAGCGGCCTGCTCGATGACGTCACCCTCGGAACGCCGATCGCCAGGCTGGTGAGCAACAAGGACCAACGCCCCCAGGATTACCAGGAAATGGCGGTGGCCTTCCGCCCATCCCACGCCGATGCCATCGACCAGGCCAAATACGGCATTCATGGCCCACCTTCAGGCCAACCGTATTGCCATGAAGCAGGGGACGACCCTGCCGCTGCCGGTGCTCAAGGCCAAGGCCGCTCTTGCGCTCGATCAGGCCCAGGCCCAGGCCCAGATCCAGCGCGAGCGCAACGTCCTTCCCGCCAGCGATCAGCTGCGACTGCTGCCAGAGCTTCTACGCAGTGCCATCCCGTCTCTGGTCCTGGCCGGATCACCAAGGCCCTCCGCGCGTGCAGTCCCTGTCCGGACTGGTTCACCGCAGCTGAGCCAGAGCGCCGTGGGATAACGGCGCTTGAGGTCCTGGATTTGCTCCGCATGGCGTTCACCCACCGTGGCGCTTGTGTTCAGTTCCTGGGGGCTTGGTGGATGGTTGCTCACTATTTCACCCAGAATGTTGTATTGGATGACGGGCCGGAAGTGTTGTTGACCCAGGCGATCTTGTTGATGGAGGATTTGATACTGATGGAGGAGTTCATTCCACTGGGGTCTGCTGCAGGCATTCCGTTCGATCAGGAGGGGACGTTCCTCGATTGGTGACAGGATCATCAAGGCCCCGCCCAGGATCAGGTATCCGATCCACCCCGTCGCCAGGGCTCGGACGGTGTTTTGATTGGGACGGTAGGGCGGCCATCGGCTCGTGTGCATGGTCGGACTCCCTAGAGATTGGTTTGAAAGAGATCGTTCATTAGTAATTGAATTTTTTCGGGACTCCCTTGGTACACGGTGCTTTCGCGGATTGAGGCAAGTTCTATTAATTCATTTTCGTTCACTTTGCCATAGGAAATCGGGATGATCCGCACGCCGCTCTGCGTCACACTCTCGCTGAGGTCCCTCAGTTCCAGGCCTTGGGTGCGCACCCCATCGGTGAGCAGCAGCAGATAAAAACGTCCCTCGGGATCGGCCTGGCGTGCCTTCATCAAATCCGCGAGGGCCACGGCCAGGCCGTCATAGAGGGCGGTTTCTCCTTCGGGTCTGAGTTGTTGTACTGCGGCTAGCAGACGCTGCTTGCTACTCCGATCAAACGGCTGGAGGGGGAGCTGGCGAACGGGTCGATCACTGAAGCTGATTAAGCCCACTTGATGGCCTTCGTTGATTGTGTTCACGGCTAGGGAGATGGCCCGCTTCAGTTTCTTTAGGCGCTCATGTTCCGCCACCGAACCACTGGTGTCGATCAGCAACTGGAGATACACAGTATGGCCACTATCTTTTCGTTGCTTCCACTGTCGTTGCTCCTGGCTGAGCAGTTCGCCGTTGGCCTTGGGAGGTCGCGCCTCCTGCGGAACTGGGATGCCAGTGCCGTAGTCGAACTGGCGGGCTAGGGCCTGCATCGGGGCGGATACGGCAAAGCTGGCGAAGCGGCGCAGGGCCTCCTGTTGGGTCGCCGTGGTCCACGGCAGGGCGGCCAAGGGGGACGTCTGGGGACTGCCAAAGGGAACGGCCACCAGGTCTTCAAAGCCGGGTTCCTGTTTTAGACGGAGAAAGCTTTGATAACCCATGACTACGGCATCAAAACTATCCGGCTTGCGTTTCCAGATTTCAATCATCTCGATATAGGTTGGAGTTGTTGATGTGATGTATTTTTGAAACAATTGAAAGCTTGTGTTGACCTTTGTCTTTTCGATGTCGCTGACGGTAAGGGGCCGATGATCCCTATTGTGACCCGCACTGATCCATAGCAGGGTGTGCAGAAAGTCAAGTCCTGGAGAGCAGATATAGGGGTTGCAATACCCCATTTTGATCTTGCCCGAAAGCGTCTGATCAACCACCTGGGAAAAGCTCACGGGTTGATTGTTGTTCATGAGCTTGTAGGCTGTTGGTTTGATGGCGATTACCGAGGCATTGCCCACCAGCTGGTTGTTGATGGTGGTGGTTGCCATTCCCTGCTGATGGAGAAGCTCCAGCAGCAGGGTGTCGTTCGTGCTTTCACTGGGATCGGCCCCGTAGGTTGGGAAAGCATCAACGGCGGGGAGCCGTTCGGCCAGCGGCAGGGTGGTGAAATCCTGGATGGTGCCGCTGGTCATCCCCGTGGGGGCGTTGCAGGCGGCGGACCTGTCCGTCCGTGAGGGGACCGAGTCCATGGAGCCGCCATTTCCGGCTGAAAGCTGCGCAGAACCTCCAGGGCGAAGGGACGATGGGATGGCCTGGATCATCGAGCACGGTGGCGGCCATGTCGATCAGATCGAGTTGGTGGCTGCGGCCAAAGCGTCGCATCAGGGCCAAGAGTTTCTGTTCGATCGCCTGGCTCACGTGGCAGCGCAGGCAGAGCAGGGCTTCGGGGTCGTTGAGGCGGCGGCTGGTGTCCAGCAGTTGTCGATCGCTGCTGGTGGTCGGGGTGGAGGAAAGTTGCAGGCGGTCGAGGGCCAGGACCGCCGCAGACTGGCGCCGAGATCCGATAGTGAAGCCTCGCGAACTGTGGGCTGCCGGCACCAGAGCCCGGAGAATTCGGTAATCCACCTCCATGCCAACGGAGTGGCGTTGGCATGGAGTGTATCGGGCAGCAGGGGCACCATGGTGAGGCTGGTTGGTGGGGACGACCTGGGTCTGATTGCAGGCCAGGGGTCCTGATTCAGGGCTGGTGCGCTGGGCTTGGGGACTACGCCGGCGGGCCGGAAAGGGAAAGAACGTCAGGGGACATCGTGATCGTTGATGGAGTCGTTTTCGTTGTTCGGAGCATGATCATCAGGGCCTGGAGCCTGTCGCGCAGCCGCGACTGGTCAGCGGCCACCAGCAGCTGGTTGCTTCCTGCATGCACGGGGTTAGGCAGAGGCTGGGTGGCGATGCCGAGGTTCTCGAGCTGGCGCTGGGCGTCGCTGACGACGCTGCGGCGCAGCACCACCCCTTCAAGACGCCCCAGCTGCAGGGCACGCAACGCCTCCTCGCTGTTGGCGAAGGACAGCAGTGAGGCCTGCACTCCGGCCTGGCTGAGCTGCTTGCCCAGGGCCGCCGCCACCCGGTGGCCGCCGCTGAGGCCCAGGCGACTGCCGCCGAGGTCGCCGTCGCTTTGAATGCCGCTGGAGCGGGTGACGAGCAGCACGGCCGGATCATCGTCGTCACCGGCGACGCTGTCGACGCCGACGACGCCATCGAGCCAGAGGGTGCTGAAGGCGTCGGGCACCAGCAGATCCACGGCACCGGTCACCAGGAGGCCCAGGCCTTCACTCGCGGAGTACATCGGCACGAACCGCATGGGCAGGGGGCTGGCCTCGCTGCCAAGGAGGGCCGCCAGTTGCTGCAGCTGGCGCTGCTGCGGAGCGCTGAGGTGGGGCTGGCCGCTTCTGTCAACGGCGACGGCGAGCCGCAGCTCACCGCGGTTAAGCAGGGTCGCCAGGGCGTCGTCCTGCCGTGGGGTATGCGCTGGCGGCTGCAGTGGAGGGCCCTCCAGGGGTAGATCGAGGGGAGCGGCGGCAGGATCCAGGGTGCTGATGGCGGGGGTCTCAGCACCGAAGAAGCGTTGCCAGAGCTGGGAGTCATTGCCAAGGCGGTTGAGCACCTGCCGCACGAAGCCCTGCTGCAGAGGTAGGCCGGCGCCGGCGTCGGAGCTGGGGGCGGAGTCGGGGGTTGAGCTGGAGGCGGAAGCGGTGAGGTCGAGGAAACGGCGCACTGCGGTCGTCAACTCCGGGGCGTCGGCACTGGGAAGATTGGATGAATTGAGCCCCAGTCGCAGGGCCTGCAGGGGCGTCTGCAGCAGGCGATCGATGGTCTGCCGGAAGCGGGTCTGGTTCTCGGGGAGCAGGAAGGTGAGGGGTCCGGAGGGACCGGCGGCCGGAAGGGTCCAGCTGCGGTCGCCATCCCCGGCGAGGTCGGCTGTGAGGCTGTCGCCATCGAGCAGGGCCAGATCGATGTGGCCGTTGCGCAGAGAGGTCAGCCGTTCGGCGTCGCCAACGGGTTCGGCGAAGAGAACCAGACCGGGGTTGCCGACCAGTTGTTCGGCCAGTGCCCGCACAAGATCAACGGCATAGCCGCTCCAGATGCCGTCGGCACTGCGTTGGCTGAGGCCGGGCCGGTCGGCTGGGAGGGCAACGGTGAGCACGCCGCGTTGAACCATGTGATCGATGCGATCCCCGGGAGATTGCCGCTCGAGACTGATCGCCGCGTCCAGCCGCTGCCGGTCGTGGATGCCCTCCAGCATCAGGACGGGCTGACCATCAAGGTGGACAACCAGGCCGCTGGGGCTGTCCAGCAACGTGAGAGCGGCGTTACCCACCACCAGGATCCGATCGTCCGCAGGATCGAAGTCGGTGATGCGATCAGGGGAGCCGCCGTTGGAGGTGAGGGTGCCGGCGCCGATGATCAACCGGTCGCGATCGGCCCCCAGGCGCATCGTGCCGCCGCCACCCTGGCGACCCAGCACGAGCACGTCGTCGTCCGCTCCCATGAAGATGCTGTCGGGCTGAAGCCCCTGGCGCAGCACCGTGTCGCCGCCCCCGGTGAGTTGAATCTGGTTGGCCTGCAACCCTGAGGTGCGTACGACCTGTCCCTGGGTATCACCCAGTAGGGCGTTGGTCGCACCGGCAAGCTCAAAGGTGCCCGAGCCGGAGGCCAGCACCACATCACCGCCGGTGGTCACGGTCGCGTTCGTGCGTATCAGCCGGATGACAGCGTCGTTGTAGTCGAAGTCGCCGCCCTGGTCGGCTGACAGATCCTCGAAGACGTAGGCGCCGTCGCCGATCCCCTTGAGGTGCACCTCCTTGTCGCGGTTGATGGCCTTCCCGAGGGCGTAGACCTCTCCGAGGCCGGAGATCATCACTGGGCTGTAGAAACCGGTGCCCGAACTCACGGTCCAGAGGTGGCTGGAACGGGTGTTGCCTCCTTGGGACACCCGCAGGCCGGGATCGAGATTGTCGACGACAACCTGGCGGAAGGCGTCGTCATTGGAGATGGGCTGACCGGCGACGCTGAGGTGTGGCTGGGCCGGGTCGCTGCTGTCGATGTCAACCTTGACGAAGCCAAGCGTGTTGGTGAGCCCGCAGCTGGAGAGCAGGTCAATGGTCACCTGTTCGCCGTCATTGAGGAAGAGCAGGCCGTTGAGGCCGATGCGGCCGGCGATCTCCAACTGAAGATCAACGACTTCGGACAAGGCAAGGCTCGCCTGGATCACGAGCTCGGGACTCTCGTTAGGTCCGAGTTGCAGGCGTAGGCCCTGGCCATCGGCGCTGACCTCCAGTGGAACCAGAGTCTGGAGAGGGGCGTTGCGGCGGGAGAGGAGGGCGCACAGCTGTTGCCCGGCTTGAAGCAGCAGGCTGGTGCTGCCGCTGGCGAAGAGGGTGCGGCCGGCATCGTCGGGTACGCAACCGATCTGGGCGATCACCGCAGCCTGGGCGGAGGCCGCCAGGCTGACTCCGTCAGGGGCCAGCGGCCGGCCCTGGGCATCGCCGCGATAAAGAAGAAGTGAAATCTGCTCGCGGGTCAGGGATTCGCTTGCCTGCGCCTGGAGAGTGACCAGCCGCGCTCCGTTCATGGAGGCAGCAAGGGCCAGGCCCGTACCGGTCCAGATCAGGGCATCGTCTGAGGACGGTGATGCCACCGGTTGGGACGTGACGGTGACACGGGAGTCTGTGGCGTTTGCATGAACCAGCCCGAGAGTGCCGGCACTGACCGATTGCAACTGGGTCCTGGGCTCCGGTCGGACTGGCAACGGCGCCGCAGGCGAAGGGGCATCCACCAACTCGACAATGTCGCTGACATCCAGCAGGAACGGGTAGGAGATGGCCGCTGTTCCCTGCAACACAGCAAGAGCCCGGTCGCCAAGCATGAGCCGGTTTTGCACGATGGCCAGATCCCTGAGGGCCACACCAGGAAAATCGGAGCGCTGGAGCACCAGACGATCGCCTTGGATTGGATCGAAATCGAGTATCTGATCGGGGGTGTCCGATGGGGGCCCGACGACGATCCGATCCCTGCCAGCCCCTGTGAAGAAGCTTGTTCCAGACCTGCTGCTGGTGAGTAGGTCATCACCGACAGTTCCCTCCACGACGGCATCCGGAGCGGCATCCGGAGCGGTTTCCCCGATGACGAAGACCCCATCAAGCGGTCGGACGGATAGCCGGGCGGCGCCCTGGTCTGCACTGATGCGGTAGCCGTCGGGAGCCCCAATGAGTTGCAGCCCCACGGAGCCAATCGTCCCGGGGGGGACCGCCGCAAGGGAGAGGGTCACCAGAGCGGAGCTCTTGCCTTCAGGGATCAGCACCTGGCCCTGGGTGCTCTGGAGTCCTGTGGCGCGGTAGTTGACGCTGAGACCACCGCTGGGGGCCGTGTCCGGCAGACGCACTTCGAACCGGGCCTGGCCGCCGGAGAGCACCGAACGACCCAGCGGGGCCAGGGTGATCTGGGGATTGGTGGCTGCGGCAGGGGCTGGCGCGCCCATGCTCAGCCAGGTGTCCAAATCGGGAAGCAGTTCGGCTGTGCTCTGGCGACCGTTGAGCAGGCTGGTGAGATGGGCGGGTAGGCGCTGCACCACGGCGTCGGCCAGGGCAGACGAGGCGGCGAGCAGATCGGCATCGGAGCCGAATTTGCCTCGCGAAGCCTGGAGATCACGCCACACCCTTTGAAGCTGGGACATCCAGGTAGCCAGAAGGTCGGGTAACTGGGACAACCGCTGGACGGCGGCGGCGGGTGTGGCCTGGGTCACGCCCGCCAGCAGGTCCCGGGCCAGGGCGCCCCAGTCCTGCTGAGGTGATGGGTCACTGGTCTGAGCTGCAAGGGCAGATGCCAGGAGTTCATACAGCCGTAGCCGGGGTACGCCAACGGTGTCGGCCAGGCTGCAGGCCAGTTGCAGGGCAAGCGTCTTCTGGGCCTGGGCCAGGGGTGCCGTGAGGGGGTTGCTGCCACCGGGCGGGGCATCGAACCAGGCCAGGCCTGCCGTCACGGCTGGCTGGGCGAGTCCAAGACGACGCAGCAGCAGTTCCAGGGTGCTCTGCTCGCTGAAGGACGCCGCCTCGGCGGTGGCCAGCAGCAGCAAGGGCACACCGTTGAGCTTGGTTTCCAGGCCCAGCAGATCGTCCGGATTCGGCGCCGAGCTGAGCGCCAGCCGGAAGCCACCACTGCTTGAGACCACACCGCTCGGCATCTGGGGCGTGTCGAGGCCGACGCTGGCGAAGGGGGCCACGCGCGCAAGGTCGAGAGAGAGATCAGCGGAGGTCCCACGGCTATCGGGCAAGGCACGCGAGCTCGGCGGATAGGGACTGGACTGATTAACGATGAAGGTTGACACTTTGGCATCGGCCAGGGATGGCTGAGCACTGCCGATGATGATGGTTAATGGCTGCTCGATCAGCCGAGATAACTGTGTCGTGGGTTTCAGACTACCGATTGCGGAATCCTGAAGCGCTGATGCTTTGCTCTTTTCACCGAAGCTCAGTAGTGCCGTGGCTTGGGGCGTTCCCGCCGTTTGGATAGCGTGCAGTTTGGAGCTAACGCCGTTTCTGGGCACCAGGATCGGCTGAATGGTGGTTGCGTCAATCTCGCTGGCGCTGATGCCCCAAAGAGTGGCCTGGTTGAGATTGTCGAGGCTGAGCAACTTTTGGTCGCTGCGGAACTGAACGACCAGATTGTTCGTGGTGGATTGAATAGAAGCCTGTGGGGCGAGCAGCGCCTCGTAGCGGTAGGGAAAGCCCGGGGCCTGCAAGTCATCAGGTTGGTAATGGGTGTGAGGCAAGGGAGCAGCTGAGTTGTCTGTGGCTGGCCTAAGGACGTAGGGGACACCGTTGTCGTCCTCAAGAAGCTGCGTGACGTGAACCCGGTCGTATGGCCAGTACACCGGGATATTGAATCCCAGAGTCTGTGTGGTGATTTTGTTGATTGAAGTCTCAGTTATGAGAGTTGAAGGACTAAAGGGAACCGCCGCAAACAACAGATGATCCAGTGGGTTTTGCAGCTGCCTGTCGTTGAAGCTCTTGTCGGTGAGACGCAGACCACCTGCGCCCCTGAGGAGGACTTGGCCCGTGCTGAACAGCGGCAGGGTGGGTAGTGCATCGGCCAGGGCAAGCTGGGAAAAGTAGATCTGCACCGATCCCTCTAGATTCGTGGTTTCCAGGCTGAGTTGACTGGGGTCAATCTGGAGATCGCTGAGGGCGAGAACAATCTGTTCTCTGGCCTTTAAGATGCTGGGCTGTTGGGTCTTGATGAGCAGGCCCTGGCTGGTGGAGAGCCCCAAGCGAACCGCCTGGATCTGTTCGGGTTCGGGTAGGCTGACAGCAGCTAATCCACCATCAAAATTGACATCTCCTGATGGGGCCCTAAGGGATTCCACGGTGATTAGATCCGCTGGATCGCCCACTACTCGGAACCGAATTGATCCAGTCTGGCTGGTGGCATTCAGCCGCTGGAGTTCCTGCAGATCAAGGTTGATATCAGCCGTGGCGTTGACCCAGAGAGCGCCCAACTGACGCCGTTCCTGGGGCACCTGCTCGAGGTTGCCGATCTGGCCGTTGGTCGCTGTCAGGGTTAGAGACCCTGTAGGCGACTGCTGCATCGCACCTAGCCACAGATCGCCAGAAGCCACATCAATCGTGACGTCGCCGGAGCCGGTGTTCAGGCCGTCCAGCACCAGCTCACTCCGGGCGCTGAACTGTTGGGTGCCGGCTCCACTCACCGCCAGACGGCTGCGGTTGCTGCTCAGGTTCTGGATCTTCACCGCGCCGGCTCCACTCACCTTGAGATCCACTGTGTTGACCTGCAGGTCAAG
>Ga0114976_10002086_pt1 | contig 12552 bp, 8 predicted proteins | sample S_130805_EF_Meta_FD_87319 | JGI IMG/M metagenome (GOLD analysis project Ga0114976, IMG submission 87319) | Freshwater microbial communities from Lake Simoncouche, Canada to study carbon cycling - S_130805_EF_MetaG | ecosystem: Environmental > Aquatic > Freshwater > Lake | place: Lake...
ACCGAATGTGTAGGACATATTAGTAAGGAGGATTTTTCTATCAATAATAACCTTAAGCAGTTTTTTTGTTTAGCTTCATTGCTTACATTAACTCCACAGAAAAGAGATGAAGATTTAGTAATAGATGCAAATTTATTTGAGGAAATAAAGAAAGCTAAGACAGAAGCCATCGTGATTAGAACCTTGCCGAATACTTTAAGCAAATTATCGAGGAATTATTCAAATTCAAATCCGCCATATATAACTTCGGAAGCAATGCAATTATTGGTTGATTTTGGCATTAAGCATTTACTTATTGATCTACCTTCGGTCGACAAAGAACAAGACGGAGGAGCTCTAGCAGCTCATCATATTTTTTGGCAATATCCTGATGATACAAGGTTGGATGCTACCATCACGGAGTTTGTTTTTGTAGATAATGAAATCCCCGATGGTGTCTATTTGCTTAATTTACAAGTAGCTCCATTCGAAAATGACGCTTCACCATCTCGACCGCTCTTATTTCCTTTGCAAAAAACTTAGTACAAATTCTTAATACTAAGTAGATTTTAATGCTTCAATTCTCTTAAGATTCTTGTACTTTTGTACCTTAAATAAAAAAATAAAAATACCATGAAGTTTGGCGTTGTATTGTTCCCAGGTTCAAATTGTGATCAAGATTTGATTCACGTTTTACGTAATGTAATGAAGCAAGAGGTGGTGGAATTATGGCATAAAGAACATACACTTCAAGGTTGTGATTTCGTATTTCTCCCTGGAGGATTTTCATATGGTGATTATTTACGTTCAGGTGCAATAGCTCGATTTGCTCCAATTATGCAAGAGGTAATTGAATTTGCGGATAAAGGTGGTTTTGTAATGGGTATTTGTAATGGCTTTCAAATTTTAACTGAAGCACATTTATTGCCTGGTGCTTTGCTTCATAATACCAACAATCAATTCATTTGTAAGAACGTGAATTTACGTTGTGATACCGATGACAGTATGGTAACCTCTAAATTTAAAATTGGAAATTCTATCAAAGTTCCAATTGCTCATGGAGAAGGAAATTTTTATTGTGACGATGCTACATTAACTTCATTAAATGAAAATAACCAAATTCTTTTCCGTTATTGCGACGAGATGGGTGATGTAACTAAAGAAAGTAATCCAAATGGCTCATTGGAAAATATTGCGGGTATTTGCAACAAGCGCAGAAACGTTTTTGGAATGATGCCACATCCTGAAAGAGCAAGTGAACTTTCACTTGGAAATACAGATGGGAAATTAATCTTCGATTCTATATTAAATACAGTATTGGCATAGAATCAATTTAAGCGGACTTATCTCAAAAAGTATTTGAGTAGGTCCAACTTCGAAAAGTGTAATAGCTTTAATTATTCTTAGCTCTTCAATAATATAAAGCATCTGTAATTTTTTTAACCACGAAATTCCTTTAGGTTTTTACCACTAAGTTCACAAAGGAAGGCACGAGGGACACAAGGACTTTTCATCACGAAATTCCAAGGAAAGTAAAGACTAGAAAAGTTATTCAGTTGCACATGAATGACAGTAATTTTCCATTTTTCATTCAACAATTTTTTAATTCGTGCATTCGTGGCAAAACCATTTTTACAGGAAAATCGTTCCATATCCAATGGAAGTCAAACTCTTTGAGGGTTGACCAATTAAACTTTTTTATAGATATTCAAATCCGCGTAAATCATTTTAGATCTTCTGTTGCCTGTGTTGCCTGAGGCTCTCGAAGGCAGGCACCGCTGCATTAAGCTTGCGCCGCATTGAGCCAGTCGAAATGTCGATGGCAAGATCCGTGTCATCTGTGTTCTAAAGTAATTTTCCCTACTTTAAAACAATTCCCATATTGTAGAATAGGAAAGAATAAATATCAGTAGTCTCATCTATAGCTTTGCTTAATGGTTTTCCGGCTCCATGTCCAGCTTTCACATCAATACGAATTAAAACAGGAGCAGTTCCTTTTTGATGTTCTTGCAAAGTTGCAATGTACTTAAAAGAATGTGCAGGAACCACTCTGTCATCGTGATCGGCAGTAGTAACCATCGTTGCAGGGTATTTCCTATCAGTAATGGTATGTAATGGAGAATATTTAATTAAGTAATTAAAATCATTGATACTATCGCTTGATCCATATTCAACAACCCAGCCCCAGCCAACAGTAAATTTTTGGAAGCGTAACATGTCCATTACACCCACTGCTGGAAATGCAACCTTAAATAAATCTGGTCGTTGATTAACTACAGCACCAACTAATAGGCCTCCATTTGAACCACCTTGTATGGCTAAATAGGAGGAGGAAGTATATTTTTTATTGATTAAATATTCAGCAGCGGAGATAAAATCATCGAAAACATTTTGTTTTTTATCACGCATTCCAGCTTTATGCCAAGCATCACCATATTCGCCACCACCACGTATATTAGCAAGAACAAATACTCCACCATTTTCAAGAAATACAATTCTTGATGCACTAAAAGATGGTTTTTGATTTACATTGAAACCCCCGTAAGCATAAAGAAGAGTTGGATTTTTACCATTCTTAACTAAACCTTTTTTATAAGTAATAAACATAGGCACCTTAGTTCCATCTTTACTAGGATAGAAAACTTGCTCCGTAACATAATCAGCAGGATTAAATTTAACAGCAGGCTTCCTAAATTCTGTTACTCTTCTATTGTCGATGTTATAACTATAAATAGTTGATGGATAAGTAAAGGAAGTAAACGAAAAAAAGACTTCACGATCATCTTTTGTACCGCTAAATCCAGTTGCCGTTCCTATCGCAGGAAGTTCTACTTCATTTTCTAATACACCTTCAAATGTATATTGGTAAACATGCGATGCAACATCTTGTAAATAATTTAAAATCAATCGACGTCCAACAGAATTTGCAGATTCTAAAAGCGATTTTTTTTCTGGAATTAAAATTCTTGCTTGCTTTAATAATGGGTAATTTGGTTTGTAATTGTCAAGGTCAATAGTTAAAACATGGTTATTAGGAGCTCCCATATTCGTTGAGAAAATTATGCTAGACCCGAAATTGTCGATGATGCTATATTCATGTTCAAAACCTTTAAACAATAAGTCTAACTTAGAATTTGGTTTAGATAAATCTTTGTACATGATTTGCATCCCAGAAGTTCCTTGGTATACATAGATAAACAAATAGCGATCATCTTCCGTTGTTGATGCAACGTGGAAGCGCAATGGATTTTCCTTGTCCTCATATATTAACTCGTCGCTACTTTGCGAAGTTCCCAATTTGTGATACCATACTTTATGAAAATCATTCTTAGCGCTTAACTCAGTACCATTAGCTGGTTCTTCATAACGAGAATAGTAAAATCCATCTTTATACCAAGCTGCTCCTGAAGATTTTACCCATTTCAATTCATCAGTTAACTCTTTCCCAGTAGCGATCTCTTTTACTTTAATGGTTTGCCAATCTGATCCAGCTTGATTAATACTATAGCCGATGTATTTTTTATCGTTAGAAGCGCCTAATAGTGTAATTGCGGCGGTTCCGTCACTAGTCATAGTATTTGGATCCAGAAAAACAGATGGCGTTCCGTTTATGCCTTTTTGCGAATAAATTACTGCTTGATTTTGTAAGCCATCATTTTTACTAAAAATATAATATTCTCCAACTTTGGTTGGCGCAGAATATTTTTCATAATTCAATATTTCTGTCAAACGATTTTTTATTTTTTGACGGAACGGTATTTTATTTAAATAGTCGAAAGTAACTTTGTTCTCTGCATCAACCCATGCTTTTACATCTTGTGCAGTATCATTTTCAAGCCATCGGTATGGATCGGCAATTGAAGTTCCATGATATACATCTACTTGATTAACCTTCTTAGTTACTGGATATTTCAATGAAGAAGTTGTTGGCTGCGAGTTAACCTTAGTACTACCTAAAATAATTATTAAAAGTAATAAACTTAAATTTTTAGTTCTGTTCATTTTCTATTTATCAAATTTTAATTCTGAAGCTTTTAATTCAAATTCTGCTTTTACTTCTCCAAGCTTGTTAAATGTAATCATTTTTAATTTACGATCAGCTCCTTGGCCTTCTACCGAAATTCTTGTAAAATTATTTTCTTCAACAAGCGTATTCGGAACGCGATTCGGATTGTTAAGTTCAAGCTTACCAGTTAAGCTAACAACCCCTGATGTTAGTGGCGATGAAGTAATATCGTAAAGTTTATAACCTTTGTTTGGCTGATAAAAATTTATTTCTGAAAAATGCCTATCGCCAGTTAAGAATACTACACCTTCAACTTTATACTCTGTAATAAAAGAAATTAACTCATTAAATTCACAGGTATAATGACGCATACTTTCTTTATCAGTGTTTCCGTTCAAAACTTGACTACCTACAGCTATAAATTTAAATGTGGCAGCTGAACTAAGTAAGCTATTTTTTAACCACGAGATTTGCTCTTTGCCGAAAAATTCTTTATCGCAATTAGGATTGTTTCCAATGGAATCTCTTATTTGATTAGGTGATCTGTAATATCTATTGTCCGTTAAAAAAAACTCACAATCGCTTTGTTGAAAGGTGGAGTAAATTCCTTCATTATCTTTTTCGCCATAAGACTTATTTCCCCAATAATTTTTGAATAAATCTAACGATGATTCCTTTAAAGTAAAAGTTTTGTTTCCATCATTTGAACCATAGTCATGATCATCCCAAATCGCATAGTTGGGTCTGCTTTTTAATAAAAGTTGTAAGTCTGGTTGACGACGCTGATAAGAGTACCGATAACTCATACCGGCAGCTGATGAATAATCTGATTCTCTGAAATAAGTATTGTCGCCAAGCCATAACATAAAATCAGAAGGTGTATCGGTCATAGTTCTAAAAATAATCGGATCTTGACCATAGGCCTTTTCAGGTCTATCATATGGCTTATCGTTGATATAATTACAAGATCCCATCAAAAAGGAAAAATTAGGAGCTGGTCGGCGCCATTCCCAAAGATCCTTGGTTGTAAAGAATGTTGGAGTAGGAGTATTTATTACTTTCCCATTTAATGTCACTTCATATTGATACTTTGTTGCCATCAAGAGCTTGCCTAATTCAAAGTGAATTGGGTTATATGGTTGACCAAGTTGACCAACATAATCTACTTCAAAAAAGTACTCTGTATTATTCTCTTGCCAATATCGGATAGTAGCTTCTTTCACATCCTGACTTACTTCGTACCAAATAATGGCAGAACGATGCTCTATATTTCCAAGCATGGGTCCCGAAATTAATAAAGGATCTTGAGCAAACGATTTAATAACCGTTAACAACAAACTGGTGATGATAACTAAGTTCTTCATAATTTATGATTTCTTGAAGCCATAAAAGTAAGCAATTCAGTAAATATCTGCACTTCTCAATTATTAGCTTGAATTGCCTTTTTGTTGGTATAAACTTAACATTTCCATTCATTACTGTTGTGCTATTGTTTTACTTTGCACTTTAGAATTTGAGAAAATGAATATACTATTATTAGGTTCAGGCGGACGTGAACATGCATTTGCCAGAAGTTTAGGTGGAAGTTCGATTTGTTCCCAACTTTTTATTGCTCCAGGAAATCCGGGTACAGCATTGCTTGGTAAGAATTTGCCGATACAAACGACAGATTTTACAGCCATCAAAACAGCTGTTTTGAAAAATACTATTGAGTTTGTAGTTGTGGGTCCGGAAGATCCTTTGGTGAATGGAATTGTAGATTTTTTTGAGAATGACAAAGAATTGTCACATATTCCCATTTTCGGACCTTCAAAGGAAGGCGCACAACTAGAAGGCAGCAAAGATTTTAGTAAGATGTTTATGAAAAAACATCAGGTGCCAACTGCAGCTTATGAGACGTTTACTGTTCATTCATTAGAGAAAGGATATAAATTTTTAGAATCATTGAATCCTCCTTATGTGTTAAAAGCGGATGGTTTAGCAGCTGGAAAAGGAGTATTAATCATGGATGACTTGAACGATGCTAAGCGGGAGTTGAAAAATATGTTGCTAGATCAAAAATTTGGTCAAGCAAGTAGTAAAGTGGTTGTTGAAGAATTTTTAGCAGGTATTGAAGTTTCGGTTTTTGTGTTGACAGATGGACAGAATTATAAAATCTTGCCTGAAGCAAAAGATTATAAGCGAATTGGTGAAGGCGATGAAGGACTAAATACAGGTGGAATGGGAGCGGTGTCGCCAGTTCCTTTTGCTGATGCTAAGTTTATGCAAAAGGTTGAGGATAGAATTGTAAAAACAACAATACAAGGATTGATTGATGATGAAATCTCTTATCAAGGAATTATATTTATTGGGTTGATGAATGTTGCAGGAGAACCTTATGTAATAGAATACAATTGCCGAATGGGAGATCCAGAAACAGAAGCTGTATTACCACGCATTAAATCTGATTTGGGAGAGCTATTATTAGCTGCTGCCAAAGGCGATTTAAACAGAATAAAACTAGATATTGACCCAAGAACTGCTGCTACTGTAGTAATGGTATCGGGAGGTTATCCTGGAAATTTTGAAAAAGGATTTACCATAACTGGAATTGAAAAAGTAACAGACACGATTGTATTTCAAGCTGGAACTGCTCAAAGTAATGAAACGCTTGTTTCCAATGGTGGAAGGGTATTAGTTTTGACTTCTCTAGCTCCTTCACTACAAGAAGCATTGGATTTAACTTATAAAGCAGCTAAGGATATTAATTTTGATTATGCTTATTATAGAAAGGATATTGGTCAAGATTTGATGTAGTAAGATGAATTGATTAGTATTGAATCGGAAACGTAGAGGTTAATAGTTGTCAAGCCTATTTAAATAAAATTAGATGTTTAGCTTAAGATAAAATTAGTCGACTTCGAAACATTAAAATAACCGAGTAAAATTAAAGTATCATTTACAAGTCTTCACGACCATTGCGCACCCTTTGCGCCATTGCGGTTAAAATTTCAAGAATAAAATTAGTTGTCTAATCTCTATCCTATTCGTTGATTAAATGATTGTAAAAACACGAGCTGTAGTACTTCATGTAACAGAGTATGCCGAAGCAAGCTTAATAATTAAAGCTTATACTGCTTCGCATGGTTTGCAATCATTTTTAGTAAATGGAGTGCGTAAGCAAAAGTCACGCTTTCCAAGTAATTTATTTCAAACTTTATCATTGATTGAAGTAGTTGCTTATTTTAAAAAGACAGGCGGATTGCATCGTGTTTCGGATATAAATGCATCGCCAGCATTTGTTGAAATTCCGTATGATGTTGTCAAAACTAGCATGGCGTTATTTATTGGCGAAGTACTTTATAAATCCATTCGCGAAGAAGAACCGAATCCTGAATTATTTCATTTTATAGATCATGCTATTCAAATTCTCGACTTACACGAAACAAATGTGAGCCGATTTCATTTGTGTTTTATGATGCAGCTAACACGCTATTTAGGGTTTTTTCCAAGTGGTCGATACAGTAGCGCATTTCCTTGGTTCGATTTGCAAGAAGGAATTTTTTTAGAGTCAAACCCAACTCGTCATCCTTATTATTTAACAAAGCAAACGAGCGCATTGATAGATCAATTATTGGATATTAGCTTGGAAGATATAAATCAGTTTAAAATTTCTTCAGAAGAAAGAAATCAGATATTGTCAGCGTTAATTCTGTATTATGAACTTCATCAAACAAATGGAAGTAGAATAAAATCGCATGAAATATTGATGGAGTTGTTTTAACTTAAACAAATAACACACTTTGATAAAAAATTGCGACTTTACTACATTTAAGTAATTTCAACCCCTCATTATTATAAGGCACCATTCTAGCATTAAAAATTATTAATTATTAATTTTTAATTATTAATTAGCGCATTAACCGCCATTTACTAGATTTGTATAATTAAGAGTATTTATATTTGATTATCCTACTAAATTGTCTCAGCAAACTATGAGAAAAAAATCAACCACAGCTGCATTAAACTTTAATACAAAGTGGTCATATTCCCCAGCTCCCGAGTCAACAGATCATGTACAGATAAAAGAAAAATACGATTTATTTATAAATGGTAAATTTGTTAAACCTTCAGGAGGTAAATATTTTGACACCATAAATCCTGCAACAGAGAAGAAAGTTTCATCTATAGCGCTCGCTTCTTCTGCCGATGTAGATAAGGCAGTAAAGGCTGCACGAAATGCATACAAGCAAGTTTGGAAGGATATGCCAGCGTCTGAACGTGGGAAATACTTGTATAGAATCGCAAGAATTATTCAAGAGAAAGCGCGTGAGTTAGCGGTGATTGAAACTTTAGATGGTGGGAAGTCTATTCGTGAAAGTCGTGATATTGATATTCCATTGGCAGCAGCACACTTTTTTTATTATGCTGGATGGGCTGATAAGTTAGAGTTTGCTTTTCCAGGCCGTAAAGCACAATCTATTGGTGTTTGTGGGCAAATCATTCCTTGGAATTTTCCTTTGTTGATGGCTGCATGGAAGATTGCTCCTGCATTGGCTGCCGGAAATACTGTAGTATTGAAACCTGCGGAAACAACGTCATTGACAGCACTAAAACTTGCTGAGATTATTCAAGAAGCAGGATTGCCTGCAGGAGTTGTAAATATTATTACTGGTGCAGGACCAACTGGTGCTGCATTGGTGCAACATCCTGATGTAAATAAAATTGCTTTTACTGGCTCAACAGATATAGGAAGATTAATTCAAAAGTCGCTAGCAGGAACTGATAAGAAGTATACGTTAGAGCTTGGTGGAAAAGCAGCGAATATAATTTTTGAAGATGCAGCAATCGATCAGGCAGTAGAAGGAATTGTGAATGGAATATTTTTCAATCAAGGACATGTTTGTTGTGCAGGTTCTCGTTTGTTTGTTCAGGAGGGAGTAGCGAAAGAAGTCATCAAAAAATTAAAAGATAGAATTAGTACACTGATTGTTGGCGATCCAATGGATAAGAATACCGATATAGGCGCTATCAATTCTAAAGAGCAATTGAATAAAATTAAATCGTTAGTTAAAATTGGAATTAATGAAGGTGGCGAATGTTGGCAAGCCGATTGTGAAGTGCCATCAAAAGGATTTTGGTTTCGTCCAACGTTATTTACCAATGTAGCGCAATCAAGTAAAATTGTGCAAGAAGAAATTTTCGGACCAGTGTTAACAATTCAAACGTTTAGAACGGTAGAAGAAGCTATTGAGAAAGCAAATAATACTCCGTATGGTTTATCAGGTGGAGTATGGAGTGATAAAGGCGCGAAAGTTTTTAAAGTTTCTTCAAAAATTAAGGCAGGAGTTATTTGGGCAAATACATACAATAAATTCGATCCAACAAGTCCTTTCGGTGGATTTAAAGAATCAGGTGTTGGTCGTGAAGGTGGTTTACATGGATTGAGTCCTTATGTTAAATTCAATTAATTTTTTATGGCAACTAAAACGAGAGTAACAACTGCAACAAGAATTAATCGCAAAGAAGAACAACAAACAATGAGCAGACTAGATATTAAAAAAACTTTCAAGTTATATATCGATGGTAAATTTCCTCGAACAGAATCAGGAAGAACTTATCCATTGAAAAATACTAAAGGAGAAGTAATAGCAAATATTTGTCGTGGTTCAAGAAAGGACTTACGTGATGCTATTGTTTCGAATAGAAAAGCGCAAAATGATTGGGCAAAAAAATCGGCCTACAATAAAGCGCAAATAGTGTATCGCATTGCCGAAACACTAGAAGGTAGAAAAGCTCAGTTCATTGATTCGTTATTGCATGAAGGTGTTTCGATTGTTGAAGCGAAGAAAGAAGTGGAAGCAGCCATTGATTTGTTAGTTTATTATGCTGGATGGAGCGATAAGTACATTCAAATATTTAGCTCTGTAAATCCAGTTGAAAGTGCGCATTTTAATTTTTCATATCCTGAACCAAGCGGAATTGCAACAGTTTTTTGTCCACAAAAAAATGGATTGTTAGGAATTATTAGTCATGCTATACCATTAATCATAGGTGGCAATACATGTACACTCATTGTCTCCGAATCACATCCAATGTCGGCAATTGATTTTGCAGAAGTAATTCATGCTTCTGATGTACCTGGTGGAGTAATAAATATTATAACAGGATTGCAAAAAGAATTTATTAGTCATGCTTCATCCCATATGGATGTAAATGCTGTAGTATATTCTGATTTATCGCTAGAGAATATTAAAACAGTTCAAACAAATGCTGCATTAAACATTAAGCGCGTTATTAATTACAAAGAAGAAGAAATTCGCTCACCGTACCGTATTATGGCTTGTCAAGAAATTAAAACGACTTGGCATCCGGTGGGAATTTGAAAATTATTGGCTTCTTTTGCTACAAATTAGTTTTGCAAAAAATAAGGTTATTAAAATTCATCAGTAGAATAAAAATTCCACTTATTAACTTTTACGCAATTACGTCAATAATCAAAATATTGAAGTTACATCTTTAATACTTTCCCGGCAATATAATTGCTTGTTGTTTCTAGTCTCACTAAATACAGTCCCGACCTTATTTGATTTGCATCTAGCTTAATCTCATTTTGATTACATATTTGCTGATATGATCTAATTAGTCGACCATCAATGGTGTAAATGGTTATCTTAATTTTTGTATTAATAAAACTACTTGGAATGTTTTTTATGTTTAGCTCGTTGTCATTAAAATATGCAATTATACTTTCTGCATGTTTATTTTTAAATTCAAAAATTCCGGTAAATGGGTAGTTTGGATAAACAGCCGTAGAATTTATACTTGAATCAAGATTGCAGCTTACTAATACTCCTGAAACTATCAAAGTTGAATCAATCACATTTATATCATAAGGATATCCTTGAAAGGAACACTGTGCAGGGATTGGAGAATAGTTTACTCCATCCCAAAAAGCCATACGTTGAAGTGGCATTGATCCATCGTATAAGTTAGTAAAGCGACCTCCAATTACAATTTTTCCATCATAAGAACCTATACATTCAACGCGATCATTAAGACCAACTCCCATTGGATAAAAATTAACACCATCAAATGCGGTGATGTAGTTACCTATTGCTTTAGGTGTTATTAAACCAATATAGGCTAAACTATCTGTAATGTGCATACAAGTTATGTATTCACCTTGATACCAAAAATTGCCAAATGGTCTTAATACTTCGCATATAGTATCGAACTTATAAAACCCACTAATATTCGAAAAATTAATACCGAGAACAGCACATGTATCTGTTGAGCCAATTGCTCGAACATACATTTCGTTTTTAAATACATATATATCAGAAAAATAATCAAAACTAGGAAATGCCCATTCAAAAAGGCCACGATGAAAACCAGTTCCATCCCAATAAACTAAGCCATTAATAAGTCCATTGGTAACATCATTAAAATTTCCAGAAAAATATAACCTATTTTTATATACAGCCATACCAGCAATATTGGCATTGTTTCCTGGAATGTTTGGATTATCGCAAACAAAGGTACTATCTAAAGGTTCCCAATCTGAACCTGTCCATTTCGCTAATGGCGTTTTAAATTTCTTTGTTCCTGAACTATCAAAATTACCACATACAATAAGTTCATTATTGTAGAAAACAGCAGCAATGACATCACCATTAAAACCATTTCCCATTGGAGAAATAGCTGTGCCATCCCACTTGGCTACATGATTAACTACTATGCCATTAATTTCTTTAAAGTAACCCACTAAATAATAACAAGAATTAGTTGAATCATATAATGTTTTACTCACTACCTGATAGCCAGGCCCGCCTAAACTTTCCCAAGTTTGGCAAGATGCCAAACTTGGGAAAGAAAAGAAAAATATTATAATGAATTTTCTTAATACGTTTTTCATTTTAATGAATAACATTAAAGGTTGAATTTAATTATAAGCTTGCCAAAAATGAAACATACTTCGAAATTGTTGATTAGGTTTTATAAAATACAAATTTGATAGTAATGATACTTATTTATCAAAAGTAAATAAAGTTCAGTTTAAATACAAAATTTATTTTTACTACAGATATTGGACGGTTTAATAAAGTTTTTCACGGAATTAAAAAGTTGGGCTTGCCAAAAAATTAAAACGACTTGGCACCCGGTGGGAATTTAAGGTGCTAATTTGTTAATTTTTAGTTGGGTAATTTTTAATGTGATAACTTATTGCTTTAGCTTTGGTGAAAGACAAATTTGTGAGAATTTGTTAAATCTGTTGTTGCCTGTGTTGTCCGTGTTGCCTATGTTGTCCGTGTTGCCTATGTTGCCTGTGTTGCCTGTGTTGCCTGTGTTGCCTGTGTTGCCTGTGTTGCCTGAGGCTCTCGAAGGCGGCTCTCGAAGGCGGCTCCGCCGCATTGAGCTTGCGTTGCATTGAGCTTGCGTTGCATTGAGCTTGCGTTGTATTGAGCTTGCGTTGCATTGAGCTTGCGTTGCATTGAGCTTGCGTTGTATTGAGCTTGCGTTGTATTGAGCTTGCGTTGTATTGAGCTTGCGTTGCATTGAGCTTGCGTTGCATTGAGCTTGCGTTG
>Ga0114976_10002087_pt1 | contig 12550 bp, 9 predicted proteins | sample S_130805_EF_Meta_FD_87319 | JGI IMG/M metagenome (GOLD analysis project Ga0114976, IMG submission 87319) | Freshwater microbial communities from Lake Simoncouche, Canada to study carbon cycling - S_130805_EF_MetaG | ecosystem: Environmental > Aquatic > Freshwater > Lake | place: Lake...
TGTCTACATGGGCATCACTGACGTCGAGCGGCAGGCCCAGAACGTCTATCGCATGCGACTGCTCGGTGCCGAGGTGGTCCCGGTCGAGTCCGGCAGCAAGACCCTCAAGGACGCGCTCAATGAAGCGATGCGCGATTGGGTCACGAACGTCGAAGACACCTTCTACATCATCGGCACGGTGGCCGGCCCGCACCCTTACCCCATGATGGTTCGCGATTTCAATGCCGTGGTGGGACAGGAATGCCTGTGGCAGATGCCCGAGCGCGTGGGGCGCCAGCCCGATTACGTGCTGGCCTGTGTGGGCGGCGGCTCGAATGCAATCGGGATCTTTCATCCCTACATTCCCTATGAAGACGTGAAACTCATCGGTGTCGAGGCAGCCGGCGAAGGCCTGGACAGCGGTCGGCATGCGGCATCGCTGTCGGCTGGGACCCCGGGCGTGCTGCACGGCAACCGGACCTATCTCCTGCAGGATCAGAACGGGCAGATCATCGACACGCACTCGGTGTCGGCCGGTCTCGACTATCCCGGTGTCGGTCCCGAGCATGCCTGGCTCAAGGATTCGGGCCGTGCGTCGTATGTCGCGATCAATGATGCGCAGACGCTGGCGGCTTTTCACGATTGCTGTCGCATCGAGGGCATCATCCCCGCACTCGAGACCAGTCATGCCTTGGCCTATGCCGCGCAGTTGGCACCGACCTTGCCGCGCGACAAGATCATCCTGGTCAACCTTTCCGGGCGTGGTGACAAGGACATGCACACGGTGGCTCAGGCCGCTGGTCTGAAGGATTGAGCCGCCCGACATGAGCCGAATCGAAGCCACGTTCAAAGCGCTTGCGCAGTCTGGCCGCAAGGCCCTGATCCCGTATTTCACCGCGGGCCATCCGAGTCGCGAGCTGGCGGTGCCGCTGATGCATGCGCTGGCCCGAAACGGTGCGGATGTGATCGAACTCGGTGTCCCGTTTTCCGACCCGATGGCTGATGGCCCGGTGATCCAGCGTTCCAGTGAAGCCGCTCTGGCGCTGGGTGTCGGGATGGGCGATGTGCTGGGATGGGTGAGCGAATTTCGCCGCGATGACGCTCGGACGCCAATCGTGTTGATGGGCTATATGAACCCGATCGAGCGCATGGGGGTCGAATCATTCGCTGTGCAGGCTGCACGCGCGGGTGTGGACGGTGTGCTGGTCGTTGATCAACCGCCCGAAGAGGCCGGCCAGTTCGTATCGATTCTGCGTGCGCATCAGATCGATCCCATCTTCCTGCTGGCACCGACCTCAACGCCGAAGCGCATCGCTCAGGTTGGCGAGATGGCCAGCGGCTATGTGTACTACGTGTCGCTCAAGGGCGTGACCGGTGCCGGCAACCTCAATGTCGACGAGGTGCTCGATGCATTGCCTGCGATTCGGCAGGCAACCGGTCTACCGGTTGGCGTTGGCTTTGGCATCAGAGACGGTCAGACTGCACGGGCAATTGCGGCACGGGCCGATGCGGTGGTGATCGGGACGCGACTGATTCAGGAAATTGATGCAGCCGGCCCGCAGCATGCGGTCGAGAAGGCCGGCGCATTCATCAAGGGCATCCGTGATGCGATGGACGACCGACTGCCCGCAGCCAAGGAGATCTCATCATGAGTTGGCTTGAAAAACTGCTTCCTCCGCGTATCAAGCGGACCTTGTCTTCAGACGAGGCGCGCCGCTCAGTTCCCGAGGGCGTCTGGGTCAAGTGCCCGAGTTGTGATGCGGTGCTGTATCGCGCTGACCTGCAAGCCGCACTGCACGTCTGTCCCAAGTGTGAGCATCACATGAGGATCGGTGCCCGCGAGCGCATCGACACCCTGCTCGACGCCGAGGGGCGATTCGAGATCGGGCAAGAGGTGCTGCCAGTCGACGCATTGAAATTCAAGGACAGCCGCAAATACCCTGATCGTTTGCGTGAGGCAATGGACGCCACGGGTGAAACCGATGCGCTGGTGGTGATGGGTGGGGCGATCCGTTCGCTGCCGGTCGTCGTGGCCGCGTTCGAATTCGAATTCATGGGTGGCTCGATGGGCTCGGTTGTTGGGGAGCGGTTCGCGCGAGGTGTGCAGACCGCAGTCGAGCAGAAGGTGCCGTTCATTTCGGTCGCTGCGTCGGGCGGTGCCCGCATGCAGGAGGGGCTGCTGTCGCTGATGCAGATGGCCAAGACAACCGCAGCCCTGACCCAGCTGGCCGACGCCCGACTCCCCTACATCTCGGTGCTGACCGATCCGACCATGGGTGGCGTGTCGGCGAGCTTCTGTTTCCTGGGTGATGTGGTGATTGCCGAGCCCAAGGCCTTGATCGGGTTTGCAGGGCCGCGAGTGATCGAGCAGACCGTTCGTGAGGTGTTGCCCGAAGGCTTTCAGCGTGCCGAGTTTCTGCTGGAGAAGGGGGCGATCGACATGATCGTGCACCGCCGCCAGATGCGTGACGAGATTGCGCAGTTGCTGGCGCTGCTGCTGCGACAGCCTTCGGAGGCGCTGGCCTGAGCCCGAACGCAGATCAAGGGGGCGCATCGCTTGACGATTGGCTGGCGCGCATCGAGCGGCTGCATCCCAAAACCATTGAACTGGGCCTGGACCGCGTTCGTCTGGTGGCTCAACGACTCGAGCTGCAGATACCTGCGACCTCGATCGTGGTGGCAGGCACGAACGGCAAGGGTTCGACCTGCGCCATGCTTGAGGCGATCCTGCTTGCGGGGGGATACCGGGTGGGTTGCTACACCTCGCCGCATCTGGTGCATTTCAATGAGCGAGCGCGGCTCAATGGCGAGCCGGCCTCAGATGCCCAACTGATCGCCCAATTCGAAGCCATTGAGGATGCTCGGCTCGACACGCCGCTGACCTGGTTCGAATTCACCACGCTTGCCATTCTCAGGTTGTTTCAGCACACGCCCCTGGATGCAGTCGTTCTGGAGGTGGGGCTCGGTGGACGGCTCGATGCGGTCAATCTGATCGATGCCGACTGCTCGATCGTCACCTGTATTGACATCGATCATGTGGAGTTTCTCGGCGACACCCGTGAGCAGATCGGGTGGGAGAAGGCGCATGTGTTTCGGGCGGGACGTCCTGCGATCTGTACCGACCCGGTGCCGCCCGAGTCGCTCATCAGCCATGCACAGGCAATCGGCGCCGATCTCTGGCTATTCGGTCGCGATTTCAACTATTCCGGTGATCGACAGCAATGGAGCTATGGCGGCCGGGGGCAGCGTCGAAACAGCCTGGCCTACCCGGCGCTGCGAGGTGCGAATCAGTTGCTGAATGCATCGGGTGTTCTGGCGGTACTTGAGTCCGTGCGTCACACCTTGCCCGTCAGTGCTCAGGCCATCCGACAGGGCTTTGCGAGCGTCGAATTGCCGGGCCGTTTTCAAGTGCTGGCCGGTCGACCGACCGTGGTGCTCGATGTGGCGCACAACCCGCACGCAGCCGCGCATCTCGCCGCTAACCTGGACAACATGGGTTTCTTTCCCGAGACCTATGCCGTCATTGGCATGCTTGCAGACAAGGACATTGATTCGACGATTGCGCATCTTCGAAAGCGAGTGGACCACTGGATCTGTGTCGATCTGCACGGGCCTCGAGCCGCGAGCGCGGCCGATGTGGCCGCCCGGCTTCGCGCTGCAGGAATCCATCCTGGTCAGGGCGAGGATGCGACGCGCACGATCGAATGCAGTGAATCGCCTCGTTCGGGATTGGCGCTTGCGAGGGCCCGAGCCGACGAGAATGATAGGATCGTCGTCTTTGGTTCTTTCCTGACCGTTGCCGATGTTCTGGCATCGCGCACGAATCGCCGATCCTAGTCGGATCTTCACCCTATGGCCAAAGCGCAATCGACCCGCTCCCGCACCGCAGCGGCCGAGTCAGAAGACGCCGCAGTCGATCCGGCGCTTCCTCAGAAAAAGCGCGCACGGCACCGACTGATCGGTGCGGTCACGGTGTGTCTGGTCGCCGCGACTGTGGTTCCGATGCTGCTCGAGCCCGAGCCTGCGCGTAAGAGCCCCGAGCTCAATGTGGTCATTCCACCCCGAGACACGCCAGTGCCAACGCGGGGTGCGGACAGTCGACCGGAGGCAGGACGCAAACCCGAGTCCGCGAGTGGCACCAGGCTGCCTGATGCGTCGCTTGCAGAGGTGGTGCCTGTTGTGCCCAAGCCGATGACCGCAAAGCCTGTTGAGTCCCGATCGGATTCAGGCCGTGCTCCCGAGGCGAAGCGTGATTCGGGCAAGTCCGAGGGCGATCGAGCCAAAGTAGAGCCCGCAAAGGGCAGCACAGCGAAGGTCGACGCACCGAAGGCAGATGCACCTAGAGCAGATGCACAGAGGGCAGACGCCTCGAAGGCAGACGCGCCGAAATCAGCCGCATCGAAGGCAGAAGGAGGCAAAGCGTCTGCTTCCAAATCATCTGACGCAACTGCGGGTCGCTATGCGGTTCAGGTGGGCGCGTTCAGTTCTCAAGCCAGCGCCTCGGCTGCCGTGGACAAAGTACGAGAGACCGGTGTGAAGGTGTACACCGAGACGGTCAAGACTGAACGGGGGGAGCGGATTCGCGTTCGAGTGGGACCGTTTGCCAGTCGTGAGGCAGCAGAGGATGCTCGGGAAAAGCTTAAGGCAGCCGGTTTGAACGCCGCGCTGATTGCCCCGCAATGAGCTTCGGGCTGACGGGTTGGGACTGGTTCGTCATCGTCGTGGCGGTGTTGTCGATCGGCTTTGGAATGGTGCGAGGGATGGTGCGGACGGTGTTTGCATTGGCTGCCTGGGTGCTCGCGTTGATGGGAGTGCCGATTGCGCTTGCATGGATCCTGCCGGTTTTGCCTGAGTCGATTCCGGCTCCCTTGGTTGCGGTCGGCTTGTTCATCGGGGTTTTCATTGCGGCGCGGATGCTCGGCGGTCTTCTCGCCAAGGCGCTGGCCGGGATCGGCTTGGGCGGTGCGGATCGAATACTCGGTGCTGTACTCGGTGTGGCGAGGGCGCTGGTGATCGTTCTGCTGGTCGCGCTCGCAGGTCACCTGACCGGATTTTCTCAGCAGCCTGGATGGCAACAGGCCTGGAGTCGGCCATTGCTTGATGAACTGGTGCGATGGACTGAGCCATTCCTGCCGGAGCGGCTGAGCGGCGTACAGCAAACCTGAGCCTCGATCGGGTTCGGTCGGCGCAATCTTCGGAGTAGAGCCATGTGCGGCATCCTGGGTGTGGTCTCGCGATCGCCCGTCAATCAACTTCTGTACGACGGCTTGTTGCTCCTTCAGCATCGAGGACAGGATGCCGCCGGCATCGCGACCAGCACGGGCAAAGCCTTCGCCATGCACAAGCAAAGCGGACTGGTGCGCGATGTTTTTCGGACCCGCAATATGCGCGGGCTGGCCGGGCGTTCGGGCATCGCACATGTGCGTTATCCGACGGCGGGCTCTGCCAACAATGACGAGGAAGCGCAGCCTTTTTATGTGAATGCGCCCTTTGGCCTGACCCTCGCGCACAACGGCAACCTGACGAATTCGGTCGAACTCAAGGAAGAGATGTTCCGCAGTGATCGTCGGCATGTGAACACTGATTCCGATTCCGAGGTCCTGCTCAATGTGCTGGCCAATGAGCTGCAGGAGGCAGCGGTGGGCGTGTCGCTCGATCCCGACACGATTTTCCGCGCCGTCGCGGAATTGCATCGACGCGTCAGAGGCGCCTATGCCTGCGTTGCTGAAATCGCCGGCTATGGTGTTTTGGCCTTCAGGGACCCGATGGGTATCCGTCCGTTGTGCTACGGAATCGCTGAGACCGAAGGGGGTACCGAGTATCTGGTGGCTTCGGAGTCGGTCGCGCTCGAGGGCTTGGGTTTTCGGATGGTGCGTGACATCGCACCTGGCGAGGCGGTGTTTATCGACCTCGATGGCCAATTCCATTCGCGTGTGTGTTCGATCGGGGCCTCCCTCAATCCGTGCATCTTCGAGTATGTGTATTTCGCCCGTCCCGACTCGGTGATCGATGGGGTGTCGGTCTATGACGCGCGCTTGAAGATGGGTGAGTACCTGGCTGAACGCGTGCGCAAGGAACTTTGGGCTGGGGATATCGATGTGGTGATGCCGATTCCTGACACCTCGCGACCTTCGGCGCTGCAGCTGGCCAATCGCCTGAATCTCGATTATCGAGAGGGGTTCATCAAGAACCGGTACGTTGGACGGACCTTCATCATGCCGGGCCAGGCGGTGCGCCGTAAGTCGGTGCGTCAGAAGCTCAATGCGATGAGCATCGAATTTCGCGGCAAAAATGTGTTGCTGGTGGATGATTCGATCGTGCGGGGTACCACCTCGCATGAGATCGTCCAGATGGCCAAAGAAGCTGGTGCCAACAAGATTTATTTCGCTTCGGCCGCGCCGCCTGTGCGTTATCCGAATGTCTACGGTATTGATATGCCCACGCGTGCCGAGTTGATTGCCAGTGGTCGAAGTGATGACGATATTCGTCGCTCGATTGGCGCTGATGCCTTGGTCTACCAGGACATCGAAGCAATGCAGCAATCGGTGCGTGATCTCGGCCCACACCTCAAACGCTTTGAGGCCTCCTGTTTCGATGGCGTGTACCTGACCGGCGATGTGACGCCCGAATACCTTGATCGAATCGAACGAGCGCGCCTTGGCAAAGACGGGTCTGCAGAGGACCCAGTAACACAGGCGCAGATGAACCTTCAGTTTGCTTCCCGATAAAGACTTTCCATGACCTCCGATCGACGTGCACCCGGTATCGACACTCTTGCAATCAGGGAGGGCATCGAGCGGACCGCCTACCTTGAGCACAACGAGCCGATTTTCCTGACCTCCAGCTTCGTGTTCGAGAATGCTGCGCAGGCAGCTGCGCGCTTTGCTGGGGATGAGCCCGGTTTTATTTATTCCCGCGCAGGCAATCCAACGGTCACCGCGTTCCAGAACCGACTGGCTGCGCTGGAGGGCGCGCAGGCCTGCGTTGCGACCGCTTCCGGAATGTCCGCGATCATGGCGACCGTGATGAGTCTGACCCGGGCAGGCGACCATATCGTGGTGGCGTATGAGCTGTTTGGTGCGACAACCCAGCTCTTTGGCATCCTGTCGCGATTCGGTATTGAAGTGACGTACGTTCGGCTGGATGACACTAACGCGTGGAAGGCTGCAGTGCGTCCGAACACCCGGCTGTTCTATCTCGAGACGCCGTCTAATCCGCTGACGCAATTGGCTGATGTGTGCGCAATCGCTGCGATCGCGCGCGAGCATGGTGTGCTGTTTGCTGTCGACAATTGTTTTTGTTCGCCTGCACTGCAGCGACCGATCGAATTGGGTGCGGATATCGTGGTGCATTCGGCGACCAAGTACATCGATGGGCAGGGTCGAGTGCTGGGTGGCGCGGTACTGGGTGATTCGAAATTCATCAACGAGACACTCGCTCCCTTCGTGCGCACGACGGGCCCCAGCCTGTCTGCATTTAACGCATGGGTCTTGCTCAAAGGCATGGAGACCCTGTCGATGCGCATGCAGCGACAGTCGGCCAATGCGCTCGCGGTCGCCACCTGGCTGGAGTCCCGGCCCGAAGTGATGAAGGTGTATTACCCGGGATTGGCATCGCATCCTCAGCACCAGTTGGCGATGGCGCAGCAGCGCTCTGGGGGGGCGATCGTCTCGTTTGAAGTGGGGAGTGCAACTGAAGACCGATACAGCGATGGCCTGCGTCTGAAGGCCTGGCAGCTCATCGATGCCTGCAAGCTTATGTCGATTACCGCGAACCTCGGAGACGTCAAGACCACGATCACGCATCCGGCCAGTACCACCCATGGGCGAGTGGGGCCTGAGGCGCGGCGGGCAGCGGGTGTTGGCGAGGGCCTGATCCGAATTGCGGTCGGGGCCGAAGACCTGGCTGACCTGATCGATGATCTGGATGGTGCGCTCAGGGCGCTTGCCCGATAGTCGAGCCTGACCCGGTTTGGTCAGGCGATCGTAGTGCCCAGTAATTTCCCGATGGCCCAGGTCAAGGCCATTGCGCCTGCACTCCAGAGCACGACTCTCAACGCTCCTCGGACAGGGCTTGCGCCCCCCGCGCGTGCCGCCAATGCGCCCAGACCGGCCAGTGCACAGAGGGACGTGCTCGTGACAATGACCTGCAACTGAGAGGCAGAAGCTGCGAGCACACTGAGCAAAGGCAGCGCAGCCCCGGCTGCAAACGTGATCGCCGAGGTCAATGCGGCCTGAACCGGTTGGGCCGAACCGGTGTCGGTGATGCCCAGTTCGTCGCGCGAATGCGCGTCCAGGGCGTTGTGGGCCATGAGTTGTTCGGCGACCTTGTTGGCCAGCTCGGGTTCCAGTCCGCGGGCGCGATAGATGGCTGCGAGTTCGTCGAGCTCCGATTCGCCATCGTGAGCCAGGTGCAAGCGCTCCAGTTCGACTTCGGCCCGCTCGGTGTCGGCCTGCGAGCTGACCGAGACATATTCGCCGGCAGCCATCGAGACGGCGCCGGCGACCAGTCCGGCTACGCCCGCGACCAGGATTTCGCTGCGATCGGCCCCGGAAGCGGCCACCCCGAGCAGCAGGCTGGCGGTGGAGACCACACCGTCGTTGGCACCCATGACCGCTGCGCGCAGCCATCCGGTGCGATGGATGCGGTGATTGCCCAGTGGGTGTGTGATTGAAGGTTGACTCATGGCAGGGCGATGCTACCTCAGGCCTGTGTCGGTAGGCCATTGCGCTGGCCTGCTGTGCTGTGTGTGATGGGTTCATCTGAAGTCGCGGCTGTGTGCCATCAGCTCGCCGAGCAGCGCGGTGTGATCGACGATCCGGCGAGCGACCAGATGCATCACCTGTCCGCCGGTGGCGGTGTCTGTCTGCCAGACGCCAAAAACCGTCATCAGCCGCGCGCCAAGAATTTCCTTGCGATAGCGCTCAAGCAGATCGGGCCAGACGATCACGTTGATCGATCCGGTGTCGTCTTCCAGTGTGATGAAGACCACGCCGCGAGCTGTGCCAGGGCGCTGGCGATGCGTGACCAGCCCGCTTGCGCGCGCCAGTCGTCCATCCGGGTAGCCACGCAGGATGGAGGCTGGCTGGACCTGAAATCGATTCAATGACTCTCGCAGCAAGGCGATTGGATGGCGGCCCATCGAGACCCCCAGAGCGGCGTAATCAGCGATGACCGATTCACTTTCGGCCATCTCAGGTAAGGCGAGGTCGGGTTCATCAAAGCGTGCATCAGCCAGCAGGGCCGGCAACGGTTCGATCGCAGCAGCCTGCCAGGCGGCCTGAACCCGATGACCTGCCAGCGCTGCCAGTGCATCCGCACGTGCCAGTGCCTGTAGATCCCGGCGCTGCAGGCCAGTACTTCGGGCCAGATCTTCGACACTGTCGAACAGCGGGGAACGACCTGCTGCGATGCGCCTGGTGCGTTGCGCCACGATGGACTGTGCTCCCGACTGAGACAAACCGTGAATGCGGTTCAGTCCCATGAGCACTGCGGGTTGTGGGCGGTAATCGACGCCGCCCATGATCTGTGCGGGTGCTTGTGTGACTTCTTCGAGTTTGGAGGTCCAGTCGCTCTTGAGCACACATGGCGAGCGCACGGCAATGCCATGTTCTCGGGCATCTCGAACCAGCTGTGCGGGTGCGTAAAAACCCATCGGCTGTGAATCGAGCAAGGCCGCGAGAAAAGCGGCTGGCTCATGCCGCTTGATCCAGCAGCTCACATAGACGAGTAAGGCAAAGCTTGCCGCATGACTCTCGGGAAAACCGTATTCACCGAAGCCTTCGATCTGCTTGAAGATGCGTTCGGCGAATTCGGTGTCGTAGCCGCGCCCGAGCATGCCATCGATGACTTTCTGCTGAAAATGGTGCAAGCCACCCTTGCGTTTCCAGGCCGCCATGGCGCGACGCAGTTGGTCGGCCTCTCCCGGTGTGAAGCCGGCTGCGAGGATGGCAATCTGCATGACCTGTTCCTGGAAGATCGGAACACCCAGAGTGCGCTCGAGTGCCGGGCGGATTTCCTCGCGCGGATATTCGACCGGCTCTAGCCCCTGGCGACGGCGCAGATAGGGGTGCACCATGCCGCCTTGAATCGGGCCTGGGCGAACGATTGCGACTTCGATCACCAGGTCATAGAAGCAGTGCGGGCGAAGGCGCGGCAGCATGCTCATCTGAGCGCGGGATTCAATTTGAAAGACCCCGACGGTATCTGCCGCGCTGATCATGTCGTAGGTGTCGGGGTCTTCGGCTGGGATGTCCTGCAGACGAAAACGCTGCTGACCCTCAAGCGAGCCATGACGCCGCAGCGTGATGAAGTCCAGTGCTCGCCGGATGGCGCTGAGCATGCCCAGAGCGAGCACATCGACCTTGAGCAGGCCCAGTGCGTCGAGGTCATCTTTGTCCCATTGGATGACGCTGCGCTCGGGCATGGCGGCATTTTCGATCGGCACCAGGCGGGCCAGGGAGTCGCGTGCGATCACGAAGCCACCGCTGTGTTGCGACAGATGCCGTGGAAAGCCGATGAGTGTCCGGGTCAGATGCATCCAGTGCATCACGGTCGGCGAGGCCGGATCAAAGCCGGCCTCGGTAAAACGCTCGGGCTGGATGGCCCGCCCGTCCCACCACTGCTGATGACGGGTCAGTCCGTCGATGCGCTGCGGCTCGATGCCCAGGGCTCGACCCACATCGCGCAGGGCTGAGCGAGGGCGATAGGTGTTGATGGCGCCGGTCAGTGCAGTGCGCTCGCGACCGTATTTGGCATAGAGGTACTGGATGACCTCCTCGCGGCGTTGATGTTCGAAGTCGACATCGATGTCCGGCGGTTCATTGCGCTCCCGGCTGATGAAGCGCTCGAAGAGCACGCTTGAGCGAGCTGGGTCGACCTCGGTGATGCCGGTGCAATAGCACACGGCCGAGTTGGCTGCCGAGCCCCGCCCCTGGCACAGAATGCCGCGCGAGCGCGCGAAATGGACGATATCGGCGACCGTCAGAAAATAGGGTTCGTACTGCAGTTCGGAGATCAGGGCGAGCTCATGCTCAATCTGGGTTCGCACCGCATCGGGAAGACCCTCGGGATAGCGGCCCCTGGCACCTTCATAGGCAAGGTGGCGCAGCCAGCTCGCGGAGCTGTGGCCTTGAGGCACGATCTCGTCAGGATATTCATAGCGCAATGAATCCAGCGAGAAACTGCAGTGCGCGGCCACCTCCAGAGTTTGCTCAAGCAGGTCGGGCGGATGCAGGCTGGCCAGGCGAAGACGCGATCGCAAGTGCTGCTCTGCATTGGGAGACAGCACGAAGCCCAGATCCTTGACTGGCCTGCTTAGCCGGGTTGCCGTCAAGACATCATGCAGGCTGCGACGCGATCGGACGTGGTAGTGCACATCTCCGGCAGCCACCAGGGGCAGGCCGCTGTCGTGTGAAGTCTGCCGCAGGCGTGCCAACAGTGCGGAATCATGGCCTCGAGCCAGTAGTTCGGCCGCAAGCCAGGCTCGCCTGCCGAACCGCTCCCGAAGGAAGCGGGCTTGCTCGTGCAGTCGTGCCAATGGACTGCCCGATACACACTCACCGCGTTCGGCATGCATGGCCACAGCAGGGCATGGGATCAGCAGTGCAAGACAGCCCGGTACGCCGGCATCCAGATCTTGTGGCAGCAGGCGGTAATGTCCCTTTTCTGTGCGCATCCGGGTCTGCGTGATGAGCGCTGACAGGTTGCCGTAGCCCTCGCGGTTCTGTGCGATCAATACCAGCCGGGCGGGTGGCACACGGGCGTCCTGCGGGGCTGATCGGGTGGACTGCGTGAGACGGTCTGGCTCGTCGGGATGGCCAAACAGCCCATGCAGGCCGAACTCGGCGCCGATCAGCAATGGCAGGCCAACGGCCTTGGCTTGCAGGTGAGCGCGAACCACGCCTGCCAGCGAACACTCATCGGTCAGGGCCAGCGCAGCGTAACCCTGGGAGCTGGCTCGATCGACCAGCTCTTCGGGGTGCGATGCACCCCGAAGGAAGGAGAAGTTGCTGACGCAGTGCAACTCGGCGTAGGAAGGGATCATGGGCAGCGGAGGCCACTTCGAATACTGTATGAATAAACAGTATCTCCTGCCTTGAGACTGACCTCAAGATGCACGAAGGTCCTAATCCGAACGCATCTGCATCCCGTCTGGATCCGACCGCTAAACGTCCTTACTTGTCCGCGTAAGGACGTTCCTCGCACACCAGCACTGACTGTCGGCCGGGATTGGGCTGCCACGGCAGCAGTGCGGGTTCTTCCCCGATTCGCGATCGCGTTGATGGAGCAAAGGGGGTGCCGAAGCGCTTGCGCAGCGCTTCGCGTGCGACCGCCAGCGGGACATCCAGGATCACACCGTGCATGTCCCAGGTCCCGGGCACGAACAGCTCCACCACAGGCAGACCGAACAGGGTGTCCTGTACTTTGAAGTAGTAGATGCTCTCTTCTTCCCGATAGGGTTCAAGTTTGCGTTGAGCGAAGTACGGATGAACCGCTTGGGTCGTGTCCCACGGCGCATAGTAAAAATGATCGAATCGGCACTCGTGTACCCGCGCGAAGACCTCGTCAA
>Ga0114976_10002089_pt1 | contig 12544 bp, 9 predicted proteins | sample S_130805_EF_Meta_FD_87319 | JGI IMG/M metagenome (GOLD analysis project Ga0114976, IMG submission 87319) | Freshwater microbial communities from Lake Simoncouche, Canada to study carbon cycling - S_130805_EF_MetaG | ecosystem: Environmental > Aquatic > Freshwater > Lake | place: Lake...
GAAGTCCGCGACCTCGCGGCGGAAGGTCAGCAGCGGGCGGAAGGCCTCGACCTTGATGGCGATCAGGAAGCAGCCGTCATTGTGCCGGCCGGAGGGTTCCACGCCGAAGCCGAGGCCGGTCAGGATGCCGCAGAACACCTCGCCCATGGCGGCGAGCGCGGTGCCCTTGTAGCCCTCACCCGGGCCGCCGAGCGGCAGCAGCGCGCCGCCCTTGATCTTGGCGGGGTCGGTGGTGAGGTCGCCTTCGGAATCCACCACCCAGCCGCGCGGGATCTCCTGCCCGCGCGCCTCGGCGAGCTTGATCTTGCCCATCGCGACCGCCGAGGTCGCGAAGTCCATGCAGAAGGGCCCGTCGAGGTCGGAAGGCACCGCGATCGCCCAGGGGTTGGTGCCGAGCCTGGCCTCGCGCCCGCCGAAGGGCGCGACGCCCTTCGGGCTGCGGCCGCTATCGGCCCAGGCCATGCCGATCATGCCGGCGCGCGCGGCCATCAGCGGATAGCTGGCGAGCCGCCCGACATGGCCCTGGCGGAACACCGTGCAGGCCGCGATGTTTTGTGAGTTCGCCTTCTCGATGGTCAGCGCCATCGCTTTTTCGTTGATCACGTAGCCGAAGCCCCAGTTGCCATCGACAACGGTGGTGGAGGGGCTCTCCTGCACGATGGTGAAGGGCGCGCCGGGGACGATGTGGCCGACGCGCACGCGCTCGATGTAGTTCGGCAGCATGATGACGCCGTGGCTGTCATGCCCGGCGAGGTTGGCGTTCACCACGTGGCGGGCGACGGTCGCGGCCTCGTCCTCGGGGACCTTGTTGGCGACGAGCAGCGCGCTGGCGATCTCGCGCAGGCGCTCGGCTTGGATGACGGGCATGGCGGTTCCTCCTGGGCGAGGAGCCTACCGCAGGCGACGGACCCCGTCAGCGCCGCGGGCGCACCACGTCCCGCGCCAGCCCGAGCCGCTCGAGCAACCAGACGAAGCCCCAGGTCTGATCCGGCTCGCGCCAGCCGCGGCCATGCTGCGCCGAGCGCGGATCGGCATGGTGGTTGTTGTGCCAGCCCTCGCCGGCCGAGATCAGCGCGACGAGCAGGTTGTTGCGGCTGTCGTCGCCGGTCGCGAAGCGCTGCGGCCCGCGGAGATGCGCCAGCGAGTTCACCGACCAGGTGATGTGCCAGACCGCGACGGTGCGCAGGAAGACGCCCCAGACCAGCAGGCTGACGCCCATCTGCACCGCCTCGGCCGCGCTGCCGCCGGCGACGAGGCTGCCGAGCGCCCCGGCCAGGAAGAACAGCCCCCAGGAGCCGAACAGGATGGCGGGGTAGCGCCAGCCGCGCTCGAGCGACTTGTAGAAGGGGTCGCGCAGAATGTCCTTGGCGTAGCGCTCGAAGATGCCGAGCCGGCGGAGATCCTCGTTCTCCACCAGCATCCAGCCAACATGGCCCCAGAGGAAGCCGGCAAGCGGGCTGTGCGGGTCGGGCCTGGTGTCGGAATGCTCGTGGTGGCGGCGATGCACCGCGACCCAGCGCGCCGGCGTGTCCTGGAAGGCGCAGAGGCCGAGCACCGCCAGGCCATGCTCCAGCCAGGTCGGCACCTTGAGGCCGCGATGCGTCAGCAGCCGGTGGTAGCAGAGGTTGATGCCGAGTGTGCCGAAGACGGTGATGCCGAGCGCGAAGACGATCACCCCGGCCCAGCTGAAGCACCAGGGCAGCAGCGCGAGCAGCGCCAGCGCATGCAGCGCGACCACGGCTATGGCGTAGGGCCAGACGATGCGCCGGCGATCGACCGCGGCCGGCAGCGGCAGCGGCGGGCGCGGCGCAACGGCCGCGGTCGTCATGATATCCGGCACCTAGCGTGTCCCCCGCGCGATCCGTCGCCGCGAGGCACCAAGGCTGGCGCTCAGATTGGCGTGAAGAATGCAACCGCTGCATGACGGTTTCGGCGCGGCGCGGCAAGTGCGGATCGTGGTCCGGCCTGCCGCTCCAGCCTGCGGCGATCCCGCTCTAGCGCGGCGTCACGGCGACCACCGCCTCGTTGCGTCGCAACGGCGGCACGGTCCAGGGCGGGTCGTAGAACCAGTCGAAGGGCTCGCCCGCCGGCGCCCAGCCGCCCTGCGCCAGCGCCGCGAGCAGCCGCGCGCGGGACGCCGCGGCGGCCTCGGCATTCGGCACGCCGCTGTAGCGCAGCACCGCGACGGTCTCGGCCGGAACCTCGACGATCGCAACCGAGGGGTCGTTCGGCACCGGCAGCGTCTCGCGGGTGTAGCTGGCGGGCATGAAGAAGCGGATGGTCCAGGGGCCGGTGCCGGTGGTGGCGACCGGGGCGGTCATTGCGATCTTCTCCGGGGACTGTGCGACGGGCGCCGTCATCGCGATCTTCGCCTGGCCGCGATTGCCCCCGAAGATGTAGCCGGCGAGCCGCCGGAAGCCCTCGCTGCGTGCCGCCGTCTCGCTGGCGGCAGCGACCGTCGTCTCGGCCGCCAGGCGCGGCGCGTAGCGGCGGATCTCGACCTCGCTTGCCCCTGTCCCTTGGCGGGCGACGACGTCGTATTTCGGCTCCTCGGTCCCGGCGCGCACGCCGATCACCGAGCAGGCGGCGAGCAGCACGCCGGAGAGCAGGGCGGCAATTCGGGGCATGGGGCGCGATTCTTCACCCCCCGCATATGGGTTGCCGCCGACGCCGCGACAGGCCAAAGCCACCGCATGACCGACGCCGCCGAGACCATCGCCCGCCTCATGGCCGCCCCGCGCTTCCAGGCCGCGACCGCGGTGCTGGCGCGCGAGCATGACCGCAGCGTCGATGACATCATCCGCCTGACGGAAATCCCCGCGCCGCCCTTCGGCGAGGGGCCGCGCGCCGCCGCCTATCTCGAGATGCTTCGCACCCACGGCCTCGAGGAATGCGAGCAGGACGCGGTCGGCAACGTGATGGGGCGCCGCCGCGGCATCGGCAATGGCAGCACCATCGTCGTCGCCGCACATCTCGATACGGTGTTTCCCGCCGGCACCGATGTGCGGGTGCGGCGCGAGGGCACCAAGCTGTTTGCCCCCGGTGTCGGCGACGACACCCGGAGCCTCGCCGTGAACCTGGCCCTGCTGCGGGCGATGGATGCGGCCGGCATCCGGACGCGGCACGACATCCTCTTCGTCGGCGATGTCGGCGAGGAAGGGCTCGGCGACCTCCGCGGCGTGCGGCACCTCTTCACCGAGGGCCGCCACAGGGGGTCCATCAGCGCCTTCTTCACCGTCGACAGCCCGGAGGTCGATCGCATCGTGACCGGCGGCATCGGCTCGAAGCGCTACCGCGTGACCTTCCGCGGCCCCGGCGGACACAGCTTCTCGGCCTTCGGCCTGGTCAACCCCGCCTATGCCATGGCGCGCGCGATGCTGGCGCTGTCGGCACTGCCGGCGCCGGCCGGGACGCGCACCACGCATTGCGCTAGCGTGATGGGCGGCGGCACCTCGGTGAACGCCATCCCCAACGCGGTCTGGATGGAGGTCGATCTGCGCAGCCAGGCGGCGGAGACGCTGGCGGCGCTGGAAGCCGGCTTCCTGGCGGGCGTCGCGCAGGCGGTCGCCGAGGAGAATGCCGCCCGCGACACGCGCGAGGGGCCGGTGACGGTGGAGATCACGCCGATCGGCGACCGCCCCGCCGGGCACACGCCGGCGCATGCCGCCATCGTGCAACTGGCGACCGCCGCGGTCGCCGCGCAGGGCTACGTGCCCTCGCACGAGTATTCCTCGACCGACGCCAATATCCCGATGAGCCTGGGCATCCCGGCAGTGCGCGTCGGCTCGGGCGGAAGCGGCGGGCGCGGGCACTCGCTCGAGGAGTGGATCGACGTCGAGCCGCGCGAGAGCCTGCGCGGCATGACGGCGACGCTCGCTGCCGTCCTGGCCGTGGCGGAGGTCGTGGACTAACCCAGCGCGGCCGCCAGGAAGCAGGCGGTCGCCGCCAGGCCGAGCCCGGTGCGCACCGCATGCAGCCCGCCCCAGCGCGTGATCAGCGCACGGCTTTCGGCATCCGGCGCGGCCAGCGCCATCAGCCGGTTGTTCACCGGCATGATGACCAGCAGCGTGAAGGGCCAATTGGCGATCATCAGCAGCGCACCGATCAGCCAGCCGGCATGGCCCTGCTGCCACCAGGCCAGCAGCCCGAGCAGGCAGCCGATCACCGCGAGCGGCGCCTGCAGCGCGAAGCCGCGCTTGTAGGCTGGCTGCCACTCCGCCAGCAGCGCGGCATCATCGAGCCCGAGCCGCGCCGGCTGCTCCGCGACGTTGATGTAGAGCGCGGCGCCGGCAAACAGCGCCGCGACCACCAGCGCGAGCAGCCCGGCGGTCACCGGCCCTGGCGTTGCGCGAGGAAGCGGTGGATCTCCGTGGTATCCACGCGCGGCCCGAGCGCCGCCAGCGCCTCCGTCCACATCGAGCGGCAGGTCGCGAGGCTCGGCGCATCGATGCCGGTCTCGGCGGCAATTGCACCAGCGGTCTCGAGGTCCTTGCGCATCAGCCCGAGCGAGAAGCCGAGCTCATAGGTCCCGCCGATCATCGACTTCAGCTTGGTCTCGGTGGTGATGTTCCGCCCCGAGCTCGCATTCAGCACGTTCGCCAGGATGCCGAGGTCGAGGTCGAGCGCCTCGCCCATGCGCAGCGCCTCGGCCGCGGCCAGCTGCCCGGCGGCATAGACGAAATTGTTCAGCGCCTTCATCGCATGCGCGCTGCCGACCGCGCCGGTGCGGATCAGCGTCTCGCCCATGCCGCGCAGCACCGGCTCCGCCTTCGCATAGGCCGCGTCGTCGCCGCCCACCATGATCGCCAAGGTGCCGCTGCGCGCCTTTGTCACGCCGCCCGAGACCGGCGCGTCGATGTACGCGGCGCCCTTGCTGGCGACGAGCGGCGCCAGCCGCCGCGTCTCGCCGGGCAGCGAGGAGCTCATGTCGATGACGAGCTGTCCGCGCCGCAGCACCGGCAGCAGACCGCCCTCGCCCTCCACCACCTTCGCCACGATCGGGCTGTCGGGCAGCATCAGCACGATGATCTCGCAGGCATCGGCGACGCCCGCCGGCGTGGCGGCGAAGAGGACATCGCCCTCGAGCGCCTGGCGCGCCGCCTCGCTGGGGTCGCACGCCACCAGGCTGAAGCCGGCCTTCAACAGGTTGCGCGCCATGGGCAGGCCCATCATGCCGAGGCCGATGAAGCCGATGGGTGCGGACATGTCGTGTTCCTCCGGTTGTATCCCGAAGGCTGGCGAAGCCGCCGCGTCCTGGCAAGCCGCCGGCGTTGCCGATACCATGCAGCCATGAGCCAGCTTCCCGTCCTGATCGCCGGCGCCGGACCGGTCGGCATGGTCTGCGCCGCGGCGCTGCTGCGCCAGGGCATCCCCGTCACCGTGCTTGAGGCCGAGCCGCACCTACCGGCGGAGCTGCGCGCCTCGACCTTCCATGCGCCGACGCTGGATATGCTCGACACGCTGGGCGCGGCGCGGCCGCTGATTGCGCTCGGCCTCGTCGCGCAGCGCGTGCAGTACCGCAATCGCGACCACTCGCTGGTCGCCGAGCTGGATTTCGGCCTGCTCGGCGACCTCACGCGCCACCCCTATCGGGTGCAGGTCGAGCAGTTCAGGCTGACGCGCATCCTGGCCGACCTGCTGGAGGGCCAGCCGGGCTTCCACCTGCGCTACCACGCCGCGGTCGCGGGCGCCGAGGATCTCGGCGACCGCGTGCGCGTCACGCTCGCCGATGGCGGCACGGTGGACGGCGCCTGGCTGATCGGCGCCGATGGCGCGCGCAGCGCGGTGCGGCGCGCCGCCGGCATCGAGTTCGAAGGCTTCACCTGGCCCGAGCGCTTCCTGGTGCTGTCGACGCCCTTCGAGTTCGCCGACGTCATCCCGGGCCTCGCCGAGGTGACCTACTATGCCGACCCGGAGGAGTGGTTCTTCCTGCTGCGCGTGCCCGGCCTCTGGCGCGCGATGTTCCCGGTGAAGCCGGAGGTGCCGGATGACGTCGTCGCCTCCGACGGCTTCGCCGAGGAGCGCATGGCCGGGATCCTGGCGGGACGCGACGGCTACGAGATCCGCCACAGCACACTCTACCGCGTGCACCAGAGGGTCGCCGAGACCTTCCGCAAGGGGCGCATCCTGCTTGCGGGCGATGCCGCGCACATCAACAACCCGCTCGGCGGCATGGGGCTGAATGGCGGCGTGCACGACGCGATGAACCTGGCGGAGAAGCTGGCGCAGGTGATCCAGGGCGAGGATGCCGCGCTGCTCGATCGCTACGACCGCCAGCGCCGCGGCGTGACGGTCGAAGTGGTCCAGAGCCAGACCATCGCCAACAAGCAGGCGCTGGAGGCGAAGACGCCGGAGGACCAGGCGGCCTATCGCAGGAACCTGGCCGAGGCGGCAAGCGACCCGGCGAAGGGCCATGCCCTGCTGAAGCGGATGTCGATGATCGCCAGCCTCGAGCGCGCGGCGGAGATCACCTGAAGCGTGATCGCCGGAGGGGTTCGGCGCATGCGCCGAATCGCCCGGAGGCGTGAATCACGCGATCATGGTCTGGGCGGCGGCCCCGGCAGAGGCGTCAGCACCTGCGGCGGCGGCGGGTCGTGCCGCAGCGAATGCTGCGTGAACAGCACGATCGCGGCGATCGAGCCGACCAGGATCACGACCGCGGTGCGCCAGGCGGCAAAGGGCCCTGGCGGGGGCTGCGGTCGGTGCTCCCAGCGATCGGCGTGGTAGTGCTTCGCGGCGTCCTCGGCGCGCTGCCAGGCGAGCGCGAGGCCGTCGGCAACATCAGCCAGCGGCGCCGGCGCGGATTGCCCCATCGCGCCGGTTTCGGCCAGCATGGTGTAGTATTCCGCCGCCAGGTCGAGCTCGATCACGAGGAACCCGTCGCGACGATAGCGGCGCAGCGCAAGCTGCACGCATTGCGCCCGCGGGAACTCGACCGTCGCATCCCAGTCGGTGTCCGAGAGATCGAGCAGCACGCGGCCATCGGCCAGCGCGGTCACCTTCGGCGTGTTCACCCATTGCGAGTTCGCCCATTCCACCGGCAGCAGGTCGACGCGCAGCGAGGCATCGGGCGCGATGAAGCGGAACAGCGGCGGTCCGCCGGCGCGGCGCGCCGCCTCGGCCTCGGCGGCGAGCACCGTCAGCGGCTGCGGATCGCCGCGCTCGCCCAGGTCGACGAAGCGCCGCGTGGCGGGATCGATGCGGTAGAGCCGCTCGTGGTGGTTCTGCCGCAGCCGGAGGAAGAGGCTGCCATCGGGCTGCGGCGTGATGCGGCTGTATTCCCAGGCGGCGCCGTCGAAGATCACCTGGCCGGTCGCTTCGTCGATCAGCGTGGCGGCGGCGGTCAGGCTGTCGAAGCGGCCGGGGCTGATCTCCTCGCCGAGGCGATGCTCGAAGCGCAGCGTGCCGTCGGCCGTGGTGCCGGTATCGGGCGTGGCGGCGGGCGCGGGCCTCGGCCTGGGTGCGGCGACGGCACGCGGCGGCGCGGCAACGGGCCGCGCGGGCGCCGGCTTCGGGGCAGCCTCCGGCGCCTCGGGCAGCACCCGCCGGCGCAGCCAGAGGCCGAGCGCGAAGCCGAGGCTGCAGAGCAGCAGCCAGGGCACCCCCGCGACCGAGGCGACCAGCAGGAAGCCGTAGAGTGCCTTCTCGAAGGGCTTCTCGACGGGCGGTCCGCTGGCGACTTCCCAGGCGATGACGATGGCGTAGAGCAGGGCCGGCAGGGCCATCCAGCCGAACAGGAAGCGCCACCGCCAGCGCCGGGGGATCAACGCGCCGATCAGCGCCGGCCCGACGAGGGCCAGCAGCAGGATCGGCCAGGCGGCCCGGTTCAGCTGAGCACCATGCCGCGATAGCCCTCCGCGGCGACCGCGTCGCAGCTTGCGCGGTACTGCGGCGCGCCGCCCTGGTACTGCAGGATGCGGCGGACATCCTTGCCCTCGACGTTGCGGTTGATGCCGGTCGCCCAGCTGTCGATCTGGGTGTAGAGCATGCCGGCGGCGAGCTCCTCGATGTGGCGCGACCACTCGGCCTCGGCCGCGGGCGTCGCCTCGAAGCGGGTGATGCCGCGGGCCTGGACGTGGGCCAGGAAATCGCTGACCCATTCGACGTTCTGCTCGATGCAGCGCGGGATGTTGCAGCGCACGGACGCGTTGTGCGGGCCGGCGATGGTCACCATGTTCGGGAAGCCCGAGGACATCAGCCCGAGATAGGTCTTCGGCCCGTCGCGCCAGTGATCCTTCAAGGTGCCGTTCGCGCCGTGGAATTCGATGCGGTCGAAGGCGCCGGTGATGGCATCGAACCCGGTGGCGTAGATGATCATGTCGAACTCGAATTCCGCCGCGCTGGTGCGGATGCCGGTCGGGGTGATGCGCTCGATCGGCGTCTCGCGGGTATCGACCAGCGTGACGTGGGGCAGATTGTAGGCCTCGAAGTAGCGCGTCTCCTGCGGCACGCGGCGGGTGCCGAAGCCGTGGCATTTCGGGATGAGTTTCTCGGCGGTGGCCGGGTCCTTCACCCGCTGGCGGATCTTGCGCGCGACGAAGTCGCTGAACAGGGCATTCGCCTTGGGGTCGGTCAGCACGTCGCGGAAATTGCCGACCCAGATGCCGAAGCCGGGCTCGCCATAGAGCTTCTCCCAGAAGGCCTCGCGCTCCTGCTCTGAGACGTCGAAGACGCTGCGCGGATCGGTGTCGTGGATGTAGCAGCCTGGTGTTGTCTTCAGCAGTTCGAACATCTGCGGGTAGTTCGCCTTGATGCGCGCCTGCTCGTCCTCGGTGATCGGGCGGTTGTGCAGCGGTGTGCACCAATTGGGCGTGCGCTGGAACACGGTCAGCGAACCCACATGCGGCGCGATGGTCTGGATGACCTGCACGCCGGTCGCGCCGGTGCCGATGACGGCGACGCGCTTGCCGGCGAACTGCACGGGCTCATGCGGCCAGCGATAGGTGTGGAAGGACTGGCCCTGGAAGTCGGCGACGCCCGGGATGCGCGGCAGCGTATCGGCGGACAAGGGCCCGAGGCAGGTCACCAGCATGCGGCTGCGGTGCGTCGCGCCGCCCTCGAGCGTGATCTGCCATTCCCGCTTCGCCTCGTCCCAGCGCGCCGCGGTGACGCGGCTCTCGAACTGGATGTCGCGGCGCAGGTCGAAGCGGTCGGCGACGTGGTTCAGGTAGCGCAGCGTCTCCGGCTGGGCGGCGAAATGCTCGCTCCAGTTCCAGTCCTTCAGCAGCGCCTCGTCGAAGGAATAGCCGTAGGTGTAGCTCTCGGAATCGAAGCGCGCGCCGGGGTAGCGGTTCCAGTACCAGGTGCCGCCGACGCCGGTGCCGGTCTCGAAGACCCGCACCTTCATGCCGAGTTGGCGCAGCCGGTACAGCTGGTACATGCCGGCAATGCCGGCGCCGATGATGATGGCGTCGTAGGTCGTGCTGGTGGCGTCTGCCGGCGCGGCGGCCAGCACCTGCGTGTCGGGCATGGGTCCACTCCCTTGTTTGCCGGGATCATCACCTTGCGCGCGCGGCCCGTCCATGGGTTGATCGCCGCCGGGGGGAACGTGATGCGCAGCTTCGACTACATCGTGGTGGGCGCCGGCTCGGCCGGCGCGGTGGTGGCGAACCGGCTATCGGAGAACGGCCGCCACCAGGTGCTGCTGCTGGAAGCCGGACCCGCCGGCTATCCCTGGACGCATATCCCCATCGGCTTCGCCAAGATGATCACCAACCCGGCGGTGAATTGGCTCTATTCGTCGGAGCCCGAGGCCTCGACGAATGATCGCCGGCTGCCGGTGCCGCGCGGCCGCATCCTGGGCGGATCGTCGGCGATCAACGGCCTCGCCTTCGTGCGCGGCCAGGCCCAGGACTTCGACGGCTGGGCGCAGATGGGCAATGCCGGGTGGAGCCATGCCGACGTACTGCCCTTCTTCCGCAAGATGGAACGCTACGAGGCGCCCGGCGACGACGCGCTCCGCGGCCGTGACGGGCCCTTGCGCGTGACCAACCCGCCGCCGCGCGAGCCGATCTTCCAGGCGGTGATCAAGGCCGCCGGCGAAGTCGGCATCCCACACAACCCGGACTACAACGGCGCGACGCAGGACGGCATCGCGATGAGCCAGGCGACGATCGCCGCGCGCCAGCGCATGTCGACCGCTTCCTGCTACCTCGACGCCGCGACGCGTCGTCGGCCGAACCTCACCATCGAGACCGGCGCACTGGCGGAGCGGCTGCTGCTCGAGGGCACGCGCTGCACCGGCGTGCGCTATCGCGTGGGCGATGCGGTGCGCGAGGCCCACGCCGGGCGCGAGGTGATCGTCAGCGGCGGCTCGATCAACTCGCCGCAATTGCTCGAGCTTTCCGGCATCGGCCAGCCGGAGCGGCTGCAATCTCTCGGCATCGAGGTGATGCACGCCCTGCCCGGCGTCGGCGAGAACTTGCGCGACCACTACGCGCCGCGCACGCGCTGGTCGGTCGGCGCACGCGGCTACACGAACAATGATCGCGGCCGCGGCCTCGGGCTGGTCGGCCAGGCGCTGCGCTACGTGCTGCGCGGCGACGGGCTGCTGGCCTCGGTCGCGGCGCCGCTGCGGGCCTTCGTCCGCTCGCGCGAGGGGCTGGAGGCGCCCGACCTGCTGCTCGGCTGGGTGCCGGGGCTGACCGTCGCCGGGCCGAGCGGGCCGAAGCTCTCGGCCGAGCGCGGCATGACCTGCTACGCCCACCCGATGCGGCCCGAAAGCAAGGGGCATATCCACATCACCTCGGCCGATGCGCGGACGCCGCCGGCGATCACCTTCAACTTCCTCGCCTCACCGGCCGATGCCGAGCTTACGGTCACCGCCATCCGCATCGCGCGACGGATCATGACCGCACCCGCCATGGCGCCGCTGCAGATCAGGGAACTCGCGCCAGGACCGGATGCCACCACCGACGATGCGATCATCGACTGGGTGAAGCGCGCCGGCGAGACCACCTACCACCCCATCGGCACCTGCAGGATGGGCCAGGACCCGATGGCGGTGGTGGACGCCAGGCTGCGCGTGCACGGCATCACCGGCCTGCGCGTCGCCGACGCGTCGATCATGCCGACGCTGACCTCGGGCAACACCAACGCCCCGACGATCATGATCGGCGAGAAGGCCGCGGCGATGGTGCTGGAGGACGCGTAGGCGCGTCAGCGAGGGAGGCTCTGCCTCCCTCGCGCTCCCTCCGCCAAGGGCCGAAAGGCCCTTGGAACCCATAAATCATCGACGCCCGGGAGGCCCCTTTTGGGGGGCCTCCCGGGCGTCGATAAACTCTCGAGGTCCAGGAGCCCTTCGGCTCCTGGCGGGGAGAGCCCGAGAGGGGCAGCGCCCCTCTCGGATACGCCCGACGCCTACTCCGCCGCCAGCGGCAGGTCCATCGCCGCGCTGATGCGCGGCGGCGACATCGGCAGTTCGTAGAACCGCCGGCCGAGCGCGTCGTAGACCGCGTTGGCGATCGCCGCGAGCGGCGGCACGATCGGCGCTTCGCCCACGCCGCGCACGCCCTGCGGGTGCTTCGGGTTCGGGATTTCGAGCATCACGGCCTCGATCATCGGCACGTCGGAGCAGACCGGCATGCGATAGTCGAGGAAGCCGGCATTCTCGAGCCGGCCCTGCTTGTCGTAGAGGTATTCCTCCGACAGCGCCCAGCCGATGCCCTGCACGACGCCGCCCTGGATCTGCCCCTCGACATAGCTCGGGTGCAGCGCGCGGCCGACGTCCTGCGCCGCGGTGTAGCGCAGCACGCGGACGATCCCGAGGTCGACGTCGACCTCGACATCCACGACATGGGTGGCGAAGCCGGGATCGGCGCCGGTGGTGTTGAGCTGGGTGCCCGCACCGATCGGCCCGCCCATCTCGTTCGCCTTGGCGGCGAGCTCCTTGAGCGTCAGCGGCGGGAACTGGCCGGCGTTGGGGCCGGCGGGGCGCGCCTCGCCATTGTCCCAGTCGACCGCCTCGGGGTCGATCTTCCAGATCTTCGCCGCGCGCTCCTTGAGCTGGCCGATCACCTTCTCGGTCGACTGCGTGACGACGATGGCCGAAGCGAAGGTGACGCGGCTGCCGCCGGTCAGGTTCGAGAACCCGATCGAGGCGGTGTCGCCGATCTGCACATTGACCCGGCTGTGGTCGATGCCGAGCAGTTCGGCGGTGACGTTGGCGATTGAGGCGCGGCTGCCGCCAACGTCAGGATGGCCGGTGGTCACCAGCACGTTGCCGTCCTCGGTGATGTTGACCTGCGCGCTGCTCTCGCCGCCGGCGTTGAACCAGAAGCCGGAGGCGACGCCGCGGCCGCGCTTCACGCCGGGCTTCGGGGCCTTGTCGAGCGGCGCCTTGTAGTGCGGGTGCTTCAGCACCGCCTCGACCGTTTCCTCGAAGGTGATCTTGCCGAAGGTCGCACCGTACACGGTCTTGCCACCGGCCTTGGCGCTGTTCTTCAGCCGCATCTCCAGCGGGTCGAGGCCGAGCTTCTCGCAGATCTCGTCGATCACGCACTCCGTCGCATAGGCGCCGAGCGGCGCGCCAGGCGCGCGATAGGCC
>Ga0114976_10002091_pt1 | contig 12536 bp, 22 predicted proteins | sample S_130805_EF_Meta_FD_87319 | JGI IMG/M metagenome (GOLD analysis project Ga0114976, IMG submission 87319) | Freshwater microbial communities from Lake Simoncouche, Canada to study carbon cycling - S_130805_EF_MetaG | ecosystem: Environmental > Aquatic > Freshwater > Lake | place: Lake...
AGGCAAGCACTCGTCGGGTGGTCGTAACAACAATGGCCGCATCACGGTTCGTTTCCGTGGTGGTGGTCACAAGCGCACCTATCGTCTCATCGACTTCAAGCGTCGCAAGCTTGATATGGCCGCCAAGGTCGAGCGTTTGGAATATGATCCGAACCGCTCAGCCTTCATCGCGCTCATCAAGTATGCGGATGGTGAATTGTCCTACATCCTCGCTCCGCAGCGTTTGTCTGTCGGCGACGAAGTGATCGCGGGCAACCAGGTCGACGTGAAGCCCGGCAATGCAATGCCGCTGTCGAACATTCCGGTTGGCACGATCGTGCACAACGTCGAAATGAAGATCGGCAAGGGCGGCGCCATGGCACGCTCGGCTGGCACTTACGCGCAGATCGTGGGTCGTGACCAAGGTTACGTCATCATGCGTCTGAACTCGGGTGAGCAGCGTCTCATTCACGGCCAGTGCTTCGCATCAATCGGCGCTGTGTCGAACCCTGATCACATGAACACCTCGCTGGGTAAGGCTGGTCGTTCACGTTGGCTCGGCCGCATGCCGCATAACCGCGGCGTCACCATGAACCCTGTCGACCATCCGCACGGCGGTGGTGAAGGCCGTACCTCGGGTGGCCGTCATCCGGTCACACCATGGGGCAAGCCGACCAAGGGCAAGAAGACACGCTCTAACAAGTCGACGACGAAGTTCATCGTGACCTCGCGTCACAAGAGCAAGAAGAAGGGCTAATCCATGGCACGTTCGATCTGGAAGGGCCCGTTCGTCGACGGTTATCTGCTGAAGAAAGCAGAGACCTCGCGCGCTTCGGGACGCTCGGAAGTCATTAAGATCTGGAGCCGCCGCTCCACGATCCTGCCGCAGTTCGTGGGTCTCACGTTCGGCGTCTACAACGGTCAGAAGCATGTTCCGGTCAATGTGACCGAAGACATGATCGGCCATAAGTTCGGCGAATTCTCTCCGACGCGCACCTACCATGGTCATGCGGCGGACAAGAAGGCGAAGAGGGGCTAAAATGTCGAAGACAAAAACTCCCCGCGCATTGAAGGACAATGAAGCCAAGTGTGTTGCGCGCATGTTGCGTGTCAGCCCGCAGAAGCTCAACCTTCTCGCCCAGCTCATTCGCGGCAAGAAGGTCGAGACGGCTCTCGCCGACCTCGAGTTCTCGCGCAAGCGCATTTCGGTTGAAGTGCGCAAGGCGCTGCAGAGCGCCATTGCCAATGCTGAAAACAACCACAGCCTGGACGTCGATGATCTCGTCGTCGCGGAAGCCCATGTCGGCAAGGCGCTTGTCATGAAGCGTTTCAGCCCGCGTGCTCGCGGTCGCGCCGGTCGGATCGAGAAGCCTTTCTCGAATCTGACGATTGTCGTGCGCGAAGTGCAAGCTGCCGCTGCCAAGGCCTGAGGAGAGAACGATGGGTCAGAAAGTTAATCCGATCGGGCTTCGCCTCGGCATCAACCGTACCTGGGATTCCCGCTGGTACGCTGGCAAGGGCGAATATGCCAAGCTGCTCCATGAAGACCTCGCGATCCGCGCGGCTCTCATGAAGGCGCTGAAGCAGGCTGCCGTTTCCAAGATCATCATCGAGCGTCCGCACAAGAAGTGCCGCGTCACGATCCAGTCGGCGCGTCCGGGTGTGGTCATCGGCAAGAAGGGCGCGGACATCGATAAAATCCGCAAGCTCGTCGCCAAGCTGACGGCCTCGGAAGTCGTCATCAACATCGTCGAAATTCGCAAGCCCGAAATCGACGCGACGCTGGTGGCAGACTCGATTGCTCAGCAGCTCGAGCGCCGCGTGGCTTTCCGTCGCGCCATGAAGCGTGCGGTTCAGTCCGCTATGCGTCTGGGCGCCGAAGGCATCCGTATCAACTGCTCGGGTCGACTGGGTGGTGCGGAAATCGCCCGTCTTGAATGGTACCGCGAAGGTCGCGTGCCGCTGCATACGCTGCGCGCTGACGTTGACTATGGTGTCGGCACGGCTCACACGGCCTACGGCACTTGCGGCATCAAGGTCTGGATCTTCAAGGGCGAAATCCTTGAGCACGATCCGATGGCCCAGGACAAGAAATTGGCCGAAGCTGATCATTCTGGCAGTGGTAACGAGCGCCGTCCGCGCCGTGACCGCGACGCCGCCTGAGGCAACGGACCTAACAGACAAGAGCCAAGATCATGTTGCAACCTAAGCGCACGAAGTTCCGCAAAGCCTTCAAGGGTCGCATTAAAGGCGCCTCGAAGGGCGGTTTTGAGTTGAACTTCGGTCAGTTCGGCCTTAAGGCCATGGAGCCGGACCGTATCACTGCCCGGCAGATCGAAGCGGCCCGCCGCGCCATGACGCGTCATATGAAGCGCGCTGGCCGTGTGTGGATCCGGGTGTTCCCGGATGTGCCGGTTTCGAAGAAGCCGACCGAAGTCCGAATGGGTAAGGGCAAGGGCGCTCCCGAATTGTGGGCAGCTCGCGTCGCTCCCGGTCGTATTATGTTTGAAATCGACGGCGTGCCTGTCGATGTCGCGCGTGAAGCGATGATTCTGGCGGCTGCCAAGCTGCCGATCAAGACGCGCTTCATCCAGCGGATCGCCGAGTAAGAGGGGACTGAACAGATGAAGTCGAAGCAGCGCCTCTCGGACATCAAGTCAATGACCGAAGATCAGCTCGGGGACGAAGTCCTCAAGCTGAAGAAGGAACAGTTCAACCTGCGCTTCCAGCGCGCCACGGGCCAGCTCGAGAACACCTCGCGCGTCCGCATCGTGCGTCGTGAAATTGCGCAGGCCAAGACGATCGCCGCGCAGAAGCGCGACGCCGCCAAGAAGTAAGGGCCAAGCAATGCCGAAGCGTATTCTCCAAGGCGTCGTTGTCAGCGACAAGCAGGAAAAGACCGTCGTCGTGAAGGTCGAACGTCGTTTCACCCATCCTCTTCTGAAGAAGACGGTGCGTCGTTCGAAGAACTATCACGCGCATGACGAGAACAAGTCATTCAAGGTCGGTGACCAGGTTTCGATTGAAGAAACCAAGCCGATTTCGAAGTTGAAGCGTTGGATTGTGGTCGGCGGCGAAGCCAATTAAAAGCCGATACCAATTCGAGTAGATGAGCGAGGGGGCTCTCACGAGCCCCTTCAGACGTAGTCCGGACCAGATAGCAAGACGCTAAAGGCCGGAAACCGATCTGAGAAGAAAGGCGCATGCCATGATTCAGATGCAGACCAACCTCGACGTGGCCGATAATTCAGGCGCACGCCGCGTGATGTGCATCAAGGTGCTCGGCGGTTCCAAGCGGAAATACGCCGGAGTTGGCGACATTATTGTCGTTTCCATCAAAGAAGCCATTCCGCGCGGCCGCGTGAAGAAGGGCGATGTCATGAAGGCTGTTGTTGTTCGCACAGCCAAGGACATTCGTCGTTCCGACGGTTCCGTGATCCGTTTCGATTCCAATGCGGCCGTTCTGATCAACAATCAGAAAGAGCCTGTTGGCACCCGTATCTTCGGGCCGGTTCCGCGCGAGCTTCGCGCCAAGAACCACATGAAGATCATTTCGCTCGCGCCGGAGGTTTTGTAATGGCTGCGAAGATTAAGAAGGGCGACAAAGTCGTCGTTCTCGCTGGCCGCGACAAGGGTCGTTCCGGCGAAGTGCTGCAGGTTATGCCTGCCGAGGGTCGCGCTGTCGTGCGTGGCGTCAACCTCGTGAAGCGTCACACCCGCCAGACTGCGCAGACAGAAGGTGGCATCATCTCGAAAGAGGCGACCATCGACCTGTCGAACCTCGCTATTGCCGATCCCAAGGATGGCAAGGCATCGCGCGTCGGCTTCAAAGTTCTCGACGACGGCCGCAAGGTTCGTGTCGCCAAGCGTTCCGGAGAGATGATCGATGGCTGAGATCCAATCAGGCAAGGTCGCCAAGACCAAGGCCGTCAAAGCCGCTCCGTCGGCTGATCTGGCCACCGCCGCTCAGCTCGTTGTGCCGCGCGACTATATTCCTCGCATGCGCAAGCATTACGAAGAAGTCGTTCGTCCTGCGATGATCGAGCAGTTCGGTTACAAGAACCCCATGGAAGTTCCGAACATCGAAAAGATCGTTCTGAACATGGGTGTGGGCGAAGCCGTCAACGACACAAAGAAGGTGACGATTGCTGCCGGCGATCTCGCATTGATTGCTGGTCAGAAGCCAGTCATCACGCGCGCCCGCAACGCGATCTCGACCTTCAAGGTCCGCGAAAATATGCCGATCGGCGCGAAGGTCACTCTGCGCAAGATCCGCATGTATGAATTCATTGACCGCCTGGTCACGATTGCGCTGCCGCGCATTCGCGACTTCCGCGGCTTGAACTCGAAGTCGTTTGACGGCCGTGGCAACTTCGCCATGGGCATTAAGGAACATCTCGTGTTCCCGGAAATCGACTACGACAAGGCTGAATCTGTTTTGGGCATGGACATCATCGTGTGCACCACGGCCAAGACTGACGACGAGGCGCGCGCGCTCCTGCGTGCGTTCAACTTCCCGTTCCGGCAGTGAGATAACAGTCTCATACGCGGAGACCAGAGGTAACCATGGCTAAGAAGAGCTCGATCGAAAAGAACAAGCGTCGTGAGAAGTTGGTGAAGCAATTCGCCGGCCGTCGCGCACGCCTGAAGGCGATCGCCAATGATGAATCGTTGAGCATGGATGAGCGCTTTGCTGCTCGTCTGAAGCTTGCCGAACTCCCGCGCAACTCGTCCGCTGGACGCGTGCGTAACCGCTGCGAAGTGTCGGGGCGTCCGCGCGCCGTCTATCGCAAGATGAAGATGTCGCGCATCGCCGTGCGTGAACTTGGCTCCAAGGGTCTCGTGCCCGGCCTCGTCAAGTCGAGCTGGTAAGGGGAGGCATTTCGATGAACGATCCATTGGGCGATATGCTCACCCGTATTCGTAATGCGCAGATGCGCCGCAAGGGCAAGGTGTCGACACCTGGTTCGCGGCTTCGTGCGCATGTGCTCGAAGTTCTGGCTCAGGAAGGCTACATCCGTGGCTATTCCCAGACCGACTTCGGCAATGGCCGTACCGAGTTCGAAATCGAACTCAAGTACCATGAAGGCCAGCCGGTCATTCGCCAGATCGAGCGCGTCTCGAAGCCTGGCCGCCGTGTTTATTCCGCTGTTGATGCCATGCCGCGTGTTGCGAATGGCCTCGGCATTACCATCATTTCGACTCCCAAGGGCGTGATGGCCGACCACTCTGCACGTGAGCAGAATGTGGGCGGCGAAGTGCTCTGCCGGGTCTTCTAACCAGAACGAGGGAAAAAATGTCTCGAGTCGGAAAGAAGCCCGTTGCCGTACCGGCTGGTGTCACCGCTAAGGTTGAAGGCCAGGCCGTGTCCGTGAAGGGCGCTAAAGGTGAACTGCGTTTCGTCGTTCCTGACGATGTGAACGTGAAGTTCGAAAATAATGTCATCATCGTCGATCCGCGTGCGGAATCGAAGCGTGCGCGTGCCATGTGGGGCATGTCGCGTTCGATGATCAACAATCTCGTGACCGGCGTCACCGCCGGCTTCACCAAGACGCTCGAAATCACGGGCGTTGGTTACAAAGCTGCTGTTGCTGGCAAGAACCTGCAATTGTCGCTCGGTTTCAGCCATGAAGTCCTCTATCCGATCCCGGCTGGTGTGACGATCGTGACCCCGAAGCCGACGGAAATCACCATCTCGGGCGCTGACAAGCGTCAGGTTGGTCAGGTTGCTGCCGAGATCCGTTCGTATCGTGGTCCTGAGCCTTACAAGGGCAAGGGCGTGCGTTACTCGGATGAGTTCATCTTCCGTAAGGAAGGCAAGAAGAAGTAAGGAGAGGCCGCGATGGCTAAGGATAATCAGGCTCTCGCCCGCCGTAAGGCGCGCGTCCGCCGTTCGATCCGCGCGCGTGCCTATGGCAAGCCGCGTCTGTCTGTGTTTCGCTCGTCGAAGCAGATCTATGCGCAGATCATTGATGACGAGAAGGGTGCAACACTCGTTGCCGCTTCCTCGCTCGAAAAAGATCAGCGTTCGGCTCTGAAGACTGGTGCTGATACGGCTGCTGCTAAGGCCATCGGCAAGCTCATTGCCGAGCGTGCGAAGAAGGCTGGTATCAACCAGGTCGTCTTCGACCGTGGCGCTTACATGTACCATGGCCGCGTCAAGGCGCTGGCTGAAGGTGCGCGTGAAGGCGGTCTCGAATTCTAATCTCTCCGGGGCGGTTTCACGCCCCGGCGTTTTCTCGAAGCGAGCGGTTTTGCCTTTTGCAAACCGCGCAAGTGACGGAATAGAAAAATGGCTCGTGAAGGTGAAGGCGGTCGCGGTCGCGATCGTCATAACAACGAAGAGCGTGACAGCGAATTCGTGGACCGCTTGGTCCACATCAATCGCGTTGCGAAAGTTGTGAAGGGTGGTCGTCGCTTTGGCTTCGCCGCTCTTGTCGTCGTCGGTGACCAGAAGGGTCGCGTTGGTTTCGGTCACGGCAAGGCCCGTGAAGTGCCGGAAGCCATCCGCAAGGCGACGGAAGCCGCCAAGCGCGCGCTGATCCGCGTGCCGCTGCGCGAAGGCCGCACATTGCATCATGACGTTGCTGGTCGCCACGGCGCTGGCCGCGTGTTCCTGCGTGCAGCGCCTGCTGGTACCGGCATCATCGCCGGCGGCCCGATGCGCGCTGTTTTCGAAACGCTCGGCATGCATGACGTTGTCGCCAAGTCGCAGGGTTCTTCGAACCCCTACAACATGGTGCGCGCAACGTTCGACGCTTTGAAGCGTGAAGATTCGCCCCGTTCCGTTGCGGCTCGCCGCAACTTGAAAGTGTCCACGCTCCAGTCGCGCCGTCCCGGCGCTGACGCGGATGCGGGCGCTGAAGCCTGATCGGGAGGGTTTTGACAATGGCAAAGACCTCTGCAAAGGCGACCATCACTGTTGAGCAATATGCCAGCGTGATCGGCCGTTCAAACGACCAGCGTCAGACGCTCGTCGGTTTGGGCTTGAACAAGATCGGCCGTCGCAAGGCTTTGGAGGATACTCCGGCTGTGCGTGGCATGATCGCGAAAGTCGCGCATCTCGTGCGCGTCGTCGAAGGCCAGTGAGGAGCACTTAAGATGAAACTCAACGGCATTTCCGACAATCCCGGTTCTTCCAAGAAGCGCATGCGTATCGGCCGTGGTATCGGCTCGGGCATGGGCAAGCAGGGTGGTCGCGGTGGTAAGGGCCAGACGGCTCGTTCCGGCGTGCGCATCAAGGGCTTCGAAGGCGGCCAGATGCCGCTGCATCGTCGTCTCCCGAAGCGCGGCTTCACCAACATCTTCGCGCTTGAATATAACGAAGTGAACCTCGGCCGCCTGCAACAGGCTTTCGAGGCTGGCAAGCTCGACGCGAGCAAGCCCGTCACGATCGAAGCCTTGTTGGCAGCTGGCGTTTGCACGCATGCTCGCGACGGTGTGAAGATTCTCGGCTCCGGCGAGATCAAGGTGAAGGCCAATTTCGAAGTCGCCAAGGCTTCGAAGACCGCCGTCGCCGCGATCGAAAAGGCTGGCGGCTCGGTGAAGCTTCTCGAAGCTGCAGTCGAAGCCAGCGCCTGAAGCAAACCGCACCTGACGTAGGTGTGATGCGCTTCACCACTTGATCCCGAGCGGGGCGAGGATGAAAATCCTCCAGCCCCGCTTGGCATGTTCAGACCTTGAAAATGAAAAGCGTGGGGCGTGGCCGCGCGCATCCGGAGTGCTTTCATGGCATCGGCAGCCGAACAGCTTGCAGCGAACATCAACTTCTCGGCAATCGGGAAGTCTGAAGAACTCATGAAGCGGATCTGGTTCACGCTGGGCGCGCTGATTGTCTATCGTCTGGGCACATATATTCCGCTTCCCGGCATTGATCCGGCGGCATTTGAAGCGAGCTTTACGGGCAAGCAGCAGGGCGTGCTCGAATTGTTCAACATGTTCGCCGGTGGCGCTGTGCAGCGCATGGCGATTTTTGCTTTGAACATCATGCCGTATATTTCGGCCTCGATTATCATTCAGCTTTTGTCCTCCGTTTTGCCGTCTCTTGAAGCGATCAAGAAAGAAGGCGAGTCCGGCCGAAAGCTGCTCAATCAATATACGCGCTATCTGACGGTGTTTCTGGCGATCTTCCAGGCCTATGGCATTGCGATCGGTCTTGAAGGTCAGACGGGCGTTGTTGCTGATCCAGGCTGGTTCTTCCGTATTTCAACCGTGCTGACTTTGATGGGTGGCACGATGTTCCTGATGTGGTTGGGTGAGCAGATCACCTCGCGCGGCATTGGCAATGGATCGTCACTGATTATTTTCGCGGGCATTGTTGCAGCTTTCCCTGCGGCGATTGTCTCGACACTGGAGTTGGGCCGTCAGGGCGCGATTTCGACGCCGCTGATTTTGGCCGTCATCGTCATGTCGGTTTTCGTTATCGCCTTCATCGTCTTCATGGAACGTGCGCAGCGCCGTCTGCTCATCACCTATCCGAAGCGTCAGGTGGGCAATCGCGTTTATGAAGGACAAACATCCTTCCTGCCGTTGAAGATCAACACGGCTGGCGTGATTCCGCCGATCTTTGCTTCGTCATTGCTGTTGTTGCCAACGACCATTGCGAGCTTCTCGCAAGCACAAGGCGGCACGGGCTTCCTGGCGACGATTACGACCTATCTCGGCCACGGCCGTCCGCTTTACATGGTTGTCTATGTGGCGCTGATCGTCTTCTTCGCCTTCTTCTATACGGCGATTGTCTTCAATCCGACGGAGACGGCGGAAAATCTGAAAAAGCATGGCGGCTTCTTGCCGGGCATTCGTCCGGGCGAGCGCACAGCGCAATTCATTGATTCCGTGCTGACGAAGATCACGGTTCTGGGCGCGGCCTATCTGGCCATCATCTGTCTCTTACCCGAACTGCTGATTTCCTACGCAGCGCTGCCGTTCTATTTCGGTGGTACGTCGCTGCTCATCGTTGTGAGCGTCACGATGGATACTGTGGCTCAGGTCCACGGCCATTTGCAGGCGCAGCAATATGAGGGGCTCGTGAAGAAGGCGAAGCTGCGCGGGAGAAAGAGATGAGGCTGATACTTCTGGGACCGCCGGGTGCTGGCAAAGGAACACAAGCCGCCCGTCTCGTTGAAAAATTCGGCATTCCGCAGCTCTCGACCGGAGACATGCTACGCGCGGCCGTCAAGGCTGGCACGCCAGTGGGCGTCAAGGCCAAAGCGGTGATGGATGCAGGCGGGCTCGTCTCGGACGAGATCGTTGTCGGCATTATTTCGGACCGCATTGAAGAGACCGATGCCAAGAATGGCTTCATCCTCGACGGTTTCCCGCGCACGGTCGCGCAGGCCGAGGCGCTGGACAAGCTGCTCTCGCAAAAACACATGGAACTCGACGCGATTGTCGAGCTGAAGGTTGACGAGGCCGCACTTCTGTCGCGCATCGAAAACCGCGCCCGTGAGACGGTCGCCGCTGGTGGCACGGTGCGGGCTGATGACAATCCGGACGCCTTCAAGGTTCGTCTCGACGCCTACCGCGTCCAGACCGCGCCTGTGTCGGCCTATTATGCCTCCAAGGGCACGCTGAAGGCGGTGGACGGCATGTTGCCGATCGACGATGTGACCAAGGCGCTGAACGCGGTTTTGGGCGCCTGAGGGCAGGGGATTTCGAGGCTTCAAAGCCGGGCTCTGTGCCCGGCTTTTTTCATGACGAAATAGTCTCCCTTTGAGCTTGACCCACCCCCATCCTTCCCCTAGAAGACACACCTTCACCCGAGACGCGCGCGTTCTTGGGGCCCTGTCTTTGGCAGGGTCGTCCCAAAACGCGTGGCTCACTCCGCAGAGGCCGGCCTCCACCGGCGCGGAGATCATCAGTCGGCTGCTCGCGCAGCCCCACATGGAGACGGCCAAATGGCTCGTATTGCAGGCGTAAACATTCCGACCAACAAGCGCGTCATCATTGCGCTTCAGTACATTCACGGCATCGGCGCGAAGAACGCGCAAGAGATTTGTGAAAAGGTCAACATCCCCGCAGAGCGTCGTGTCTCTCAGCTCACTGATGCTGAAGTGCTGCAGATTCGTGAAACCATTGACCGTGATTACATGGTTGAAGGCGATCTGCGTCGCGATGTTGCGATGAACATCAAGCGCCTGATGGATCTGGGTTGCTATCGCGGCCTGCGTCATCGTCGTCAGCTGCCGGTCCGCGGTCAGCGCACGCACACCAATGCGCGTACCCGCAAGGGTAAGGCGAAGCCGATCGCCGGCAAGAAGAAGTAAGTTTTTCGCGAGCGAAAAACTTATCCAGAGTGTGCGTAGCACGCGAAGGATCCAAGCAAATGGACGCAACGCATCACGCGTTGCGTCGAATACCTCAATCCCCAGCGCCTGGAATTACGGGCGCGCATGAAGGACTTTTGATATGGCAAAAGAAGCTGGCCGCGTCCGCCGCCGCGAACGCAAGAACATCGCCTCGGGCGTCGCCCATGTGAGCTCGACGTTCAACAACACAATGATCACCATCACCGACGCGCAGGGCAACACGATCTCCTGGTCGTCTGCTGGCACGATGGGTTTCAAGGGCTCGCGTAAGTCGACTCCTTACGCCGCTCAGATGGCTGCAGAAGATGCTGCCAAAAAGGCGCAGGAACACGGCATGCGCACGCTCGAAGTCGAAGTGTCGGGCCCGGGTTCTGGTCGTGAATCGGCTCTGCGCGCTTTGCAGGCTGCCGGTTTCACCGTCACCTCGATCCGTGACGTGACACCGATCCCGCACAATGGTTGCCGTCCGCGCAAGCGTCGTCGCGTCTAAGTTTATCCAAGTCTTCGTCTCTCTCGGCGACGGTTGAGAGAGGCTTTCGTTTGTTTTCATCGACAGCATGAGGCCAGGGTCGACGGACCGATATGCTTCACGCTGCATCATGAAGGAAGTCTCACGTGATCCAGAAAAACTGGCAAGAACTCATCAAGCCGAACAAGCTCGAAGTCATCGCAGGCGATGATGCCAAGCGTCTTGCAACTGTTGTTGCAGAACCGCTCGAGCGCGGCTTTGGTTTGACACTCGGCAATGCGCTGCGTCGCATTCTCTTGTCGTCGCTGCAGGGTGCTGCGATCACCTCCGTGCAGATCGATGGTGTGCTCCACGAATTCTCGTCGATCCCCGGCGTGCGTGAAGATGTCACCGACATCGTTCTCAACATCAAAGACATTGCCATCCGCATGCAGGGCGAAGGCCCGAAGCGCATGGTGCTGAAGAAGCAGGGCCCTGGCGCCGTGCTCGCTGGTGACATTGGCGTGTCGGGTGACGTTGTCGTCCTCAACCCGAACCTCGTGATCTGCAACCTCGACGAGGGCGCAGAAATCCGCATGGAATTCACCGTCAACACTGGCAAGGGCTACGTGACGGCTGAACAGAATCGTGCGGAAGATGCGCCGATTGGTTTGATCCCCGTCGACAGCCTTTACTCGCCGGTCAAGAAGGTTGCGTATCGCGTCGCAAACACCCGCGAAGGTCAGGTGCTCGACTATGACAAGCTGACCCTGCAGCTTGAAACCAACGGCTCGATCACGCCGGAAGACGCTGTTGCTTATGCAGCACGCATTCTGCAGGACCAGCTCAATGTCTTCGTGAATTTTGAAGAACCGCGCCGCGAAGAAGCGGCTCCCTCGATCCCCGAGCTCGCATTCAATCCTGCGCTGCTCAAGAAGGTCGACGAGCTCGAACTCTCCGTGCGTTCGGCCAACTGCCTCAAGAACGACAACATCGTCTACATCGGCGACCTCATCCAGAAGACGGAAGCCGAGATGCTGCGCACGCCGAACTTCGGCCGCAAGTCGCTCAACGAGATCAAGGAAGTTCTCGCCCAGATGGGTCTCCATCTCGGCATGGAAGTGTCCGGCTGGCCGCCGGAAAATATCGAAGAGCTCGCCAAGCGCTTCGAAGAACATTATTGAGATGAGAACCGGGGGCAGCTCGCTGCCCCCAAATATCCAGATCGGCGTTCCTTGGCACGGCGTCCGATAAAATTTTAGGAGAGCCACATGTATCACGGTCGTTCCAAGCGTCGTTTCAACCGCACAGCCGAACATCGCAAGGCGATGTTTGCCAATATGTGCCAGGCGCTCATCAAGCATGAGCAGATCATCACCACGCTGCCCAAGGCGAAGGATCTTCGCCCTGTGGTCGAAAAGCTTGTCACACTCGGCAAGCGCGGCGATCTGCATGCGCGTCGTCAGGCGATTTCGCAGATCAAGGACGTTGATCTCGTCCGCAAGCTTTTTGATGTGCTCGCACCACGCTACAAGACCCGCAACGGCGGCTACACCCGCGTGTTGAAGGCCGGTTTCCGCTTTGGCGACAATGCCGCGATGGCTGTGATCGAATTCGTGGATCGCGATGTGAATGCACGCGGTCAGGATTCGGGCCCCACCGCAGAAGCAGCTGCTGCTGAATAATCAGCGCTTTTGAGTTTGATTTTGAAAGGGCGGCCCTCTGGTCGCCCTTTTTTTGTTTAGGCCTTTGCTGAAAGTGGTCCCGCTTCCTATATTATTTCCGTCATTGCGAGGAGGCCC
>Ga0114976_10002093_pt1 | contig 12535 bp, 11 predicted proteins | sample S_130805_EF_Meta_FD_87319 | JGI IMG/M metagenome (GOLD analysis project Ga0114976, IMG submission 87319) | Freshwater microbial communities from Lake Simoncouche, Canada to study carbon cycling - S_130805_EF_MetaG | ecosystem: Environmental > Aquatic > Freshwater > Lake | place: Lake...
CAAATCGCCACCGTAGAGTTCTGAACCAGTAAATTCACTACGACCGCGCGGTATTTCATTCCAGTCACGGGCTTGTGCCCAGTCAGGTAGTTCAAACTCACGGCCGGATTTAGCAAAACGGTCAGGAAAAATTTGATAAAAAACTGAAGAGCTAATCCATTCAGGATTAGCTGGAACTGCAACTATTTGGAAGTCATTATTGCTATGAACATCGTGATCGTTGAGACCAAATGCATTCAGCCAGTCATACTTATCCCGAGCAACAAATACAAATCTATATACGGTGTGCAGATTTACAACTGTGATCTTAACTTCATACCAACATTCGACCTTATTCTTCTTTCCTGCCTTTAATTCATAACTGCGTGGTTCTCCATCTTCGTACACACGTATAAAACCTTTTTCAAACTTATAGGAATCTGGAACTCGAACCTTTAATGTAATGGTGTCCCCAATTTGTGGAGCACTATTACTTACATATAGCGCACTTCCATCATGATGCGGGGATAGTGACGGTTGTGTTTGGTAGCTCATACCTAACCCCTTTCGAATTAATGGCTTCAGCTCGTATTTGCAGTTTTTTCCCTAAGAAATTTAAAGGATCGATGTAAACGCTATACGGCAAGTTTGTGTCTGTGCCTAACGAAACCCATGGTTGATCCGATGATGTTCTACCAAAAAAGGTTACCTGCACCATGTCTTGAGAAAGTACCGACGCCTTAGTTTCGTAATAACCTGTTAAAAAATCCATTTCAGAGGTGATTTTGCCAACCTTTACCGCGGTTTTATCTATGGCCTTATTAGCCTTTAAAACCACTGTTGAAAGTGCCGGTACGGTTAAATTCACCTTCTCTTTTGCGGCAGAAACCTTGGTATCTCCCATCAAAATCTTCCAACCACCCGTCGATGTTGCTGTCGACACAATTGCTTTTACAGGTTTTGTAGAGTTATTAAAGGCCACCAGATACTCACGATTTTCAGTTTCATCCTTCTTTGAGATTACAAACACAGAATCTTTCGAGTAACGAATCTGCATCGGGCCATTTGCAAGTGCTGGGTTTGCAGAGCGAAGTTGAGCTAATTTTTGTAAATGCATAGCGATTGGATGGTTATCGGTGACATCAAATGCATTGCCTGTACCTATAGGCGTGCTTCCGATTCGCTTCTCTGTTTTCCACATATTGACCTTGGTAGAAAACATATCCTGACGGGCTAACTGATCGCTTCCTGATCCCGTGCCAGTCATTCCAACTTCGTCACCGTAATAAACAGATGGAATACCTCGAGTTAAGTACAACAAAGAATGGGCAAGTAAAGTCCTAGGCAACAACTCTGAAGCAGGATTGATTCTCTTCGACTCGATTATTTTGCCGGCTCTGCCCATGTCATGGTTGCCAAGGAAGGTAACTAAGTTAGAGGCCGTTGACGTCGAACTGGTATACAAATCATCATAATTAAAAAGGTTTTCTAATGTGGTGGCATCTGAGTATCCGGATGCAAACTCGGTAGAAATTCGCTGAAAAGGAAAATCTAATACTGTCTGAAGCTTATTTCTGTGAATGTAATTCATGAGGTTTATCGGGTTCACATCCCACACTTCGCCAAATATGGTGAAATTTTTAATGCCCGCGGATGCTGCTTGGGCATTTATTTGTGGGCTCCAGTTTTTGAAGAAATTCTCATCAACGTGTCGCGCGGTATCAACCCGAAATCCTTCAAATCCGTACTCTTTAATCCATTCGGCATAGACCTGAGCCCAACCGTTGTAGACAAATGGTTTTTCAGTTGCAACATCATCTAGACCATAAAAATCACCAAGCAAAGTACAGGGTCCTTCACCCCAACAACTATTCATGTCTCCCACATTGTGAAAGTTACTCAGGTCATTAAGCCATTGTGGGTTCTTCGCACTAGTTGAATCCGCAGGTATGTAGGCGGTTCGATCTGTATATCGAATAACATCTCCAGTGTGATTTGTGACGATATCCAAAATTAATTTTAAATTGAGCTTCTTGGCACATTGTGAAAATGCAATCAAATCTGCTTTAGTTCCTAGATGTGGATCAACATTAAGAAAATCAACACCCCAATAGCCATGATATCCAGCGCCAGTTGGTGTTGGTTTTTGCTGTACAACAAGAGGTGTGACCCAAACCGCAGTAAATCCTAATTTTTTAATGCGAGCCAATCCTTTGTCTCCTGGCATACATGTTCCAGTTAATCCCTTTAAATCTCCGCCATGGAAAAATGCGGTGTCACTTGGATCAAATCCAGGGAATTTGTCATTTGATGTATCCCCATTTAAATAACGATCTGGAAAAACAAAGTAAATTAAATCCTTGGATAAGCCGACTTTGACTGAATTTTCTTCAGGGGTTACTGCGTGGCTAGTCGATACAAATACAAAGCAAAGACAGGTTACTAAAGCTAGGCCAATCTTTTTCCTTAGCATTAACCTTTGACCGAACCTGCCGTTAATCCACTAACAATGTATTTTTGTAATGACAAGAAAATAATGACGATTGGAATCGAAGCAAGGATTGAGCCCGCTGCGAAAGGTCCCCAATTCTGTGAATACTGACCACCAATGAATTGCTGTAAACCAACAGCAACTGTTCTATTTTCCATATCAACGAGGAACAAGCGGGCCAGAATAAACTCGTTAAAGGTGCCGATAAAACTTAGCAATGCGACAACAGCTAACACTGGTGAGGCTAGGGGTACGAAAATCATCCAGAATGTTTGAACTTCAGATGCTCCATCAATCTTTGCGGCTTCATCTAGCTCTGCTGGGATTGAGTCCACAAACCCCTTTAAAAGCCAGATATTTACGCCCATGGCACCACCCAGATATACCAATAAGAGCCCTGGTTGAGTCCCTAAACCAATAGCCGGTGCAAAGTTATACACGCGCTCCATGATTACATAGACGGCAGATATAGCCAGAATTGCTGGGAACATTTGGACAAGCAACAGAAGTTGAATTCCGGTTTTGCGGCCCTTGAACTTAAGACGGCTAAAAGCAAATGCAGAAGCCGTACCAATCATTACTGAAAGTACCGCGACCGATCCAGCAATAACAAGAGAGTTTTTGACCCATGTTAAATACGGGATTGTCGGATCGTTGAACAAAATTTGGTAATTCTTGAATGAAATCTCTCTCGGAATAAAGGATGACAGTTGCAAACTTCCTGAAGAGTTAAATGATGAGATGATCACCAAATACAGTGGAAAAAGTGAAAAAATACAAATTGCGATTCCAATGACATGTCGCCAGAGATTTTGTTGGATCCAGTTTTTCACGCGAATGTCTCCAATACTTTAGACTTTCTCAGGCTATACAGAGAAATCGAAGCAACAAGCAAGAAAATTATTAATGAGATCGCACTTGCTAACCCAAGATCTTGAGTTCCGGTTCCAAAAGCAATCTTGTAGGTATAGCTGATCAAAATATCTGTTGCGCCGGCAATCTCACCGTCTAGTTCGCTTCGTGGCCCACCACCCGTTAAGAGATAAATTAAATTAAAGTTATTGAAATTGAATGCAAATGAGGCGATCAGTAGAGGGGAAAGAATTTGTAAAAGAAGTGGCAAGGTGATCTTGCGGAAAATCTGACGTGGATTTGCACCATCGATGGCTGCGGCCTCTTGAAGTTCACTTGGAATAGCTTGCAACGAACCGCTTGAAATTAGATAAAAGTATGGAAAGCCCAGCCACAAATTCACAAGAATCACAGCAACTCGAGCAAAGTTGGGATCAGAAAACCAAGCTATGTCAGTTCCAAACAAGGTGTTGATCGCACCAAATTCGGTGTTGAACATTCCACCCCAAATCAAAATACTCATTACGCTGGGCATGGCATATGGCAATACAAGTATGGAGCGATAAATACGACGCCCACGGATCGGCTTATTTAAAGCAAGGGCAAGCAAAAGTCCCAGTGCAAAGGTAGTTAGTACAGTCAAAAGTGCGAAAACAACGGTCCAAATGAATACACGAACCAATGGTTCGCGAACGCGAGGATCTGAAATGATCTTTGAGTAGTTTTCAAACCAGATTGGGGCTCGCCAGCCGGGTTCCAAAATTGAATTTTTATCATCGATCAAGGCGTAATTTCCGCGCCCATTGTCCCGATACTTGGACCCATCAATCAGGTTTATAAATTCATCATTTGCGGATTCATATTTTAAGATTTGACGAGAAACAACACCGGTTTCCAAACCTTCCAATGCAATAAAGTTGTCTCCCTCGTAACTAAATCGAAGGTTGGAGTAAATTTTGTCAGCACCGTTTAGTTCGGAATCGGATAAAGCCTTGAACTGTGGTGCGGCAGTTGCTACACCAATTTCGTTCAGAGTAACCTCGCTTGCCTGCACCTCGATTCTGGTTTTTGCAGTTGATATAAAGTATTTCAAATTTGTGATGTCAGATACCAAAATGGCGGGTTCAGAGTCACTTGTACCTAATTTTAAATCAAAGGCGATTCCGTCCGGACTAGCTTGGATTCCACGGACTTTGATTTGAATTATGGCTTCTTCTTTTGAAATTATGTTTCCAGTTTTGTAGTTAAAACCTGACATAGTAACTGTGTAGAGAATGGGCCCAATTACAAATGCTGTCAGCAATAAGATACCGGGAATAAAAAACTTGAGTGGAATCGATATCTTGGTTAAATATGTTAAAGCTATTGCAAGTACCGTAATTGCTAAGAAACCGGCAATCACATATTCGCGCTGGGCAAATGCGCTTTGAGTAAGCATTAATAAAATTGCTGAAACTAGGCTGACAACAATGACCTTGAGGGCGAGAGCAATTTTGCCTCTTATCAAATAATTCATTGCTATTGGTCCAATCTCAGTAATAGTGAGTGAATGAGTGATGCGGGCGAGAAACTCGCCCGCATCACTCGACTTCCGTAATCGATTTAAATACTAAATCAATTTTTAGAGGTCAGATTTTCCACTGTCTGTATTGGTACGCCAGATAGCTGAAAGCTTGGAAGCTTCCTTCACTGCATCTTTTCCGTCGATCAATACGGCGGTCCAGTAAGCAGGAGCTGAATCCCAGTAATTAGCTCCACCCTTATTGTTATTAAGGAATGCGCCAATCTGTGGGATGCCTGCAAGGCTTGCTGCTGATCCGAATCCACGCTGAGCAGCAGAAACTGTTGCATCAGCTTGTGCACCCTTTTCTGATGGTGGACGCTTTTCAAGTGCTTGGTAACGTACCTGGCCATCTGTTGATGCAAAGAAGTTAGTTAGAAGTGACTTTGCGCCAGCCTCTACTCCATGCTTTGCTGCAAATGTTGTGAGCAATGCACCTGATACAGATCCGAACATCTTTCCGTATGTGCCTGGCTTAACACCAGGTACTGGCATGAGGTTCATCGCAAATCCCTTTGCTACATAATCTGCCCACTCCCAGTTACCAATTACTGCGTAAGGAACTGTTCCTGCAAGGAAGTTATCCTTGCAACCTGTATCTGTTGCTGGGAAGAAGCCATTGCTCTTCTTTCCATCCATTAGATATGTACGAACATTTTGTCCGAAAGTTGCAGCTGTGAATGAACGGTTGTAAATAACGGCACCTTTTGCGTTAAATTGGTAAGCATCTGCACCAAGTGCTGAGAATACTGAGTGAGCACCCCATGACATACCGCCACCAGCGATACATAGACCAGCCTTTAGACCCTTTGATGTCTTTAGTGCCTTGTAGTTATCAACCATTTCACCAAATGTTTTTGGTGCAGAGTTTACGAGTTTGGTGTTGTAGATCATTGCCACGTTGTTGATGTCAACAGGAACTCCGTACAGGTTGCCCTTATATGTAAGGTCTAAGAACTGTGTTGGATTAAAGCGCGCCTTAACAGCAGCCGTTAATGAAATTGGGGCAAGCTTTCCGCTCTTAGCGCCAGTTGGCACCCAGTCATTTCCACCAACAACAATATCTGGGCCTGATGCATCAGTTGCCTTATCAAAGGCATCCTTTAGCGCATCAAAGCTTGAGAAAGTTACAACCTTTACTGTGTAACCAGAAACCCAGTCACCCTTTGCTGCCATGACCTTGGTTAGGTTTGGCCCGCGAGATTCATCGGCCCAAACAACAATTTCATTCGGTGCAGCGTTGGCAGTTGGTGCCACGAGAGTTGAGACTGCAAGCGCAAATGCGGCAGCTACGCCAGCAAATCCGAAACGCTTTTTATTCATATATTTCCTCCATTAATGGAATGTGCACATACGAGGGCATGTGCGGTTGAGGCAATCGAACTCTTAATGGGGCGCATAAGCAAGCCACGAGAGCCCATGTAGAGGCAAATTTATTAGATCGTTATAAAAGGATGGTCAGGCACTCCTAATTTCAACACCTATGCGTAAATTTCGCGCTTAGGGCCAAAGTGGGGTTCGATACTCCCATGAGCGATGAAATCGTCACCCGCGAAGAGATCCGAGCCATGCGTCGGTCATACGGTGATGCCGGTTTAGAAACATTGCCAGCAGATCCTTTTGAAGCATTTGCGATGTGGTTAAAACAGGCACATGAAAACCCAGTAATTGTTGAAGCAAATGCAATGGTGCTTTCAACATTGGCTAGTGACTCGCAAATCAACACACGCACAGTTTTGCTCAAAGATATTTCGCATGGTGGATTTACATTTTTTACAAATTACGAATCTCGCAAAGCCCATGCCATCGAATTAAATCCAAATGTCTCATTGCTCTTTCCTTGGTATGCAATGGAACGTCAAATTTCAATTAGCGGCATCGCAGAAAAAGTATCCGAACAAGAATCAGATGATTACTTTGCAACGCGACCATGGGGATCTCAAATTGGTGCCTGGGCCAGTCACCAATCATCTCCGCTGGCATCTCGAACAGAATTGGAGCAACGCTATGAAGGTGCATCACAGAAATGGCCTGAAGGATCTGTGGTCCCACGGCCTACTTATTGGGGTGGCTATCGAGTACTGCCACTAGACATTGAATTTTGGCAGGGCCGCTATTCGCGCTTGCACGATCGTCTTCGTTTTGAGCGGGCTAACACCGCCGCAGATTGGGAACTCTCCCGGTACTACCCATAGTCTTAGCCCATGAGTGCAGAAATTATTATTCCTTCAAATATCAAGCCGGTAGATGGTCGCTTTGGTTGCGGACCATCAAAGATTCGCCCTGATGCACTTGCTGCATTGTCGGCAAGCGGTACTTCAATACTTGGAACTTCGCACCGACAAAAGCCGGTAAAAAATGTTGTAAAGCGCGTTCGTGAAGGCCTGACATCTTTGTTTAATCTTCCCGAAGGTTATGAAGTAATCCTTGGTAACGGTGGATCGACGGCGTTTTGGGATATTGCAACTTTTGGATTGATCCAAGATCGCTCACAGCACTTGGTATTTGGAGAGTTTTCATCAAAGTTCGCAGCCGCTGCAAAGGAAGCTCCATTTCTTGGAGAACCAACAGTTATTAAAACTGAACCAGGCTCACATCCTGTTTCTGTTGCGGAGGCTGGCATTGATGTTTATGCACTCACCCACAATGAAACAAGTACCGGTGTTGCCATGCCAATCATTCGCCCAACAGGCACTGAAGGCGCGCTTGTTTTAGTCGATGCCACATCTGCAGCTGGTGGATTAATGGTTGAAGCACAAGAGTTTGATACTTATTACTTTGCTCCACAGAAATCTTTCGCATCAGATGGTGGATTGTGGATTGCGATTATGTCTCCTGCGGCAATTGCTCGCGCCGAACAGATTAAAGCTAGCGGTCGTTGGGTTCCGGCATTTTTTGATCTTGGTATCGCGATTGAAAACTCTCGCCTTGATCAGACCTACAACACTCCAGCACTAGTAACCTTGATGCTACTTGCAGAACAAATTGAATGGATGAACGCCAACGGCGGACTTTCATTTGCAGCAGGTCGCAGCGCAACATCATCTGACATTTTGTACTCGTGGGCAGAAAAAACTAGTTACACCACACCATTTGTGACAGATCCAGCGATGCGCTCAAAGGTTGTTGGCACAATTAACTTTGATGATGCAATTGATGCCACGCTGATTTCGGCCGCTCTTCGTGCCAACGGAATCGTAGATACCGAGCCTTATCGAAAGCTTGGTAAAAACCAATTGCGCATAGGCATGTTCCCGGTTGTTGATCCAAGCGATGTCGATGCACTTACTAAGTGCATCGATCACGTTGTAGCTGCTCTTTAATGTCGAAAAGTTTCCAACGCGATCGTTTTTTCTGGGTCGTAGCGATTCAGACCGCCATCGTAAATTTCTACCTTGGTGGTTTTGGTCCCGCACAATCATTGCTACGCGCTGATCAAGGCACATCACTAACAATTGCTGGTTTGCATGGAACAGCTATGGGATGTGCATCTATCTGTGCAGGCTTATCTAACCCACACATCGCACATCGATTTGGGCGCAGCAAAGCCAGTTGGATAGGATTAGCAATTTTCACTGTGGGCATCACGCTCTTTGTTGTATCTCCCCCGGTTTATATAACAATTCCTGCAACCTTTATTACAGGCTTTGGAACTTCTTTAACAATTAACACAATGCTGACAAAAATGTCATCGCATTATGGAAAAGCAGCAGAGGTTGCAATTCCGCAGGCAAATGGAATCGCATCGGTTGGCTTTGTAATCGGTACTGGATTAATTGGAACAATTGCCATTGCCTACCCTGGCTTGTGGCGCATCGGACTATTGCTGGCACTTCCTGTTGCGATCGTGTTGTTTCTGGTTGGGCGTGAAAAAGATCAGGAAGAGCATGTGCCGGATGTTCAGGGTCCACAAGGTGGCAAGTTAAGTCGCAACTTTTGGATCGCCTGGATTGGATTTGTTGCCTGTATATCTAGTGAATTTGCGACCTCGTTTTGGGCGGCAGCGTTGTTAAAGGATCGCGTGGGATCAACCGCTGCGATTTCAACCGTTGCAATTGTCGCACTTGGCACTGGAATGGGAATTGGTCGCTGGTATGGCGGCTTAGTGTTGAAAAACTTTTCTTTAGACACACAATTGCTATCGGTCATAGCTATGCAATTTGTGGGTTTCCTTGGATTCTGGCTATCACACAGCATGGTGATTTCCCTGATGTGTTTGTTAGCTGTTGGGCTAGGAATCTCAATGCAATTTGCTTTGTCTTCGATTCGCTTAATTGGGTTAAGCGATGGTCGTCCAGATTTGGCTATTGGACGCGCCTCTTTTGCTGCGGGAACAGCAATCGCTGGAGCGCCATTTTTACTAGGAATTCTTGGCGATAACTTCGGAATTTCTCGTGCCTACATCATGGTTTTTGTATTAATTCTTATTGCATTTGTTATTGTGAAAACGATCCCATCTAAGGTTTATGAGGCAGCTAAATGAGTTACAAAGTTAGACGTTTAATTACCTTATTGGCCTTAATCGGGATTCTGGTTGTAATTGCTATTAACGGTCTTTAAGAACGGTAGCAACTGAAATATCTGTAGGGCGCTGGACCCGGTTTTTATAGGTAAACCAAATATAAAGTGAAGCAAATAAGGAAATACCACCGCACAACGCAATTGTTGGTCGAATTCCGATTAGCTCTGTTGCAGTACCAATCAGCGGTGATCCAAACGGTGTTCCACCCATAAAAATCAAGAGATAGAGACCCATTACGCGACCGCGGATAGCCGGATCTGTGCTGGTCTGCACAATTGAATTTGCTGACACTAAAGTTGTCAGAGCTGTTACCCCACAAATTGGAAGCCAAATCACATAACTAAGGTAATTCGGCAATATTGATAACACCATGATCGAGGCTGAAAACACGATGCCGCCCCTGATGACAAATTTTGTGTTTCTAAATCGCTCTAACCGCGCAGAACCTATTGCTCCGGTGAGTGAACCAACCGCGATAAATGTTCCCATAAGTCCAAAACTTGCGGGGCCTAAACCAAACTCTTGTGTGGCCATAAGTGCATTAAAGATTTGAAAGTTCAGACCAAAAGTTGCCAAGAAAAAAACCATCAGCATTACGACATAGATATCGGGACGCGCCTTTGCGTACGCAATACCTTCCCGGATATTTCCATCAGATTTTGCTCGATCTTGATGAAAAAAAGCCTTTTCGTTGAGGTTTAACAGTGCTGTGATAACGAAGAAATATGAAAGCCCGTTAACGATAAATGAAGGTCCAGTTCCAAAAGCTGCGATCAGGCCTCCGGATAAAGCTGGGCCGATCAAACGGCCAGCATTAAAGTTTGCAGAATTAAGTGACACGGCGTTTGGCAGATCGGTTTGACCAACTACTTCAGTTGTAAATGATTGACGAACAGGAGCGTCAATGGCAGTTGAAATTCCCAGAACCGCAGCTAAAGCAAATACATGCCACAAGAGAATATGGTCGGTCATAACAAGAGCGCCTAAGGCAAGTGATGCTGCGCCTCCGACGATATTGGTCAGAATTAATACTTTACGTTTGTTAAAACGATCTGCCAATTTTCCGCCATGAAGTGAAAATAGAAGGACGGGCGCAAATTGAACCGCGGTAACTAACCCCAGGTAAGTTCCATTGTTGTCTGTAAGTTCAAGAACGAGCCAGTCCTGTGCGATGCGTTGGGCCCAGCTGCCAATATTTGAAACCGCATTGGCAGGAAAAAGAATCCGATAATTACGGTGACGAAATGAACGCCAATTACCATCCACTTTAACCTTAAATCCCATTACTCTACTTCCATGACTACTCGACTACGCAATGCAGTAACTCTAGTGGCAATTGGAATCTCATGTTGGATCGTCGCTGGCGTTATCGCATTAGCTGTTAATGCCGATGCCAAAATAATTTGGACCTGCGTTAGCGGGGTAATACTTGGCTTACTTGGTATTCGTTACACAATTCGTCGCGAACGACGAAGCGGCATTTAGTGTGCAAGTTTGATCAAAAACTAATTAGCAGAACCTAGCGCTGTAGCGATACCGCGCAACACGCGACCAAGGCGATCAGCCTCTTGTGCATTGGGGTGGCGTCCATGGCGCAAGCCGTTTCCAACTTTATCGAGCATCTTGATTGTGTCTTCAATCATTGCTGCTAGATCATCGCTATTAACGCGTGAATTTTCAGCAAGTGATGGTGGCGCATCGATAATGTGCACAGATAAGGCTTGTGGGCCTTTACGGCTATCGGCAATTGAAAACTCAAGCTTTGTTCCAGGCTTTACTGTTGCAACGCCTTCAGGAAGTGATGTTGCTGCAAGATAAACATCTTCGCCTTCATCATTTGCAATGAAACCAAAACCTTTTTCTAATGAGAACCATTTAACGCGTCCTGTAGGCATGGGGGGCTCCTAGCTAGTTTTCTTTACTCGTGTGTAAATAAGTATCGCGGGTGCGATAGCAGGTGCTTAGTTTAACACCGGCTCTGTAAAGGTCGCTTCCGAATGTGCTCCGCAGCCATGATCCACGCTCACTACGCGCGCATCTTCGGGTGAAATTGCGTTGGCGCAAACGCCAAAGGCAGAGCGCAATGAACCAGCAATTGGAATAAAGAATCCGCAGCTATGGCAAGGCTTTGGTGCGGCCTGCGCAACCGGCGCATTTGGTCCGCGCTCTCCTTCATACCAACGCTTTGCCGCTTGGTCGCGACCTTCAATCGACATAACGCGCGCGCGACCTAAACCAAGTTCAACCGCCATCGCAGTCTCTAGATCTTCATCCTGTGGCAACGCCTGTTGTCCTGCAACTAAGCGAGTGTCATCAAGTGAGCTTGGAACAATGTCACCAACACCGACATCGCCCGGCAAAATTCTGTCGCGATATGGAATCCATTCAGGTGCGCGCAACGCATCTGGGCCCGGTAGAACAACAACATCGCAAATTGTTGGTTCTGTTTCCGCATCAACCTTTGCAACGGTGACACACCAGCGCCAACCCCGGTAACCAGCAAGATTTGCTTCAAATAGATAAGTTGCAACGCGATTGTCGTCATCGAATTCAACTGAAACAAATGCACCAACGTGATCGCGTTGCTCTGCTTGTTCGTGAATTGCGGCAAGGGCTAATTGCGTTGCATCAAATGCAATCGCCGCTTCGCTCTTCTTTTTAGGCATGGTCTAAGGGTAAAGCAGAACGCCGCCTTCATGTTAATTGAAGGCGGCGTTACGCGTAATTACTGAATGAGAATGGGCTTTAGAAGTCCATGTCTCCGCCGCCTTGTGGGGCAGCAGCTGCTTTTTCAGGCTTATCTGCAATTACTGCCTCTGTTGTAATAAACAAAGCAGCAATTGATGCAGCGTTTTGTAATGCAGAACGTGTGACCTTCGCTGGATCAATAATTCCAGATTTGATCATGTCTACATATTCGCCAGTTGCAGCATTTAATCCTTGACCTGCTGGAAGATGGCGAACCTTTTCTACAACTACTCCGCCTTCAAGTCCGGCATTGACTGCGATCTGCTTGATCGGCGCTTCGATTGCATATTCAACAATCTTTGCACCAGTTGCTTCATCTCCAGTTAAACCTGTTAGACGCTTGAACACTGCAGCACCTGCTTGTAGAAGGGCAACGCCACCA
>Ga0114976_10002094_pt1 | contig 12534 bp, 15 predicted proteins | sample S_130805_EF_Meta_FD_87319 | JGI IMG/M metagenome (GOLD analysis project Ga0114976, IMG submission 87319) | Freshwater microbial communities from Lake Simoncouche, Canada to study carbon cycling - S_130805_EF_MetaG | ecosystem: Environmental > Aquatic > Freshwater > Lake | place: Lake...
AAAAGCCAAATGAGTAGGAATTAAAACTAAATGACATGATAAAATTTAATGAGACCTATTCAATCAATAATGGTCAAGAATCAATCGTTTTTACAGAAGGAAAAGGAAATAGCATTTCTGGGAAATACGATTCAGGAACTTTAACAGGTAACCTAGATGGCAACCTACTAAAAGCAACTTATAACAATCAAAAAAACAACAGCGCTGGATTAATTGAATTTGAGTTTAATGAAAATGGGTTCAATGCAAAATGGAAACAAGGATTAGAGGAAGGTCCAATGCGAGGAAAGTGGCAAGGCAAATTAATTAGTTCAAATAGTGATATCACGACTGAGTCAAAAAACGATGCACAATCTAGCCTAGAAAACGTAAGAGACTTAGATATTTATATTAGATATTCTGATGGCAATGAAGAAGCAGGTTATTTTTCAATTGAAATAGAATCAGAACTTAAACTACCAAATGAAATAAGTTACGAAAGCCTAACTCACTTAATTTCATATGATGGACTTTATGAAGATGAAAATTTCCTTAACGCTGTGAAAAAAGAAACTTCAGAATTTTCTCTTCGCATGTCTGATTGTCCTCAAATATTTATCACCAGAATTAACAGTCTAGATCTAAAACCTTTGTATGATTATCATTTTAATGAAGAAGAAAATGGAGAATCTGTTGCAACGTTGTTGAATATTAATACAGATGAGGTTTCCGATTTTTTATCAGACTATTTCCAAGAAACAGCTTATAGTGTTGAAAATTTATATTGACAAAAATGACAACAAAATAAGTTTAATCATCAATTTTAGATAATGAATAAATTATATCAATTCTACGAAAACGAACTAGGAGGAAACGGTTTTTACAGTTTACTGATGCACAAAACCAAAGAATCTACTAATCTCTTTAATCAAAATATTTTGTTTAACAATATTGATTCAAATTTATCAAAGGTAAGTTCTGTTTTACCGAAAGTAAATAACGGAGATATTAGAATTGATATGCCTATCCTTTGTGGAAATATCAAATCAAAACGTAAAATTTTATTTCTTGGATTAGAACCGAGACATACAGACGATTTGTATAATATCATGAAGAAAGACAACAAGGTTTTTGCTACGCCTTTTGGTATTGATAAATGGTATTCAAAAAGCAAGCAAAGCGTTTATGCAAGTGCATTTGAAAAATTTTTAAAATTAGATGCTCTTTTTCTTTTCTCTGATTTTGTTAAAGAATATAAAGTGGTTAACACATCTAAAAAAGCATCTAATGATCAACAAGCAAGGTCTGATTTCAAAACCCTTTTAGATGATAAGTATAAATTAATTTTGGAAGAAGAGATCAAAATATTTGCACCAACATTAATCATCGGTTTAGGTAAAGGAGATATTTCAAGGAAGGTACCAAAAACTTGGTTGAATGAATACAATGTTAAAGTAATCTCACATCCTACGAATGGGAATTTCAATAGAATGCAAAGCGAATTGGCGGAAATATTGAAATAATGGAAAACCAACCCTTAACAGCGTGTAAGCAATATTGCCTTGCCGTCCCGATGCCTCGGGACAACAAGGCAACATCGCCTACACGCAAAACGTTAGCGGTAATTTTAAAACGACACGAAAAGCATAAAAAACAACAATGAAATACATATTTTTATTACTGATTTTTCTTAAAAGTACAATAGTAACTTTTGGACAGCAAAATATCATTAATGAACAAATTGACAGTTTAATTTCAACTAAAACGACAAAGCCATTTAATGGAGTAATTCTTATTTCTCAAAAAGGAAAAACGAAGTATTCAAAAATATTAGGCTATTCGGACATTGACAAAAAAGAGTCTTTAAAACTGAATGACCAATTTGTGATAGGTTCAATCAGCAAACAATTCACAGCAGTTTTAGTGCTTCGAGAATTTGACAAAGGAAACATAGGCTTATTTGTGCCAATTCGCCAATACCTACCTGAATTGACACAAAGTTGGGCAGACACGGTAACAATACATCATTTGTTGACACATCTGCACGGCATTACTCAATTAGACAAACCAACAACCTTTAAAGTAGGGACACAATATTCCTATTCACAAATTGGCTATGATTTATTATCTAAAATAGTTGAAAGAACTTCAGGGAAATCTTTTGCAGAACTTTCAAAGAACTTATTTGAAGAATGCGGAATGAAAAACACCTTTCATCCAGATATTAAAGAATACAATAATTTGGTTATAGGATATACGGAAAATGACAATGGTAAAATAGAATTTGAAACTGAAACATTTCAAAATTATGTTGCTGCTGGTTCTTTCATATCTACAGCAGAAGATTTGTATATTTGGAACAAATACTTTTACGGCGGCAAACTGTTAAAAAGAAAGACTATGAAAATAGTGGTGACAAAACAAAATGGAGCTGTTCGTAACCACCCAATATTTGGAATCACTGAATATGGATACGGTATTACTGTTGACACAAAAGAAAATATTTTGCAATTTGGACAGACAGGTTTTGCTCCAGGATTTATTTCAATGAACTTTTATTTTCCAAAAACGAAGACAAGCGTAATTGTTCTTGAAAATGTTGCATATGAGACAGACGATTTAAAGAAAACCTTTTGCTATCATACTGAAATTTTGAAAATTATAAGAAACGAAATAAAAAACTACCGCTAACAGCCGTTTTGCAAAAGCGGGGGTTTCGTGCTTCTATGACAGTGAAGTGCTAAATTCAAGCTTTGTGCATCTAATGAAGTTTAGTGCTAAAAATCCCCCGCCTTCTCAAAGCGGCAAAACGTTATATGCTATTCTAAAACGACACGAAAAGACATAAAATCAATCAGACAAAATATTATGACAGCACACATATTCTTTTATTTAGGACTTTCACTTTTGACAATGCACGAAATGGACGCAATACGGTGTCGTGAGTGGCGAATTTTCCCTGGACTTTCATTGCTCAGTGATAAATTAGGACACATAATATTTGTATTCGCACACATTCCTTTATTCTTCTTTATATTTTGGCAGCTGACACACAGCCAAGACATAGAAGCGTTTATAAAGGGGTTTAATATTTTTATGATTGTGCATTTAGGACTTCATATTTTGTTTCTTAAACACAAAAACAATGAATTTAAGGACTGGATTTCTTGGACAATTATAATTGGTGCAGGCTTATGTGGACTACTTGACTTAATAGTTTAGGATGACAATTGAAAATCCATATGCTATAGCATCTTATAATTAGACAACAATAATGAAACGACTGAACTCAAAGATCCAATGGACAGAATGGGCAGCAGCTAACAGCACATTGGCAATAGGCGGGGTTTCGTCTCCGCTTGACAGTTTTGTGGTAGTAGAAATTTCTGGTCTCCGAACTAACTTCTGTGCTGAAAAGCCCGCCCATCGCCAATCTGCAAAACGTTACCTGCAAGCGTACTGAGACAGCCCATCAATGACATTGATACAAAAAAAATTGCGACAACTACTTGACAGACTTACCGAATTAGCAACGCTTAATGAGGCTGTTGTTGTTGAATTGCAAAATGTTCTTAAAATTGAGCAGTTTGCAAAAGACGACTTTGTGCTAAAAGAAGGCAGTACAGCCAAAAAATTGTACTTCGTAGAGAGTGGCTTGCTTCGTGGCTTCCATTACAAAGAAGGGAAAGAAATCATAAATTGGTTTTGCAACGAAGGACAATTTGTAACTTCAATGTATTCTTTTGTGAGCCAAAAACCGAGTTATGAAAACATACAAGCAATAGAACCCACAACGCTGTATGCCATTACGTTTGATGACTTACAAAAACTGTATAAAAATTATCCAACCTTTGACAAGATAGGAAGACTATTAACCGAGCAATATTATGTTGCGTTGGAAGAGCGTATTATGTCCTTACAATTTCAAACAGCCATTGAACGCTACCAAAGTTTAATGCAAAACGAAAACTACCTCTTGCAACGAGTTTCATTAGGAATGATTGCCTCGTACTTAGGCATTTCGCAAGAAACATTGAGTAGAATTAGGGCAAAAAAGTAAGGGTATTTGCTTTTTGACTTATGTCAAAAGTTTTACGAGAAAGTCACTCTACTTTTGCAACATCAAATTATAAAAACGTAAATGATGTTGCAGTTTAAAGACATATTTCAATACGGTATTACCGATTTTTTTACCAATTTGCTCATCTATGGCATAATGGTCGTTCCGTTTTTCTTACTGTTTTGGGTTATTTACAAAGCCCAATTAAAACACAGAAGAATACAGGAAAAACAACGAAGCACCAAGCAAATTTTGTGGCACGAAATAAAGTACTCTATTTCTACTTTACTCATTTTTACGGTGGTAGATGTGGCTCTTTATGTGGCACAAATGAATGGATTTACTCAAATTTATGACAAGGTAAGCGATTACGGTTTGGCGTATTTTGTGTTTAGTATTATGTTAATGATAGTGCTACACGACACTTGGTTTTATTGGACACATCGCCTAATGCACCACCCCAAACTTTATAAATACGTTCATAAAGTGCATCATCAAAGCACCGACCCCAGTCCGTTTGCGGCTTTTTCGTTTCACCCTTTGGAAGCATTGCTTGAAGCAGGGGCTTACATTATTTTTTCGTTTCTATTTCCAGTGCATTTAATGGCTTTGATAGGGTGGCAATTATTACAAATGTTGTTGAATGTAATTGGACATTTGGGCTACGAAATTTACCCCAAAGGCTTTAACACACACTGGTTGTTTAAATTCAAAACACCTTCTACACATCACAATTTGCACCATTCTCATTTTTCGGGCAATTATGGCTTGTATTTTACTTGGTGGGACAAATGGTGCAAAACCGAATTTAAAGACTATCATCAAAAATTTGAAAGCGTTCAAAAACGAATCAGCGAACACAAAAAAATAGCACTTATTTTTATTACAGTCACATTTACAACAATAGCCAAAGCACAGCACTTTGAACTAATGCCAAGCATTGGCTATGGCAAGCCTTATATCATTGAAAGCATTGAAGAAAAAAAGGATTTGAACATTGGCTATTCCCCTATTTTTTCAATGGGATTAAAATACAAACCCACAGCAGAAAGCAAATGGGGCTTGTTGTTATCCATTCAGCATTTTGAAGCAAGAGTAAAAGGCATTACCAAAATATCGCAAACGCCAGTAGATGGTTTTATTGGCAACACTTCATTTTTGCTAATTGCAGAGAAAGAAAAAGCATTTAAAAAAAATCCAAAATGGGCGTTTATAAATGGCTATGGTTTAGGTTTGAGTGCCGAAAATTATGTTTTCAAAAGTGAAGCCCAACCAAGACGCAATGTCTATTTGAGTGCCTTGCTCAATGCAGGTTTTAGTAGAAAAATTAACGACAAAGTAAGTATTGCAATTACAGACGGTTTGTTGATAACCGATTTTATCAAAGGAATTCATTACCTAACTGGCAACTGGCAAGGGCAAAGTGCTGGCGAAGATATTTCTGAAAATTTAGTCGTAACATTTAAAATCAAACTCTAATTTTATGCAAAAGATTATCATTATTTTATTTCTTTTTTTGGTTACAAAAACATTTTCACAGAACCAAATAGTAGGCAAATGGCTATCCGAAGACAAAGACGGTATAACCGAGATATACGAACAAAGTGGGAAATTTTATGGAAAAATAACCTGGCTAAAAAAACCCAATGATGAAAAGGGACGGCCCTTTACTGATACCGAAAATCCAGATAAAGGAAAAAGAAATCAGTCTTTAATTGATTTGTTAATACTAAAAGATTTTTACTACCAAGGCAAGGAATGGAAAGGCGGAACAATTTACGACCCTGAAAGTGGAAAAACCTATACTTGCACAATGTGGCTTTCCGACCGCAATACGCTGAAAGTAAGGGGTTATTGGGGCTTATTTTATCAAACTCAAACTTGGACAAAAGTAAAATGAAATGGACTATTTTACTTATTGCAATTGGCTTAGAAGTAAGTGGCACTGTGCTACTAAAAATTTCGAATGGCGGGCAAAAATTAGGGTTAATCTTGACACCGTTAATGTTGTATTGCAGTAGTCTTTGGTTTTTGTCTATCGTCCTAAAATATATGCGAATGAATGTGGCGTATGCTATTTGGTCGGGTCTTGGGTTAATTTTGCTAACCTTTATTCAAAGTTTATTCTTTAAAGAACAATTAACATTTCAAAAATTATTTTCAGTGCTCTAATAATAGCAGGAATCGTTGGTTTAAATTTTACTTCAAAACATTGATATTATGAAATCACTAAAATATTTTTTCTTATTGGTAGATATTGGCTTCATCGCCTATTGGGCAATTACTGCCCTGCATTTACTGCCAGCCGAATATCTCTACAACGACTACACCAATCCAATATTAGTAAATTGGAATTGGTCATTTTTTCCATTAGACATTTTCGTTTCAGTAACTGGCTTGTACAGTATTTGGCTGAATAAGAAAAATGATGACCGTTGGAAAATCTATGCTTTAATATCACTTTTACTTACAAGCGTATCAGGCTTACAAGCAGTTTCATATTGGACACTTGCCCAAGAAACCGACCTGAGTTGGTGGATACCGAATTTATTTTTGTTGATTTATCCGTTCTTTTTTATACCAACACTTATCCGACAATTAACGCAAAGTGATAACTCATAAAATCGCCAGCAGGTAACATCGGTTTGGCAAAAGCAGGGCAGACGGAAGTAATTCAACATTTTGAATTCTAATCAACAGTTGTGCTATATTTGGGCTGACGTTTTTCAAAGCCCTGCCTTCGCCAAGCCGTAAACCGTTATAGGGCATTTAAAAAACAACTACATTATTAGTACCAACGACAACATATGAAAAAAACTTGGTATATTTATTGTTAAAATCGGAAAAAATAAAAATATGAAACGGTTTCTATTAATTCTTTGCTCATTATTAAACCTTGCTATTTTAGCTCAGACGCCCGTTAAAGAAGCTAAAATCGGAACACAAATTTGGACCGCTACGAATCTTAACACAGCCAAATTCAGAAACGGTGAATTAATCCCACAAGCTAAAACAGCCGAAGAATGGAAAAAGGCAGGCCAAGAAGGTAAACCAGCTTGGTGCTTTTATAATTTTTCAGCTGAAAATGGTAAAAAATACGGTCGACTTTATAATTGGTTTGCAGTGAACGATAAAAGAGGACTTGCTCCCAATGGCTACAAAATACCAACCGACACAGAATGGAAAATACTTGTTGATTATTGTGGAGGAATTATGGTTGCCGGTAAAAAACTAAAAAGTGCAACCGGTTGGGCAGAAAATGGAAATGGAACAGAACCGAATGGTTTTAATGGTTTGCCAGGAGGATTTTGTCTCGCAGATGGAACATTTGCAGGACTTGCCGCAAGTGGCGGGTGGTGGACTTCGACTGAAGGTACTGGAATTGAATATGAAAATTCTTCTTGGGATCGCTACTTAGAAGCAGAAAAAAACACTGTTGAAACCTATTCAGAACCAAGATCGCTCGGTTTCTCGGTTCGGTGCATAAAAATCAAAAAATAACATTCACTTAAATTATACCCACATTATGAAAACAATAACTTTTACTTTTTTTTATTTACTATCGTTTTTTTCCTTTTCTCAATGGCAAGTTAAATTGGATAAGACTATTAATTGGTATCAAGTTTCACCAACTGGAAACTTGATTTTGGGAACTTTGGATGGAGTGTCAGGAATGGATGATAAAACTGGAATTATCACATACTCAGTAAATGCAATAGGTTCTCCAACAGAGGACGAATTTAAAATGATTCCAAACACACCTTTTGGTATGATTACTCGTGGACTAGGAAAATTGGAGACCAAAGTCATTTTTAATGTAAACGATGGCAAAGTACTCTACGATTCTAAAAAAGAAAATACCATTATCGGAAAACAATACCTTTTAGGCAGCACAGGAGATTTTCTAATGCAAGGATTGAAAGGAATGGAATCAGTTTTCTTTCTGGTTGACGCCTCAACAGGAAAAGTTAGATGGGAATTAAAAGAAGTTTTTGGAAAGAGCATCCTAGCGGAAGTCATTGATGGCAGTCCGATTGAAACAGAAGATGGAAATTTCATAATCCCTACTACTGGCGGAATGAAAGGTGGTGCCATTTATTGTTTTTCGGCAGCAGATGGCAAACAAATTTGGAAAGCGGACTTACCTAAATTAAAAGGAGCTCAAACTGCAACAGTAACTGAAACCAAATTAGCAACTTCGTTTCTTGAAAAGGATAAATTTATTTATATCAAAGGTCAAGCAGTGATGGCTTATGAACTTGCAAGCGGAAAACCCATTTGGGCTCAACCAGCAAAGCAAAAAGGCTTGCCAGATTTAATAATTTATGATCCTGTTGGATTGATAATTTCAAGTGCTGTCGATCCAAATAATACCATGTTTAAACCAACAATGACTATGTATGATTATAAAACTGGAGCTGAATTATGGACAGAACAAGTGAAGCTAAAGGGGACAGTTAAGAAATACAGCTACAGCAACAAAGGATTAATCATCAGTATGGAAGGAACCAATGGCACAAGTTTATTGAACATTGTTGATCTCGAAAACGGGAGCTACTTATTTAACGATTTTTATAAGGTAAATGGTTCTGTTCAAGAAATGAAACTCCTAGAAAATGCCGTTTACGTTAGAACTTACTTAGAAGAGGATATTGTAAGTCTCGAGTCAAATAAATCTATTTTAGCAAAGAACGTAGCATCAAAAATTGACTATCCTTTGCTCAACTTACGCGACGGAGATTTGTCGTATACTTTCAATCCTTCATCTTCCATGTTAACTGTTACTGATCTAAATGCGTCAACTCAAGAAGCATTGGTTGCAAATCAAATTCAATTTGAACAAAAAGAAAAGCCAACGCGAATTGAAATCATAAAAGATTTAATTGTTTTGAGCTCATCACAAACAGTTGCGGCTTACTCAAAAGACGGGAAAGAAGTTTACAAATCACACATCCCTGCGCCTGGTATTTCAGGCTGGAAAAAAGCATTGTATGCAACCTCAGCTATACTGAATACAATGGATGCAATGCGTTATGCAGACCTAGAAGTCAAGGCGAAAGAAGCATCTAAAAATGTTAATACACCAGAAGCACGTGAATTTTGCGATGCGATTGGACAATTGGCAAATAAAGGAGCCTCAGCTCATCTGTCCGCTGCATCCAAAGAAATGGATATGGTTAGAAAACGTTTCAAGGCATCTGCTTCTGGAAATGATGTTCAGTTTATTTTAGGTAAATTAGAATCAAAAGATTATGGATTGATTGGAATATCAAAGATCACTGGTCAAAAAAATTTAGAAATAAACTTTGGAAAGGATAAGGAACCAAAATATATTTTGGATGACGTCTCAAGGACAATCTATTATTTGTCAGAATCTAAGGAAATGAGAGCAATAAAATACTAGAAATCGTAGAAAACAATATATCGAGTAATTAAAACGCCCTATAACAGCAAATAAGCTCAAGCAGGGATTTCGTACTTAGAAAACTGGAAAATAATATATTTAAAGTTCTGTTCTTCGAATTACGTTCAGTGGTATAAATCCCTGCCTGCGCCTATTCGCAAAACGTCAGACTGTCTAAAAACTAAGTCATCACAATAGATTGTGGAAGAAGGATGGGATAAGTGTTTTTTACGCTTATCTGAGAGAGCGTATTTTTAGGCTATGAAATTTATTGAAGGCCAAAATAGAGCGCAGTTGGTGTTGATACCGACTTCGCTCGATGCCTTGATAGATGCCAACAATGAAGTGCGAACTATTGATTTATTTGTCGATAGTTTGGACATAAAGGACTTTGGATTTGTGGTAAAAGAATCGCTCGAGGGGCGCCCCGCCTATCACCCGAAAGTGCTCCTGAAGCTCTTTATTTACGGCTATCTCAATCGCATTCGCAGCAGTCGCGCGCTCGAAAAGGAATGCAGTCGTAACATAGAACTCATGTGGTTGCTCAAACAACTCACCCCCGATCACAACACGATTTCGAATTTCAGAAAAGACAATGCAGAAGGCATTCGCAAAGTGTTTCAGGCAACGGTTAGCATAGCCAAATATTTTAATCTCATTGGTGGCAAACTCATCGCCGGCGACAGCACCAAACTGCGTGCGCAAAACAGTAAGAAAAACAATTTTAATCAGGGTAAAATAGACCGCCACCTTGCCTATATCGAACAGAAAATAGAACTCTACCAGCAAGAATTGGCAGAGGCCGATGGTGACCAAAAAAAAGAGCTGCACAAAGCTATTAAACAACAAAAACAGCGGAAGGAAGGATATGCCCACCTGCAAGCCGAATTGAATAAAACCGGTCAGGAACAAATCTCTATATCCGACCCCGACAGCCGACAAATGGTGTTGCGCAACACCATTACCGAAGTAGCCTACAATGTGCAATCTACCACCGATGCCAAACACTGCCTGCCAATCGATTACTTAGTCACCAACAACAACGATAGCAAAGCCTTGGGCAACATGGTAAAGCGCGCCTCAAACATCGTAGGGAACACCAAATTTACCGCCGTATTTGACAAAGGATACCACAAAGGCAGTGAGCTCAAAGCAGCACAACTGTTGGGTGTGAAAACCCTGGTGGCCATACCTGATATTTCCTCTGCTTCCATGGCTCCCGATCCGGCATACAATGTGTCAGAATTTATCTACACCAAAAAGAAAAATACCTACACCTGTCCACAAGGACATACCCTTACCACCAATGGCAATTGGTACCAAAAAAGCAACACCAGCAGCAAACGTAAAAATGGTTCCACCTATCTGGTGCAACACTACAAAACACCCGCATGTAAAACCTGTCCCTTGATTGCATGCTGCACCAAAAATACTGGTGGCAGAGGGCGCGTGATAGAGCGATCTGAGTACCAGGAGTACGTAGATCAAAACCGCAAAAACATTGCACAAAACGAAGCGCAATACAAGCTACGTCAATCTATCATAGAGCACAATTATGGCACAATCAAACGATCCCGATAGCAATCGGGAGAATTTCCACTTTATCCTCACTAAAAAAGGCATAAACAGAGCCGCCAGCGATGTAGGCTTTATGTTTGTCGCCTACAATCTCAAACGCCTGCTCAACCTCATTGACAAAAAAGACCTGCTCAAGTACCTGAAAAGATTTGCCCATTTATTTTTTGCTCAAAATGCCTTATTTAGAGGGGTTATAAGACCTTTTAATTTTTCCTACCCTTTTTATCCAACCCAAATTCTAGGAGTCGTATTTGTCAGCTAATTGCCCTATTTTTGAATAGGAATGGGAGTTTTTAGTCCGATAGCTATCGGACAGACTGCCGTTAGCGGTAATGGCAACACGACAGAGACATATGAAAAGACATAAAATAATATCCGCATCTATTGCCGTTCTTTTGCTGACTGGATGGACTACATTTAAGAACGACAACAAATATGCTGACGACTTTCTTGAATTTTGGACTGATGTAAATGAAAATTATGCCTACCTCGACAAAAAGCATACTGACTGGGACAAAGTAAAAACCATTTATTTACCACAAGCGCAAAATGCTAAAAATAGAAATGAATTAATCTCCGTTTTTGAAAATGCGTTGGAGACACTTTACGACAATCATTTTTCATTAAATACAAATCTGCAATCATCAACAAGGTTAGTTCCAACAGGGCTTGACATTTGGGCTGAATGGATTAACGACAAACCTATCGTTACAGAAGTAAGAAAAGGTTTCTCTGCCGACAAAGCAGGAATTAAAAATAGAATGGAAATCATTTCAATAAATGGTATTCCAATTGAACAGGCAGTAAATAACCGAATTGGAAAATGTATTACCAACATTGATACAGAAGTAAAAAACTATGCTTTAAGACAATTATTGGCAGGGACATATTTAACAAAAAGAGTAATTGTGGTAAAACAAAATGACAAAACAACAACCATAAAACTTGACGAAGCAAACGGTAATCTGACAGACATTTATACATATAATTCATTGCTTGACTTCAAGACCATTGACAATAACATTGGATATATCAAATTCAACAACTCATTGGGACAAACAGATGTAATCCAACTTTTTGATAGTGCTTTATTTCAACTAAAAAATACCAAAGCATTAATCATTGACTTGCGAGAAACACCAAGCGGAGGAAATTCAATTGTAGCAAGAGGAATAATGAGTAGATTTATTACGACAGAAATGCCTTATCAAAAACACATTTTACCAAATGAAGAAAAAGAGTTTAAAATAAAAAGAAGTTGGTTTGAAATCGTCTCGCCAAGAGGTTTATTTTCTTACGACAAACAAGTTATCGTTTTAGTAAATCATTGGACAGGCAGTATGGGAGAAGGAATAACTATTGGCTTTGAAGCTTTGGGAAAAGCAATAATTGTTGGAACTAAAATGGCTGGTCTTAATGGAGCTATAAATGGGTTTCAAACTTCTAAAACAAAAATCCCTTACAGCTTTCCGACAGAACAACTTTATCATATAAACGGAACACCAAGAGAAAA
>Ga0114976_10002095_pt1 | contig 12527 bp, 33 predicted proteins | sample S_130805_EF_Meta_FD_87319 | JGI IMG/M metagenome (GOLD analysis project Ga0114976, IMG submission 87319) | Freshwater microbial communities from Lake Simoncouche, Canada to study carbon cycling - S_130805_EF_MetaG | ecosystem: Environmental > Aquatic > Freshwater > Lake | place: Lake...
ACACCGAAAGGCACCACCATGACGAACACCCTCACCGCCCGCCGCGCCGTCGGCGACAAGGTCAGCATCAACGACCCCAAGTTCCCCGGCGTCTGGACGATCAAGAGCGTCGGCCCCAAGAACTTCGTGGTCATCCCCGACGCAGGCGGACGCGGCCTACGCGCCCCCCATCACCTCGTGATCGACCCCGTCACCACGACCCCCGGCGTCACCGTCGAGGCCGTGCCCTACGTCCCCGTGGTGCGTTATCACGCGGGCGAAATCGTGCGCGTCGAGCAGGGCCGCTTTGCCGGTCTCTACGTCGTGATCGCCGATAAGGGCGACAAGGTCAACATCGCCCTGCTGGGCGGCGACGGCGGTCGCTACGTCCGCGCACTGCGCGCCAGCCTCACCAAGGTCGATTTGGCCGACGTCGTCAAGTAGCACCCACCACCACTTCCACCCACGATCGAAAGGCTTTACCCAATGTCCGGATTCAGCTTCGCCCTCACCACCCTGATCGACCAGGTGCACGCCCACCGCGCCGCCACCTACCTGGCCCTGCCCGGCTACGAGGACGCCCCCAGCCGCGACCTCATCGCGGCCAGCGACCACAACGTCCGCATCGCGGTCGAGGTGTTCGGCGAGTCCGGCCTGCTCGACGAGTTCTTCCAGGAGGAAGACAAGCTCGACTTCGGCGTCTTCGAGAACTGCCGCGAGTACGGGGTGACCGTCACCGTCGGCGACTGGACGTTCGCCGCCTATGAGCACCGCAACTCCGACGATATCTGCATCGAGGGTTGCCGCACCGCCGACGTCAAGCCCTACGGCCCGTATGGCACCGACGACAAGTACGACGTGCTGTTCTCGGCGCGCTGGAAGCAGTACCACGAGGCCGCTACGGCGATCAACGCGATCGCCCGCCACGTCCTGGCCAACCCCGACGCCACCCGCGACGACCTCAAGTCCGTCGCCACTGGGACGCGGGTGTTCGCATGAGCACCAACACCCAGACCGACGAGTTGGCCAAGGTCTACGCCGACCACGACAGATGGCAGGCCCGCGCCGACAGCGCCCGCGATCGTATCCGTCGCGCCGAAAAGACCTTGGAGTCGTGCCAGGCCCATCTGGGCGTGCGTGAGGTCGCCGAGCAGGTTGCCGCCTTGGTGGCCCGCTACCTCCCGAACCATAAGTTGGAGGCGCTTGGCCCGTTCGGCCTCGGCAACGAGGTGGCGATCCACGCCTCCGACCACACCGGACTGGCAGTGGCGGGGGTGAACTTCCGGCCCAAAAACGGCAACCGGCTGCACATCGTTGACTGGTCACACAACACCGGCCAGTACCCGGCCAACAGCATCGGGGCGATCAACCGACTCAACTACAAGACCCACCCCGAACCGGCCACCGTGCACGACATTGTGCTTGCCCTCGATGCCCAGATTGCTGCACACGAAAAGTCGGAAACACAGGAATGATCCGCGTGTCGATCGCCTGACACCGCTGTTGTTAGCCTTACAATAAAACCAACACCCACACAGAGAGAGACCACCATGAGCGACAGCTATCGCATCGTCCGGTTCTTCCGCGACGACCGCGACACGAAGACCATCACCGCCGGGCTGAGCCTGACCGAAGCCAAAGCCCACTGCCAGCGCGACGACACCCACGGCGACGGCTGGTTCGACGCCTACACCCGCGAAACCGAAAGCGAGAACGCCTAATGTCCACCATCAACATCCAACATCAGGGCATCACCTTGGAATGGGTTATCCGCGACCCCAACGTCGCCGACAAAGTCGTCTCCGCCCTGTGGGCGCTGATCACCGAATCCGGGGCGATCCCCTCCGAATGGCAGGGCATGGCACCTTTTGCGGCGAAGCATAAGCACACCCCCACCCGACGCCGCAACAACAAGATCACGCCAGAGTTTCTGGCGCAGGTCGCTGAGCTGTACCGGGAGGCCCCCATCAACGCCAAGATGCGCGCCGTCCGGGAGACCCTGGGCGTCAGCGGCCCTACGGCCTCCAACTACGTCTACCAGGCCCGCCAGCACGGCCTGCTGGAACCCTCCACGACGCACGGCCTCGGGGGCCGCAAGCCCGTTATCACCGAGTCCATCCTCACCCACGGCGTGGAGGCCACCGCGCGGTGAGCACGTCGTGCGCCTGCGGATGCGGCAAAACCATCACCAACCAGTTCCAGGCCTGCTTCCCGGTACTGCCCTGGGATCAGCTTGACGCCCCGCCACGCACACCAGAAGCCCGCTGCGCGACCCACAGTCATTGCGCCTACCGCGACGACGACCCGACCCGCTGCTCGATCTGCCACGGCAGCGCCAACTGCACCTGTAATCCCCACTGGACTGAACGGAGTACCACCGCATGACACCTCTCATCCGACTCGCCGCCCTGGGAGGGGGCGTACTGGCCGCTGTAGGCCTCGCTGCGGGCATTTGCGCGCCTTCGGCGGCTGCCCTACCCGGACAGTGCTGGAACTCCCCATTCGGCGGCTACTGCGACACCAACCCGCTGGCCGACGGCAGTTATCAGCACTGCGTGACGTTCGGCACCTCGGCGTTCTGCACGCAGGCCTGCCACGACCCGATCAGTAATCAGTCGGTGCCCACCGACATGGACGTAAGGACATTGTGCTAATGAACGCCTCTTACCGCTTGACCCACCCCGACAACAACCCGATCGCGGTGCGCCTCATTCAGGACGATCCGGAGACCGTCGAGGCGATCGGCGAGTTCTTGGGGCACTGCCGGGACACCGGCTGGACGGTTACCCAGGACAAGATCGCTTCAGTGTTTGGGCGTGCCATTCAGGTCACCGAGTGGGAGCCGGTGGACGACGATGAGTGAGGAACCGAAGACTGCGCCTCGGCTGCTGATCTGTCCGGTGTGCAATGCCCGCCCCGGCCATGCCTGCAATGTGCCCACCGATAACGGACGCCGCGACGTGCCGTGGTACCACCTACTCAGAGAGGATCGTTGTGTCTGACAGCGAACCGAAGACCATCGCCGAGCGCCTCGATGCCGCACCGACCGGCTACGACTTCGGTCAGGTGCTGCTGAGCCTGTTTGTCGACCTAGAACGGCGGATGGACGACGACGGTGAGTGAATGGCGCGCCCGGCTGCGGGTGCTGCGCACCGGGGTGTGCGAATGGGTTGACCAGGACACTGGACAGGTCGAAGTCGATCTGCTGTCCTGGCGTGACCGCTGGAACCTGTTTGGGGTGCATTCCTACACCTGGTGGTGGGTGCGCAAGTTCGGCAAGCGGGATTGCGGCTGCACGTTCAATCCGCTGACCCGCCGCAAGGTGCTGACTTTAATGGATTGCCCCGACCACGGCGTGCCGCAGTGGAAACGGGACTCATTCGCTGCAGACTGGGACGACGACCAGGAATGGAAAGACTGGTACGCCGATGATAAGTGGGAGGACGAATGGACGTGACTATCTGGACGGCAGTGTTGATCGCCGTCGCGACCGGGATGCTTATCCACAATCATTGGTGGCGCTGATGGGCATCGCATTCAAAGTCAAGTCCGGCCTGCGCAACCGACGGTGGCGCAAGTATTGGGCCGCCCAGAATGACCGCAACCACATCGAGTTTTACCGCGCCCTGGCGGCGGAATGGCGGGCCTCGCGATGACCAACACCCCCACGACGTCGCTGGCCGATTTGATCATCCGACTCAGCGCAACTCGCGCCGAGCTGGGTGATTTGCTTGATGGGCACTCCTACCCGCAGCGGTATCTGTTGGGATCGGCGGTCGATGCGTTGAGGTCGGCAATCAAAATCATCGACCACGTCGAGTATGACTGTGCGACGAAAAGCGAGAGTATGCGGAACGTACCGTGACAGAGTTCGATCCGCATAGTTTCTATTGCCCGCAGTGCCGCACCACCTACGACTTCCCGTGGCTTCGGGCGCACGACTGCACCTGCCAGCCGATACAGGACTTCATCGTGCAACACAGCGCCGATCATGATACGAAACGTCTACAGGTAAACACATCTGTAGACACGCCTGCGCGTGAATCTGCCGCACCGATGCGCGTGGATTTGCCGCAAAATTACCTTCCACAAAAGAAATACTCTGTGATACTCGCAGACCCACCGTGGGCGTATTACGGTGATCCCAACAAACCGCAAGCGGCGGGTAAGCACTACCCACTGATGCACACCCAGGACATTGAGGAACTTCCGGTCAAAGGGATAGTCGCAGATAAAGCGGCCTGCTTCATGTGGGCCACCGGGCCGAAGCTGCCGGAAGCCATTCAAGTTTTGCGCTCTTGGGGCTTTCATTACCGGGGCGTTGCATATGTGTGGGTAAAGACTTCGGCGTCCGGTGGGATCATCTCCGGCCAGGGCGTGCGGCCAACATTCGTTAAGCCAACCACCGAGTTTGTCTTAGTGGGGTCTACCTGCAAAACGGGCAGACCGCTGCAACTGCTCACTGAGGCTCAAGGCCAGGTTGTGCTTGCACCTCGCCCTGGCAACAAACACTCCGCGAAGCCTGCTGTGTTTCGGGAGAGGATTGTGGAGCTTCTTGGTGACGTGCCTCGTATCGAACTGTTTGCCAGGGAAAGTGTGAATGGGTGGGATTCTTGGGGCAATGAGCTAAGTGAGGACGACGATGAGTGACGGAAACCGCTTCGAGGGGATTGAGTTCCCCGCCGACGAGTTGCACCGGCGGGTGTTCACCCTGCTGCAAGACCGGTGGCCCGCCCCGGTGTTCGGCTCCTACCGCCAGCTTCAACAAATCAGCGACCTGACCGTCGCCGTGATCGAGACCGTCCAGACCCACGGCACACCCTCATTCGACAACGGGAGAAACCATGAGTGACCTCCGCGCCCTGATCGCCGCGATCCTGGTCGATGCCCTGGCCGCCGATACCGCAGACCAACTCTTGGCGATCCGTTACGGCGGAGGCACCCAGGCGCAACTCATCATCGACTGCGGCCCGCTGGCCGACGCTGTCATCGACGCGCTCGGTCTGCGCCGGGAGTGGGGGGCGCTCGACGACAACGATGAGGGCGTCCTATCCGATACCCGCGACGATCTGACGCCGTGGGGTGTCGAGACCATCAAGACTCGTTGGATCACCGACTGGGTGCCGGTCGAGGACTGATGCACGTCCTGTGCACGGTGTGCGGGAAGACCTGGAATCTGGCCTGCCCGGAGTGCGCGCACGATAAGGCGGCCTGGCACATCGGTGAGACCGGACACGAGAATGTGCTTGTGAGCGGCCCTGATGCCACCAAGGGCTGGCCGCCACAAGATTATCGACCGACCTGGATCGCCGACTTGATCAACCGGTGTTGACTTTCGTCCTGTAGTCATGAGATAATAAGTTCACACCCCACCATCGCTTCAGGAGGAAAAACAATGAAATGGCGCAAAGACGGGGAGGGCGGCGGCAAAGTCGCCACCATCAACGGCGTGAGGTGCCGCATCCGCGAACGTATGCGTGGGCTGCTGTTCGCCTACGCGAACGGCGAGATGGTTGGTGAGTTCCGCAGTCTGGCTGCCGCCGAAGCCGCATTGACTAATTTCGTGACCGCTAACGCCAATTAGGATTTGACTTTCGTCCTGTAGTTATGAGATAATAACTCCACACCCACCACCACAGAAAAGAGATTCCCATGGCAATCATCGTCAAGGACGACGTGTGCGACACCTACCTGGCTGTACGCGCTCTGAGCGAGGCGTCCGTCGTCGTCGCCCAAAAGGACGAGCTGGGTGACGTTCACAAGCTGTTCCTGGGCATCAGCGACGTCAAGGCGCTGCACGCCGCCCTCGGCGCGATCCTGGCCGACGAAAGCGACGCGCTCACCGCTGCCGCCACCGTGCTGCGCCGCTACCAGGGCAGCGATTCCCAGGACACCGCCAACGTCCTCGACGACCTGGCTGCCCAACTCGGCCTCGGTGCGCTAACCCCGGTCAGCGCATGACCGCCTACCACCAGCCCGACGTGTACGCGGCTACCGCACCCGACGGTGACACCGACACTCGGTTCGCCAATCGCGGGCAGGTTTTCACCCACGCCGTCGCAGTGCTGCGCCCGGCTGGCCCGGACTACCAGCAGACGCTGGTGTCTTCGGTCACCGGCAAGCCGTTCACCGTCACCACCAAGGGTCGCGCTCGCGACAGTTGGCGGCTGACGACCTTCTCCCGCGACCTGGACCGCGCGGAAGCCGAAGTGCGCCGCCTGGCCAAGAAAGGCCACCACGCGGTCGTCGTCGAGGCCACCGCTACGTTCCTGTGCCCCTGCGACCGGTGCGCCGCCAGCCGCACCCCTGCTTAACCCCATCCACCCACCCACAGAAAGGCTCACCACCATGAGCAGCTTCACCCTCACGTTCAGCACCGACGGGGCGGCGTTCGCCGACGACCCCCGGGAAATGGAGCGCGTCGTGCAGCAGGTCGTTGACGTCCTGCGCTACACCCGGAAAGAGGGCGTTCAAACCCACCCCTTTGCCGACGACCGCATCTATCGGGTGCGCGACGTCAACGGCAACCGGGTCGGCTTCTTCATCCACAACGTCGAGTCGGTTATGGCTGACGTCAAGTGAGCGCCCCCGTCACTACCCACGCCGCCCTCAGCCAGACCCGGGCGCTCGTCCTAGGCCAACTCCTGGTCTGGATCGCCTCCGGCCAGAAGGTGCGCTACAGCGTCGACGGCGGCACCACGCTGCTGACCGGCACCCTGCGCCACGTCGTCGTCTCCCCCAGCGACTTCAACTTCCAGCGCGCCGGGGAGGACGTCCGCGACGGCTACGTCCGGATTACCGGCACGTTCGACTCGGCGCTGCCGGTCGAGGCGATCGTCGACCTCATCCTCGACGGCCTGTTCGTGGTCGAATCGTGAGCGCCCCCACGACCACCACCGGACTGACCCTGTCCTCCGGCGGCATCGAAACCACCAAGAACATCCTGACCGCGCTCGACGCCCAGCGCCGCCGCCAACTCCTGCACGACAAGAACCGCCCCCTCGACTCCAACAGTCTGGGCGTCGTGCACTGCAACCGGGTTGAGACCCTGTGGCGCGGTGAGGGTCGTCAGGTGCTGTCCATGAACCCCGGGCTGGTCGCCGAGGTCAGGACGGCCACCTCCGCCAAGATCGTGCCGGAGGTGTTCCGCACCCTGCCCTACCGCGACCCGCTGGTGGTCTTCCCCGGCGGGATCGACATTCCGTCCTGGAAAGACGGCGAGACGATGAAATGCCTGGGGTTCTTCACCCACGGGCGGATCGACCACACCCACGAGAACTCCGGTGTGGTGCGCCGCCACCCCACGATGACCGCCGACGAGTCCTTCGACGAGGCCGTCACGATCACCTCGACCCACGACCCCGACTCCGAGGTGTTCGCGGTGATCATCGTCAACATCGCCGAACAGCCCGGCCACGAGCCGATGTACGAGTACAACCGGATCACCTTCCCCCTCGACCAGCCGTCGACGTTCAAGGAAATCGTCGACCAGAAGGTGTCCAACTACGGTTGGGACGCCTCGGGCCGCAATGGCACCTGGACGGGCGGCGACCCGATCGCCCAGCAGGCGTTCATGCGCTCCCAACTGTCGCTGGCGCTGGGCAGCGTGATGTACCTGTGCTCGACGGTGCTCGACGCCGAGACGGTGCCCAAAAGCCGAATCAAGCGGGCCTGGGGGTCGCAGCATCGGCAAATGCCCAACCTGATCAACGTCGGCTGGCGGATTGGCCCCGCGCTGTCGGCGGCACGCGCCGCAGCCCGCCAGAAGGAAGCCTCCGACTTGCCGGGCCGCAGCCTGCCCCCGCATCAGCGCCGGGCGCATTTCAAGACCGTCTGGACGGGCCAGGGCCGGTCGATCCCCAAGACGGTGTTCATCTCCCCCTATTGGGTGCATAGGGAGCTGATGCACCTGGTGGACACCAAGACTGTGCGGCCCGTCAAATGAGCGGCGCGACGGTGATTGCCGAAATCGAAATGAAAGGACAGCAATGACGACTACACCGGAAAATCCGATCACCGGCGACACCCTGCTGCGCAACGTCATCGACTGGCTGTTTGAGAACGCCCGCACCGGCGTCGAGTGCCCGGCCTGCACCCGCCGGGTCAAGATCGACGCATACAGCATTGAAAAGGGCTGGATCGACGTGCTGGCCAAGGTAAACGCCAACCCCGATGAGTGGGTGCATCTGCAGGAGTACAAAACCAGCAGCCGCAAGGAATCGCTGCTGCGGCACTGGGGGTTGCTGGAACGCCAGCAGGGCCGCCGAGAGGACGGCAACCCCTCCAAGGGCTACTACCGAATCACCGAGCGGGGACGACGATTCCTGCGCGGCGAGGAACGGGTGCCTCGGCGCATTCTGACCGGCCTGGGGGTGACTCGGTACGAGGACGAAAACGACTTGGTCGACGTGCATGAGGCCTACGGTCACCGGTTCCACTACGACGAGTTCATGAGAGGCGAGGGTTAGAACACATGACGTTCGATGAGTGGATCGCGGTCGGCATGGCGCAGGGCTGGTGTGGTCCGCCGTGCTGCGTCCCGCACGACGGGATCGGCACCACCGAAGCCGAAGACACCGACTACGAGGACGGCGGCGACCCCTGCTATCACGTCATCCGGCTGTATGAGGACGACACCGTGAAAGCTGCCGTCGAGGCTAACCACGCCCCGTCGGTGTGGCGTCGCACCAACCGGGAAGCCACCACCCCGACCCCCTAGAACAGCCGCCTGCCCCCGGTGACTTTCCTGGGGGCGGGCGGTCATCACGGCGTGTTGTCCCTGCAAATCCCGCTCGGTGAGTTAGAAACAACCAGGAGGAATCGTGAACCCTATTCAGCGCGCCCGCATGATGCTGATCGGCGTTTTCGGCTGGTCGGCGTCGATGTTTATCGCTGCCTCCCCGGCGGTCTCCCCGCTGGCGCACCTGGCTCCCCTGCACGCTGGTCTGGGTGCGCTGCTGTTCGTCGGGGCGCTGCTGCCCCGCACGGTGGTGAGCTTCCGGTGATCCGCACCATGCTGGCGATCCTAGTGATGCTTTCCTGGGTGCTGGCCGTGCTGTGGCTGGTGCTGGCGATCAGCCAGACCGCGTTGGACTACACCGTGCTTCGGCCCTGCCAGGTGGCCACCAACGCCCTGGAATCGCGGTGTTGATTGGGATGCCGCCCACCCGCTACCCGGATGCCTTCGGCAACGTCCACGTCGCCCGCGATCAGCGCGGCCTGGCCGAGTTGCGTAACCCCGGCTCCTATCGCGGAAAACATCGCCGCACCGATGCCCTCGGTATGTGGCCGGTGAAAGCCGTCCTGTATGCCGCCGCCCTGAATCGGTTCCTGCGCTGGGCCGAACAAGACTTTCAGATTGCGCAGTCGGAGGAAATTGACGATGTTTGAGGAATTGGATTCGTGCGCCGAGCTAGGGGCGCGCATCCGAGTGGAAATCCTGCCGCACGCCCACGACAAGGACGGCCCGGTGCGCCTGATCCTGGTCGACGAGGACGACGAAAAACTTATTGAGTTGGCGTTCAGTCCGGCGCTGGCAAAAGCCGGTGCCTATGCGATTGCCCGGGTGCTGTCCCGCAGCCTGCCAGAAAGGGATAGTTATCGGGTCGCTGAGGGTCTGCAGACGGCGGCCATTAGAGTGTGGGCGAGTCGAAACTGATCGGCGCGTCACGCTATTGCTGTCGTATAGTCATGGTATAATCCGAATCACCATCCACCCACCCAGGAGACCGCTTGTGAGCCTCAGCAATATGCCCTACACCCCGATCCTTGATTGGAGGGCCGACGGCAGCCTGAACCGCCTCATCGCCGCCCTCAACCGTGACGGCGACGACTACATCGTGATCGACCACGACGCGGCCCGCCCTGGCGACTGCAAATGGTTCTTGACCTGGTTCGCCCCCGGCGCTCATAAGGGCCTGGTGCTCCAATCCGACGTTGACGTGCAGGGCCTGAAGTCCTACGCCCGTACCTGGGTCGGCGACGACGACTATGAGGATGACGACAATGAGTGAGCGCACCACAATCCACCACAGCGTCACCCTCGCCCATCCCCGCCAGACCCTCACCGTGGAGTGGGATCGCGACGCCCGCTGGGATGAGCACTGGCTGATCGTGTTCACCACCACCAGCGGTATCCGCCAGGTGCTGCGCCATAAGGCCAGCTACACCGAGGCCCTCAACGACGTCCGGCACCTCGCCGACCGCATCAACGCAGGAAAGGTGACCGCATGACCAAGCCGTGGACGTTTGAGTCCTTCGAGATGTATCCCGAGCCGGGCTGGGAAATCTATGACCCCAACCTTGCACGGGTGGTAGCGGTGTTCTACGACCGCACCGAAGCCGACGACTACCTGAAATGGCGCAACAAGCGTCAGGACAAGCTGCGGGCGCGCAAGGCAGCCGGGTGAATACCCGCGCCGAGGCGGAAGCCGAACTGGCTCGTCTCGGCAAACGGCACGGCTGGTATGTGTCGTTTCACAACTTGGGCTACTACAAGGTGCGTTTCATGCGCGTCGACGGCACCGTCCAGGTTCGCTTCGGCGCGGGGGGCCGCATCTCGGAGGTCGCGGTCAATGTCGGGGGATGCCTGTATCGGCTTGGCCTCCCGGCCCGCCAGCGACTAGAAGAAGTGCTCGCCACCCCGCCCCGACGACACCACCTCACAAAGGATGACGATGAGTGACGAGCCGCTGTCTGGCCCGCAAGACCCCTGGGATCACCAGGCCTGGGTGGCGGCGTGGGGCCGCAACGTCACCCTGATCTACGACCAGTTCGTGAAACTGCCGACCCCGCCGGAGGGTGTGGTGTGGCTGATCACTCGGATTCTGGTGAAGGGCGTCAAGGGTGTCGAGGTGGTGCTGGTGAACGCCGCCGAAAACTATCTGACCACTCTTGATCGCCAGCGCTGCATCCCAGAGCCGTCGGCGATCATTGAGCGCGCCAATGAGATGTTGCAACGAATCACCGCCTGAGACCCCCTTATGCTATAGTAGGCGTTTAGAGTTACCAACCACCCACTGCAGGAAAGGTTTTACCGCATGAAAATCACGTTCCCCAATGGGGTGACAGTGGAAATCACCGGGGTCGAGGAAATCACCGCCGCGCTGCCCGCCGTCGCCGGACTGGCCGGACAGGTGCCCGCCCCCGAGACGACCCTGTTCCCGCTCCCCGAGACGGTCACCGTTCACCGACCCGATCCGGTCGTGACCGACACTGCAACCGTTCACCGGGCGCGGCCTCGGCAGATGTACGTCACCGATATTGAGGCGACTGTCATGCGGGTGCTCAAGCAGTTCCCAGACGGCATCACCGCCGAGGAAATTGCTGCCCTGCTCGACCGCGAGGTGCAGCAGATCAGCTCCGCTCTGTGGCGGCTGCGCACCCAGCGTCCGTTCAAAGGCTCCCTTGATGTGCTGCTGGTCAAGTCCAGCAATGACCGTTTCCTCGCCACCCCGCTGGGGATGAAAGTCAAGCTGCTGGTGTCGCTGCGTCCCAACTACGTCAACCCCGGTGCGGGGTGGGTGTGAGCGCCGACAAGGAACCGGCCACCATGCCGGAGGTGATCGCCGCCCTAGATGCCGCGCTGGACGAGTTGAAGGCCTTGCGCCGCCGAGTGGCGGAGTTGGCGTTCTCTCGCGACGAGTGGCGCGCCCGCTCGGAATGGAGCTGACCAGCACAAACAAAGTTTCATGCTGTAATAGTTGCACAGTGTCGTATAGCTGATGTATAATCAATTCAGCGCCGGATAGTCCGCCGCCGATTCACACAGATAGGAAAGTTCCTATGACCACCACCACCGCCCTCCTGCCCACCCGCAGCCAGCGCAACATCCCGGACGTCACCAGCCTGGTGTCGATCCTGCAGGATCAGCAGGCCGCCAAGCTCGATATCGTCGTGCCCACCAACAGCATCCGGCTGTCCGGCGGCGCGCTCGTCATCGAGGGCCAGGAAGTTGTCCTCACCCCCGAAGGCGTCTCCGACCCCAACGGCTCCTACACCCCGACCCACATCGTCGACCAGAACATCGCCGACCTGTTCGGGATTCCGGTGCGCTATGTCCGTCGGATGCGTGACGAAAAGGTGTCGCTGCTCGACACCAACGTCAACGCCTGGGCCGCTGACGCCACCGGCACCAGCCTGCTGCGTCTGCTGCAGGGCAGCAACCCCAACGACCCCGGCAGCGCCGGAATCGTCCGGGCGATCCTGAGCAGCAAGTACGGCATCCGGGATCACCTCGACACCGTGCTGTCGGTGCTGCAGGGTTTGCGCGCCGCCGGTCTCGACGCCTCCAACATCACCGGCATCGACCTCTCCGACGAGCGCCTGTACCTGTCGGTGAACGTGCCCGAAATCGCGGTCGACGCCAAGGAACTGGTGAAGAACTACCGCAGCCCGTTCAACGGCAAGAGCGGCGACGAGCTGCCCCTGCTCAACGCCGGTCTGGTATTCACCAACTCCGAGGTCGGACGCGGCGCATTCCAGATTCTGCCCAAGGCAACCCTGCAGGTCTGCGCCAACGGCCTGACCCGCGCGGTGGACGGCTTCCG
>Ga0114976_10002099_pt1 | contig 12524 bp, 16 predicted proteins | sample S_130805_EF_Meta_FD_87319 | JGI IMG/M metagenome (GOLD analysis project Ga0114976, IMG submission 87319) | Freshwater microbial communities from Lake Simoncouche, Canada to study carbon cycling - S_130805_EF_MetaG | ecosystem: Environmental > Aquatic > Freshwater > Lake | place: Lake...
ACCAGTTAAATAAACATCCTGTGCTCCATAAGCTACTAATTGAAGAAGACCACCACCCATTTACGCTATATTCTTTATACTATTAGAGGAGAAAAAAAAAAGGATTAATACACCTATTATATTAAACAATTTAATTGATTAAAGAATTAAAGAATTAAATTGATTAATTTTAAGTAATAAAAAATTAATTGGAATAGGCTAAACCACCCATACCTGATAATATGCGAAGCACATTATAATTAACGGCATATATATTAATACCTTCAAATGTTATAGAAGTACCCGCAACATTTTTAACATTTTTTACTGTAAGCATAAGAGTTGCAGTATCAATACGGGACATATTTAAAGTTCCACTGGGTTGATGATCTTCGGGTTTAAGTGCGAAAGAATATACGTTAATACCAGGATTGTTAGGTATATTAGTATGATGTTGATAAGGTTGTACATATGAGAAATAAGTTCCATCGCGAACACTGAAACGGTCATTGCCATTTAATTGTAATATAGTATCTAAAAATGGTGTTGAAATATTATTAGCAGTACTATTAGCCACGTTTGAACTGAAATTATAACCAGACATAAAATTCGAAGCTGAATAGCCAGTAATATAATTACTTCCTTGATAGGCAGATAAAGGATACATCAACCCAACATTATTAACTGTAAAATCAACTAAATCAGTATCAGTGTAATTATACCAATTTGTTTTCTTCAGAAACGAAGAAGGCTTTGCGACCCATACTAATTCTTTGCAAGGATGATTAAAATTTAATTTAATACGGTTTGTTGCATTATTATTTAGTGTTTCAGTTCCTGTGAATTGAAGTTGTTCAATTAAATATTCGTGAGATAGTTGAGCAAATCGTCGGCGTTCATCAGTATCAAGGAAAATATAATCAACCCATAATGACATTTCATTAATTTGAGGTTGTCCTGTAGTACTTGCTGTTTCAACAGTACTAGTGTTTAAAACATCTACTAAATTCATCATACAATTCGCTTGTGTTTCAAAATCAATCTTGATTTTAACTTCGTGATATTGAAGTGCGATTAAAGGAAGAGCAAGACCTACGTTGCGACAAAACCAGAATTCAAGAGGTATATATAGAGTAGTTCCTGGCGCTTGAGCGTACGAAGTAACATCTTTGTCAGCACCAACCATAGTATCATAACCATAACGCTTTCCAAGAGGTAAAGAAAGCTCATTCCAAATATATAACCAATCTGAATAATGTTTATCTATTTGTTGCCCACCTATTTCAATAACAACTGATTTAATTAGACGGAGACCAACATAATTGACATATCGAGGACCTGTATTAGCAGACGTCGGACCGACAATTGGGGGTAATAATACTTGGAGATATACGCGGTTAATTAAATCACCATTGCGAGATATTTGGCAATTTACGGTTTGGCCATATCCAGCAGTTCCGTTAAATGTTTGTTGAATTGCTTCAATCGCGAAATTAGTATGACGACGATATACAACCTTGAAGAAGGTAATTTGAGGATTACCAGTTAAATAAACATCCTGTGCTCCATAAGCTACTAATTGAAGAAGACCACCACCCATTTACGCTATATTCTTTATACTATTAGAGGAGAAAAAAATATGAATTAAATGTGCATTAATATATTTATTATATAAAAATTAATATTAATAATTCTATTATAAAGATGTTCAAAGAAAAATCATCAAAAAAAAAATATATTTCTGACAACAATGAGGTTTTTACATTAGATGCAATGCATAACAATATTATAAAGAAGTTTGATATAACAAACAAGGACAAGGAAAATTACAAAATATTATTGGGTGAATTTGAAGTACAATCTAACCTTATTATGGAAAATATTGAGATATTAAAAAATGTGCAAGACAAGGAGTATATAAATAATCTATGGAGTAGCAATATTAGTATACGAGAGAAAATTATTGAGCTTAAGAATAATATTAAAGAGTTAGAAACATATAATGAGGTAGAATATTATAAAAATACAAGTTATATATTATTTCAATATTACGATACTGTTGAAAAGCAATCAAATATAAGTAATACACATACCTCTATATCAAATGGTGTATGTATTTCTTCAAGCGAATTATTAAGCAGACAACCAAAAATATATAAAAATGATTCGAAGAAAAAACGTTCATCCGTTTCTGCAACAACAATAAATGTATTAGATGCACTTAATAATTTAAATATAGAAAATACCAATACTACTAATACTAATACTAATACTAATAATACTACTAATACTAATACATACGAAACTAATTCTAATATTACTTCTAATTCTAATACATACGAAACCTATTCTAATACTAATACCAATACATATGATACTACTAATAATAAGGATAATGTTATTGATAAAAGTTCCCTGGTTGATAAATACATGTCTATAATAAATAAAAAATATGTTAGAAATGTTGAAGATGAAGATATAGAGATATGTAAGAATTGCAAAAATCAAATGACGTGTTTACAGCATGATGCAATAATTATTTGTAATATTTGCGGGTACCAAGAATTACTTCTTGTAGAACAAAATAGACCTATATTAAAACAAAATACAAAGGATACTTCTCATTTTAGTTACAAAAGAATTAATCATTTTAGAGAATGGTGTAATCAAGTTCAAGGTAAAGAAAGTACAGATATTCCAGATGAAATATTTGAAAAGATTTTGACGGAAATAAAAAAAGAAAAGATTGTGGATACAAAAACCATAACATATAATAAAATGAGGGATATTCTTAAACGTCTCCGAATAAATAAATATTATGAGCATATAAATTATATTATTAATAGAATTAATGGCATACCTACACCACAATTTAGTCAAGAACTTGAAGATAAATTATGCAATATGTTTAGAAATATTCAAGCGCCGTTTTTAAAACATTGTCCGAAAGATAGGAAAAACTTTTTATCATATAGTTATGTCTTGTATAAATTTTTTCAAATATTAGGTTTAAATGAATATCTTAAATATTTCCCATTATTAAAAAGTAGAGAAAAACTATACGTTCAAGATCAGATATGGAAAAAAATATGTGGTGAACTTAATTATGAAATAATACCTTCCTTGTAATTTAATTTATTAAAATCCATTAGGAAATCCAACCATTCTAAAACCAGCACCTAAACCAACACCTTGTCTTGCTCCTGATGAAACTGTCGGTGATAGTAAATCAAGAACAGAGAATGTGCAAGCAGCGGTTAATGCAAGCATCAATATTTCACTCCAATCTAATTTATTATTAGGTAATATAAGTGCAACAAATGCGACAATTAGACCTTCAAAAGAATATTTAAGAAGTCTTATTAGAACATCCCAAAAATCAACAGAATATTCCATTATACTATTAATATCTATTATACTATTATAATAATACAAAATATTTTAGCAATATAGTAGTCTTTCTAAATACGCTAATATAATTATATTATTTGATTAAAAAATATATAAGATTTATAATATATTATATTATTAGAAAAGATATTAGAATGTCAGCAGTAGCAGAAGCAGTAGCACAAAAAACAGAGTTAACAAGTGTTAAAGAGGTTGATTATCTTGATGAAGATAAACCGATTAGATCACAAAACTTTGCTCTATTGTCTTTTTTAAGTCCCGAAGATGTTTTGGTTAATAAGGAGGCATATATGTTCAGCAAGTTCATCACAAAGTTTAGTGATGATATGAATGCTCTACTTGATGGTATTTCATCAAAATATGGTGATTCAAAAGATTTTATTGATTCTATTAAAGAGAATAATTCGTATATCTTTAATCCAAAAGATATGAGCGAACAATATGCTTTTTATAAATCAATAAACAACCATGACCTTGAAACATCATATCATCGTGATAATAATTTTATTACATCTATCCGCGGTATTAAAGTACGAGGTGTATTTGATACAATGGAAGAAGCAAAGAACCGTTGCGAGTTTATTAAAAAGATTGATAGTAAATTCAATATTTATATTGCACAGGTAGGTTGTTGGTGTCCTTGGTCTCCTAACCCAGAATGTTTAGAAAATCAAGAATATGCCGAAACACAATTAAATACCCTTATGAAAGAGTACAAGAAAAATATGAATGACAAGGATGTTCTATTCGAGGGTCGTAAAAACGCGCTTTTTGCAAATAATAAACCAGAACCGGGTAATGATATAACAATTGTTGACGAACCCAAAGTGGCTGATGGTTCCGAACAAATATCCAGTGAACTCCCTGTCCAGGATACGTCGGTTGTCCCAGATGCTTCAGCTGCTTCAGATGCAGTAGAGGATGCCGTTGCAAATGCATCAGCAATTTCGGCAGAACCTGAAGTTATTGAGATGTCTGAAATTAAAAAGAGTATTGAACAAATTGATGCATGGAGTTCTCAAAAACTTGGTATTGAATAATTACCATATAATCAAAATCTACTATTTTTTCTTATTTCTTAATATTAAAGAAATGAAAGCAATTGCAATATTTTTACTATTTATAGGGTCTATACTAATTATTCAAGGATATTATAATACTAAATCAGTATGCAAGAAAGATAAGGTTATTGTTAAATATATACCTCGCAGTACTTACGAGGAACAATTAAAACCCGATGAAAGCCTGAAAATATTTTATAGGAGTATGTTTGAAGATATTTTCTTGTATCAGCGTTAATATTTTTATTTTTATCCTCAATATTAGTAAATGGATATATTAAAAGATATTGAAAAAAGCTTTCTGAATATTAATATATCTGAAAAAGATACAGATAAAAAGGGCGCAAAAGACCCATTTAATAATGCTAATGCTTCAAAACTGAATGAAATAAAGAAGCAAATAAACGATTATTTCAAAAACAAGGAAGACGAAAATAATATAATTTTACAAAAAAAATTAAAGTACGAAGATAATTACAAGATTGCAAGAGATAGAAATAATTATAATTATTTTATTTTTTTAGAAAAAAAGAGAGAATTATATAACATATTTATAGAAACTAAAACACTTGCATCACTACAAAAATACTTAAATTACAAAAATACTGATTATAATCATATCCCAGATGTATATACATATGAACATATTAACCTCGAAGAAAAGGTAAGAGTTGACGTACCAATTGATAAAAAAGAAAAAGATTGTCCTCCTGGCAAAGTACTAAATCCTAAAACAAAACGATGTGTAAATGACAAAACAAAGAAGGACGACAAGAAGGACGACAAGAAGGACGACAAGAAGGACGACAAGAAGGACGACAAGAAGGACGACAAGAAGGACGACAAGAAGGACGATAAAAAAGAGAAAGATTGTCCGCCTGGCAAAGTATTAAATCCTAAAACAAATAGATGCATCAAAGATGTTAATTATAAGCCATAATATTGATATTTTGAAGAATTAATAATTTTCTTTTCGAACTGTGTAAATAGGAGATATTATGGACAAAGATAAGACATTTAAAATAAACTGGATTAGTTTTTTTGTAGCATTTTTATTAGGAATTTTTTATGTATATATTTCATCACCACCTATAAGGAATGTTATAAAATACCCAACGCCTTATAATGCAAACAAAATAGTATATTCAAATCATAATAAGCAATGCTATAAATATAATGCAGAAGAAGTTAAATGCACAGAAACATCAATAACGCAACCTATAATATAATTATTTAGTATTATTATCGAATATTTGTATTATCGAATAATATTTATTTTTTAAATTTTTATAGATTAGAATATAAATGAATAAAAAGAGAATTGCAAAGGAACCTATTACGGGGTTAAGAGTAACAATTGACAGATTATTTTATGACGAAACCGGGCAAATTATAGTTAGTGCTTTATTTGGCCTTGCATTAGCTTTATTGTTTAGACGTATATGCAAAGATAATTGTGTATTATATTCAGCGCCAGATATTCAAGATATAGAAGGTAATATATTTAATTTGGAAAATACATGTTATAAGTATAAATCCTATCCTGTTAAATGCAATCCTATTGATAAACCATTAGAACCCTATGATATTAATAAAACACCAGATAATCTTATAAGTGTTCCTGGTTTTTTTGAAAAAATATTTTCATCTACTTAATATTATATAGTTATTCGTTTCATATTTTTTATCAAAGGTTTCAATTGTTTACGCGTTTCTCTTTTGCGTTCAGTTGCGTTCTTCTTGGTGCACTTGTGGAGGTGAAATTTTAATTGACACCAGACACAATTATCAGGTGTCTTATCACCTTCTTTCAAGACCCTTTTGCAAGCACAGCAAGGGGTAGGTGATATAGGTTCGTGTTTGTTATGAGAGGATGAGCTACTCGATTGTTTAGGAGAAGGAATATCATCTATTGTAAATTTTGTATTTGATCGCTTGACTTGTTTAGGAGGAGAATGAATATCTTCTTTAGTATTCGTTTGCTTGACTTGTTTAGCAGGAGAAGGGACATCATCTATTGTAAATTTAGTATTTGTTAGTCTGGGTTGCATTTGATGTGCTGTACTTGTATTCCTTGGTGGAGAATTATGTGTATTCTTTGGTGGAGAAGTACGAGTATTCTTTGGTGGAGAATTATGAGTATTCTTTGGTGGAGAAGTACGAGTATTCCTTGGTGGAGAATTATGAGTATTCTTTGGTGGAGATGTGTTATATTTAATCTTCTTTCGCATTACTGGTTGAGATGAAAGTTCATTCAACATAAATCCTCTTTTCTTTTTTTTAAGATACAATATTTTTACTTTTTCCCTTTTCTTTTTTTGTAATTGCACAAATTCTTTCATTGTTAATTTTCTTTTTTTCTTCTGTGGTGGAGGAGAAAAATCAGTTATTGTAAATTTGCTTTTCATACGACGTTCTAATTATATTATATTTTTTTTTACAAAATCTACATATATTTGCGTAATATAATTTATATTGAATATATTATATATCAATAGATAAAACAATAATAATGTCAACACCTATAACCACCTTACCTTTAAAAACACAACAAACAAATATAGACAATAATGATATTAATGACCCTATTGTGCAAGATGTTTTAAATGAATTTCAAGAAGAATTAATGAACTCAAAGCAACCAAATAAATCACAACAGATGACGCCACAACAAATGCAACAACAACAGCAAAACATGCTACAAATGCAACAACAAATGTTATTACAACAACCACCTATGATAAATCAGCCACCAAATTATAATTCAAGGAATTATATAAATAAATATGATAATATATCAGCATATGCAGATGTTGATATTGCAAAAAGAAGTTTAATATTAGTTATATTATCATTAATAATATATCATTCTGGTATTATTAATAATGTATATGAAAAACTACCGGATTATTTACAAGATAATTTGAATAATTTTGATATATATATAAAATCAGCGTCATTCTTTTCAGTTATATATATACTATCCTTTTTTGATTATATTTAACAAACTACTCAACTACTTAATTACTTTAACTAACTATTTCTTCGGTAATCCATATTTGCGATGTCCATATTAGCAACATAATTATTACTTTTAACAGTTGGTACAGTTAAAGCGGTTGACGCAGATGAAATGATATTTAAAAATTTAAGAATGAAGAAGACACAAACAAAAACCGATGTAAATATAACAAATATTGTTATTCCGAATAATAATAAATATGATAAAGCATCATAATTGGATTTATTAATTACTACAATTGATATAACAATTATAGAATAAAAGAGTACAAACAGCGAAAATATTGCTATAAATAAATGTTGATTTTTTTCGGTTAGATAATAAGCCCATATTAATGTTCCATAAACTACTAATGTTAGAATTGAATACCCTAAAATTGTAAATATTTTTTGTACAATTTGATCATTCTCCTCATTTGATACAAAAAATTCTTGCATTTTTATAATCTCTTAATAATAATCTATATTTTTAATTTTTATTATAATATTAAATCATATGAAAGAGACCCTAAAAATGTATTTTGTGTATCATATCCTCTAATATGTATGTTTTTATTATCTAAACCTTGTGAACCATATACATCTTCATTATATATACCTTTTTCAACACCGCGCACTTCATTATTATATTCGCTCGGATTAAAAATGTTTGATTGTGCGGCAAGAAGGTTCTCCTCTGTAATATAAGGAACGAGACCATCTTCGCCATTATTTACTCCGCTCGGTATTTTTTTTTCATTATGAATATGACCATTACTCATATTCATAATACATTTATCATGGACATCTGTTTCTGAACCAACTATTGTTTTATCCTTAATAACTACATCAGATAAATCAGATTTATCATTAACACTATTTTTAATAATAAGTTCGCTTGTATATATTCTAAAATAAAGTGTCAATAGACATATTGATAATATAAATCCAAATATATTATCGATAAATAGTAAGAGTATCATGCAAGTTAATGCTAAATAAAATTGGATTATTATATCCTTAAAAAGATTTTTAAAAGGTATTTCTTTAATAATTATTACAACAGATAATAAAATTAATGCTAAAACTCTCAAAGAGGTAATAATCATAATTATTTTTTAATCTTGTACTACTACTATAATCCATATAAAAAAATGACACATATATATATATGTATTTAATAATTAATATTACTATTAATGTATTCTTCTATCTTGTCTAAAAATGGCTATGGTATTTTGAAGTCTGAATTAGATGAATATAAGCTTGAAAGTATTAGAAAGGATTTAACGATGACCCCTAAAGTAAACTTTGATATTGGAAAATCTAAATCAAAATCTAAAAATAATAATTCAAATGCCGAGGAAGTTTCATTTAATCTATATAGTGAGAATGAAAAACGGATTTATATTCCAAGATATTATGGGTTGCAAAAGTATGGTTTGCCTACATTATGTAAATTAACAAGTGGCAAAGATATAAATATTGAGTTTGTTGGTAATATTAGAGAAACACAACAAGAACCTATCGACAACTTCTTAAAAGCGGCACGCGACCCTCTAAAAATGGGTGGTATTATTTCGGTTCCTTGCGGTTTTGGCAAAACTATTATGAGTTTATATATTGCATGTCAATTAAAAAAGAAGACAATCTTCATAAGCCACAAAGATTTCCTAAATCAACAGTTTATAGAAACTGTTAAATTATTCGCACCTGATGCAAAGGTTGGGATAATTAAGCAAAGTAAAGTAGATGTCGAAGGCAAAGATTTCATTATTGCATCTCTTCAATCTCTTGCAATGCGAGATTATGATTCAAGTATATTTGATGATATTGGGTTTGTAATTATTGACGAGGTTCATCATACAGGTGCCCAAGTATTTTGCAAAGCATTTAAGAATTTAAATAATCCAGTAATTCTTGGATTATCGGCAACTTTAAATAGGAAAGATGGAATGCGACGTGTTTTTGAATACTATATTGGGAAATCTGTATATACTTTGAAAAACAAGGAATTCTGCGATGTTAATGTTCAAGTCCATAAATATTTTGAAACACATATTGATTATTCGACAGTTAAACTTATGTGGAATGGGAAAGAAAATGGCGCTGGAATGATTAATAATATTTGCTCATTTATTCCAAGAACTGAATATATAATTTCAGTATTAATAAATATTTTGAAAGAAGAACCTGAAAGACGTGTCCTTATTTTAAGCGAACGTAGAAATCAATTAAAAGATTTTGAGAAATTTATTATTGAACATAATATTGCAAATGGTAGTTATGGATATTATGTTGGAGGTATGAAACAAGATGACCTTGCAAAATCCGCAGAAAAACAAATAATCCTCGCAACATATCAATTGGCGGCTGAAGGTTTCAATGTACCTTCCTTAAATACCATAATATTCGCAAGTCCAATTTCAGATATTCAGCAATCGATTGGGCGTATTCTTCGAGAAGTTCCTGAAAAACGAAAATATATTCCATTATGCATTGATATTCTTGATGAATTCTCTATTTTCAAAAGGAAAGGCACTTCGAGATTGAAGTTCTACAATAGAAAAAAATACAAAGTATACAATTATATTGATAATGAGAAAATAGAATGCGAAGAAGATAATAATAATGAAGATAATAATGAAGATACTGACACAATTAATAAAAAGAAAATGATGTTTATTGAAGATGATTGAAGATGATTGAAGATGAATATTATAATAATATTATAATATAGTAAAAGAATTAAATATTTATTATGAAATATGAAGGATATTATCTTGTATTTTTTGCTTTTATAGGAATAATAATAATAGTATTATATTTCAATATACAACAACAACAAGAATTAAATGTGAAACTTATTAATAATGTAAGTACAACGAATGCAAATAATGCAAAGAATAATGTTAATACTATTCGTTGCATTAAAAAAGATAATATTGACGATGACCATAATAGAATATACAAAGAATATACATCATATAAAACAACAAAAAATATAAATAATTATACTTATAATATAGATAATATAGATTTTAACAAAGATATTATTATTGATGATAATAAACTTGGGAACCCTTATCAAAACAAATATGAACAGGGATTAGAAGAAATATACAATACAAACTTAAAGGGTACTAATGATAATGATAGTAATAACGAAATATATGATTACAGTATAAAACCTAATAAAACAGATTTGCCAATTGTAAATCCTCCATTACAATTACTAAAAGCTAACGCACCATTAAGATTATCCGAAAGGCATTTTTTTTAAAAAAAACAAATAATAAAAAATATATAAATTACATTATATTTATACTAAATTACATTGCATCACAAATGCTTTTTAATTTAATCATTTAGGGTTGAGGTCTGTACAGTACACAAAAGGAACTTTGACACCTTCTTCTGCTTCTTTTCGAAGCTTATAATTATTAGTTATTTCTTCTTCAATAAAGCGACATACGCTATGATATTTCGCAAATGCATTAATACTTCCCATAAAACTTGCAATATTTTTTTCTGTATCCACATTAAACTCAAATGTGAATGGGTTGATATTATAGTAGCAATTGTAATCATATGCTTTAGATATACGCATATTTTTCCAATTACGTTTTGAGCTTATACACCAATGCCTAATTGGTATTACTTCTTCTTCTTCATTTTCGCTTTCAGTATCATAAGTTTGTATTAGAGAGCTTGTTAGTCTCCCTTCCCAATCATAATATACGCTATTAGTATCATTTACTAACATAACAGACATATCATAATATTTTTTCAGATGTTCATTTTTCAACATATCCTCAAAAAGCATAACAATCTCATTAGTATATTTATTCCTATGTGTTTCTTCATTTATCATTTCAATATAAATTACATCTCCTTTTAAGATGAATAATGTATAGAAAGGTTCCCTGTTATGATGAACATGATACGCGGAGAACTTCATATTTGGTGTGGTATGCTTGATAAATTCAGTATTATCGGCATTCTTGCAAGTATTTTCCATTTTTGCAAAGTAGTTGTTGAGCAGTTGTTGAGCTGATACTTATTCGAACAAACGTGGATTGCTTTTTCTATTCGATTGAATTTACTGTGGTATATCCTCCACAGTATACAGAGGTATACCGTGCTGATACTACAAATAATGTTTAATCAATTTTTATTATTCTATTTATTTTTTAGAACAAATGTATTATCAATCTATGTATGTTATGACACATTTATTTTCTATATCAAATATTAAATTTTCTATATATCTGTGATTATTATGAAAGTTAAGTATGTCAATTAATTTTTCCCTTTCTTTTATTTTCTCTGGGGATAAATTAAATATATCACTAATATTCTCTATAAATTCTATATTCATATATATTATCTGCTTTATAAAATCATAAAAGTCAATTATGTAAAATATTACACCAACCGAAAAGAAAAATGAGACAAGACTATTATAAAAATATAATAATTTTGTTATTCATTTTTTTCTATCGGTGTAAATGATCGCATTTAAGCGACTAACTACAATTTGACAGCACTATTGCGGTTTGTAGTTTTTGTAAATCAACTCCTCTCTTATATCTTTCTGGTCGTTCATCATATTCTATATAATAGTTAAAAACTTTTTGAATATTTTTACAACCATTTTTATCACGATTAATGCAACCATTCCTTTTATTTTCCATTTTATATGTTAGGATAGAATGCATCTTTCGCTCTTTATTTGTTTTATCTGGCAGATAAAGGTTTTTACTTAATTCTTCTGTCTTGTAATTTAGACACGAAGTTCTATATTCATCTATGTTATAAACCTTAAAACACTCTTGTAATTTTCTTTTTAATGATAGATTGGGTGTAGAAATAAAGTTTTTCATTTGCTTACCTATACTCCAATCACCAATTATAATAATACTATCTTTTGTATATGTCTTTTTAATCTTATTAAGCATATTATCTTCTGTTCGTTTTTTATTTATAAAAGCATACCATTTATATTGTCTAAACTTATTATTTTGATATAATTTATATAATACTTCATTAGTGTTTATTTTTTTAGTTATA
>Ga0114976_10002106_pt1 | contig 12497 bp, 13 predicted proteins | sample S_130805_EF_Meta_FD_87319 | JGI IMG/M metagenome (GOLD analysis project Ga0114976, IMG submission 87319) | Freshwater microbial communities from Lake Simoncouche, Canada to study carbon cycling - S_130805_EF_MetaG | ecosystem: Environmental > Aquatic > Freshwater > Lake | place: Lake...
ACCAACGTGACTTACGATCCGCAGACTAACAGCTTGATCGTAGAAGCAGATGATGACGAAGCCGTAAACAAGCTTCGGGACGCGATCGCTCTCTTCGACGTGGCTCCGCGACAGGTTCAAATCAAGGTTGAGTTCATCTCCGTCGGTAGCGGCGTCGACAAGAACCTCGGCTTCGAGTTCCAGTTCCAGCGAGGAAGCACCTTCACGGGAGTTACGCCGGGCTCGTTCGCTCAGAGCGGCGCGGTTTTCCTGAACTACTCGACCGGAAACTTTGCGATGCGACTTCGCGCTGGTCTCAGCGAGAACAACAGTAAGGTTGAAAGCGCGCCGATCATCCGAACGTTGAACAACATGCCAGCGACGGTGTTCAGTTCGACCACTCAGTCGGTGTTCGTCCCGCAGACCATTCTTACGAACGGTGGCGGCGGCGGAACCAGCTACTCGCTTCAGCAGATCACGGCTGGTACGACCCTCTCGGTCTCGCCCCGAATCAACATGGACGACACGGTTACCGTGTTCTTGAACCCGTCGGTTGGCGGTTTCCAGGGTAACTCGGTTAGTCCGGACGGAAGCCAGATCTCGCCGAACACCTTCCAACAGGGAATCCTGGTGGTTGCTCGAGTGAAGAACAATGAGACCATCGTGCTCGGCGGCCTGACCTCGAAGAACGAAAGCCAGACGATCAACAAGGTGCCGGTACTTGCCGACCTTCCGATCTTCGGTCAGTTCTTCCGCAGCACGACCAAGAACGTCACCAACTCAGAGCTTCTGATCTTCGTGACGCCCAGTATCATCCCGGATGATACGCCGAATAGCGGCGGTCCTCAGTAAGCGCAACGTCGTAATCCGTGGCGGGTGGGATACAGTAGTACCCACCCGCCTTTATTTATCATGAGTGCCTGGATTTTAGTTGGAATGATGGGATCCGGAAAATCTACGGTCGGCAAAGCCCTTGCCGAGGCCACCGACCGGACATTCATTGATACCGACGTTCTTCTTCAGAACCGGTTTGGGCGCCCGGTAGCTCAGGTCTTTGGAATCTACGGGGAGGAGACTTTTCGCGCGCACGAGACCAGCGTTCTGAAAGGCATTGAGCCGAGCCGATCAGTGGTTAGCACCGGTGGGGGCATCGTGACTCGTCCCGAGAACTGGGCCGAGATGCGCCGGCTTGGCGTGGTGGCATATCTTCACGCCGACTGGGAGACACTCGCCGAGAGGTTGGAAGCCAGCAAGCGCAAACGCCCCCTACTTGATCGACCAGATTGGAAGGACGAGCTGCAGCGATTGATTCAGGTGCGCGAGCCGATGTATCGTCAAGCCGATTTCGTGGTGGAAGTGGATCAAAGGGATATCGAATTGGCGGCGGATCGAATCCGGGAAAAATTTGAGGCATGGGAAGCAGCGCACTGAAGCAGGCTGGGGCGGACTCCATTTGGGTGCCCACCGAATGCTCCGGCTACGCGGTGGAGATTCTCGATTGGCAGCGGGTAAGGGAAGCGTTGCCCGAGAACCGGATCACGATTGCCGATGATCAGGTGGCGGCCATTGCGTCGGCCGCCGGGATCATGGCGGACATTACGTTCCCCGCGGGAGAGCCTTCTAAGAACCTGGCCACCTACATTGGCGTGCTGGAGCAAGTGGCGAATCGCCGGGCTTCGCGGGGGACTTCGGTGGTGGCGATCGGCGGCGGGGTGACCGGTGATCTAGTCGGGTTTGTCGCGGCCACCTACATGCGCGGAGTGCCGTTCGTGCAGGTTCCCACGACGCTTCTGGCGATGGTCGACTCGTCGGTGGGCGGAAAGGTGGGGATTGACTTACCGCAGGGGAAGAATTTGGCGGGAGCGTTCTATTCGCCCGATCGGGTTTTGATTCCCCGGGATGCGTTGACGACCTTGCCCGACCGGCAGATTCGTAACGGAATGGCGGAGGTCTGGAAGTACGGCTTCATCATGAGCGAGGGCTTTATCGCAGAGTTAGACGCACATCCGGTTCTGCAAGCGGATAAGGTGACGGATTGGATGCTTCAACGCTGCATTGAGTTCAAGCGGGACGTCGTGGCCGCCGATTTTCGCGAGACCACCGGTGCCCGCGCGACCCTCAACTTTGGGCATACGATTGGTCACGCGATCGAGAAGGTCCTCGAGTACCGGGATTTGCTTCACGGGGAGGCCATTTCGATTGGGATGGTGCGGGAGGCCCGTTTGGGCGAGCTTATCGGCTTTTGTCCAGCGGGGACGGCTAACGAAGTGGAGTCTCGCTTGCAGCGGCAAGGACTGCCGGCGACCCACCCGGTGTTGCGGCAGCCCGACGAGCTCATCGCGGCAATGCGCACAGACAAGAAGAGCGCGGGCGGCAAATTGGCGTTTAGTCTCATCTCGAAATTGGGAGCGTGTAGACTCGTTCCGGATGTCGGCGAGGCAGAGGTTCGCGCGGTCCTAGCGGAGTGAAATGAAGTTGGCGCGACTGGTGGTGGTAGCAGTGGCGGCTCTCTTGTGCGGGGGCGGCTTTGTGGCTAGTCAATTGGCTTCGCTCAACCAGGACGCTCAGAACTATGCCACGCGCATGGACCAGCCGCCGATTCGCATGTTGGCCCTGTTATTGCTGGTGGCGGCGGTTGGGCTGGCGTTTGTAAAGGACACTTCGGCAGAAACTGATGCTTCGGAGGAGACCGAGGGTTGATCGGCACCCTGCTGGCCAACCGATACGCGGTCTCGACCCTGCTTCACGATGGGCCCATTTTTGCCACCTACGCCGCCCGCGATATGAGTCAGGGGCGCGAGGTTTGCATCCGGTTGATCCAATCGCCGGTGGACCGTGAGCCATCCTTTGTGATCGCCCTAGAAGAGACCGTGCAAAAGTACCGGGCGATCCAGAGCCCCAACCTGGAGCCGATTTCAAGGTGCATTTCGGAGAACGGCGTCTCGTTTCTGGTGGGCGATCTCACGAAGGGGCCGAGCCTGGCCGAACGAATTCGCCGGTTAGCTCCGTTTTCGGTGCCAGTGAGCGTGGCCAGCGGCATTTCGCTGTGCGCGGCATTAGAGCCGTTACACCGAGCGCAGCTATCGCACGGCGATGTTTCGTCATCCAACATCGTGGTGCTGGCAAATGGCGATCTTCGGCTGCAGTTGGCGGGCATCTGGGAGGCGTACGGAGCTAGTGACAAAGCCGGGGCGATCGTACTGCCGTCGATGGCTCCTTACTTGGCGCCGGAAGTCGGAGAAGGGGGGTACCCAAGCCCGACGAGCGATGTTTACGCGGTCGGCGTTCTGCTTTACGAGCTTTTGGTGGGACGGTCGCCGTTTCAGGGCGAGACCCCAATGGCGACCGCGTTTCGGCATCGGGATCAGCCGATTCCCCGGGTTCGAACCCAGAATCCCTCGGTACCGGTGGTTCTTGATGAAATCATCGCAAAGGCGCTGGCAAAGTCGCCGCTAGATCGGTACGCGAACGCGACGGAACTAAGCGCCGACCTAAAGATGCTTCAAGAAGCCCTGCGGTTCGGCAAGACCCTAACGTGGCCGCTCCGCGGCGCGACCGGAAAGCCCAAACGAACCGCCGAACCGGGTCCCGTGGCCCCGAGAATGTCGGCGATTCGGGAAGAAGAAGACGAGGAGACGGCGCAGCGAAGGCGACGCGAGCGTGACGTTCCGGTGTGGATGCAGGTGACCCTGGCGTTCCTGTTTGCAGTGCTTTTGACCCTGCTGGGCATGTGGCTGTTAGGAAATTTGAATCGCCCCAAAACGGTGCGCGTGCCGAACATTTCGCGGTTGACCTTGCCCGAAGCGCGATCAATGCTGGACAAGCTGAAGTTGGATCTGCGGGTTACGGCGCGGGAGCCGAACGATAAGGTCGAGGCGAATCGCATCTTGGATGTTGATCCGTCGCCGGGGCAGGATGTCCGCGAGAATAGTCGGGTGAACGTAACGCTGAGCACGGGAAGCCGGTTTGCCGAGGTCCCAGATCTCGCCGGAACCACGGTGGATAAGGCTCGAACGGTGTTGGAAGCGCTGGGAATGTCGGCCGACCCCGAAACGACGGTCCAGCCCAGCGATACGGTGGAATTTGGTTCGGTGGTGGAATCGATTCCGCCGGCAAAGAGTCGGGTGGAGCGAACCACGAAGGTTCGGTTGGTGCTGAGCTCGGGGCCGCAGGTTTCGGATGGGCGGGAAAGCGTAGCATATGACTATCGCCTGACCATCCAGTTGACGGATCTTAAGAAGCCGTCCCGAGTCCGCATCGATATGCGGGATGATCGGGGAACGCGGTCGGTGTTTGAGAATCGGCAATCGCCAAACGACGAGGTGCGGGTGACCGCGCGCGGCGTCGGCCGAAAAGCGACGTTTAGGATTTATTACGATGATCGACTGGTGAAGGAGTTTGATCAGTCGGCCCCCTAAAGTGAGTCAATGAAGAATCTCCTCGCGCCCAGCATCTTATCGTTTGACCTGGTGAACCTGGCCGAATCGGTCCCGCAGCTAGTTCGGGGCGGGGCGGACATTATTCACCTCGATGTGATGGACGGACGGTGGGTGCCGCCGATCACGTTTGGAGATGCCTTTGCCAAGAGCCTTCGCCGTCATACGGATGCGCTGCTGGAGGTGCACCTGATGACCGTTGACCCCGAGTCGCAATTTGAGCCGTTTGCAAAGGCAGGTTGCGGGCGAATTCTTTTTCATATTGAGGGGGAGGCGCACGCGCACCGGCTGGTGCAACGATTGAAGTCGCTGGGAGTGGAAAGCGGCGTGGTTTTGAATCCGGCAACGCCGGTATCTGCGATCGAGGAATTGATTCCCATCGTGGATATGGTGCTGGTAATGACGGTCGATCCGGGTTGGGGCGGGCAGCCGATGGTGAAGTCGATGCTCGAAAAGGTTCGGCGCATCCGGGCGATTCGTCCCGATTTGAACATTGAAGTGGACGGCGGCGTGGATGCGACAACCGTGCATCATGCGCGAGAGGCAGGAGCTAACGTGTTTGTGGTGGGTAGTTACCTTGCCAAACAGTCGGACTACGAGCAGGCGGCCCGAGATTTCAAGGCGTTGATCGCGTAGAGGCTTACAGATGCGGTACCTAAAGCTCATCACAGGGACGGGATTTGCCGTTTGCGCGCTGTTGATGGTCACATGGCCGATGACGGTGGGGGCGATTCCGGCAAAAGGATCAACCGCGGCGGATTACCGCCGGTATCAGAATCGCAGCGGATGGATTTTGGGGGGAATCACTTTGACCTTTTTTGTGTCGGCCATCGGGTCGGCATTGATCGTCAAGCAGGCGAAGGATGAGTTCCGACGACAGAGCTCGGAGAACCTGAAGAACTTGATTGAGGGGGCCACCGAGGATATTCGGCGCAAACATGAAGCCGCCGACCAATAGATCCACCGACGATGCGTTCTGGATGCGTCGGGCGATTCGGCTGAGTCAGGGCGGGTTCCCGGCGCCCAATCCGCCGGTGGGATGCGTGATCGTCAAGGACGGTCAGTGGATTGCGGACGGGGGACCGACGTTTGCGGGGGGAAACCACGCGGAGATTGAGGTTCTGACGGCCGCGAAGGATCGGGCACGGGGCGCGACAGCCTACGTGACGCTGGAACCTTGTAATCATCACGGTCGAACCGGTCCGTGCAGCGAGGCTTTGATTGCGGCAGGCATCGCGCGGGCGGTGGTTGCGGTGCGTGACCCTAACCCCCGGGCGGCGGGAGGAGTGGACCGATTGCGGGAAGCAGGAATTGATGTGTCGGTTGGCATTGAATCGGTGGCGGCGGAGCGGTCGTTGGCGCCGTTTCTTTTTGCCATGCGGCATCAGCGGCCCTACGTGGTGGTGAAGGCCGCCTTTAGCCTGGATGGGCGGATTGCGTTGCCGAGCGGGGAGAGCCAGTGGATTACCGGGCCGGCGGCGCGGCTGGCAGGGCATTGGTTACGAGCGCGGTTGGGGGCGGTGCTGGTGGGTTGGCGGACGGTGGCGGCGGATGATCCGCACCTAACGGCTCGGCTGCCGGGGGTGGTTAATCCGCCGCTGAGGATCGTGCTGGACCCCCATCAACGACTGACGGGGAAGGAGCGAGTGTTTGACGGCACGGCTCCGACTCGGCACGTAACCGGCCCTATTAACTTGCCCGAGTTGATGCGATCTTTGCATCAGGATGGGGTGACGGGGCTGTTGGTGGAAGGCGGAGCGCGGACCGTTTCGGAGTTTTTTGCGGCGGGATTGGTGAATCGGGTGGAAGCTTTTGTGGCGCCAAAGCTTTTGGGTGCCGGACCAACCTGGTACTCCAATCCAGAAATTGAACACTTGGCGGACCACGTTCGCCTGGGGCCTATGGAGGTGCGCCGACGGGGAAATGACCTTCAGATTGGGGCCGACGTTATAGGTCGAGAAACCACCGGTGAAGGCGAAGATCCTCGGTGAGTTCGGGGTGGAACGACGTACCGATGCGATTGCCATGTCGCACCGCGACCACCTGATCGCGGTAAGTAGATAACACTTCTACGTCTGGCCCGGCCCGTGTCACGATGGGGGCGCGGATGAAGACGCCGGTGACCCCCTCGGCGAGTCCCTTGAATTCAACGTGGTCCTCAAAACTGTGGACCTGAGCACCAAAGGCATTCCTTCGGACGGTGATATCTAGCAGGTTGAGCGTGAATTGGTCGCGGCCCTCGACGGCGCGGGCCATCATGATCATGCCCATGCAGGTGCCCCAGACCGGCATTCCGCCCTTGACAAGATCCTGAATGGCTTCGGCGAGGCCGAATCGTTGCATGAGGAGGCCGACGGTAGTGCTTTCGCCGCCGGGGATGATGAGGCGATCGACCCCCGTGAGGTCGTCCGCGGTGCGAACTTCAGTTCCATCGCCGCCCGCCCGGGATACGGAGTCAAGGTGGCGCTGATAATCGCCCTGAATGGCGACCACCCCGACTAAACTCACGGACTTATTTTACTGGAGAAGTACACTACGATCATGGTTCAGATCATCGGGGCCCCGTTCGATCTGTGCGGTCTGCGCTTGGGCAGCCGTCTGGGTCCCGCCGCAATCCGATTGGCCGGATTGGTGGATGCCCTTCGCGATCTCGGGATTGAAAGCCGTGATAACGGCGACGTCATGGTGAATCTGGTGCCAGATGATGCGCCCGGATTGAAGAACTTTGGCCCCTTGATGTACTGCGCGCGCACCCTGAACATGGCGGTGGCGGACTATTTGGTGATGGGCGACATTCCCATCGTGCTGGGGGGCGACCATACGCTGGCCTCGGCCGGAGTGGCGGCGGCGGTGCGTCAGTACGGCGATGAACTGGCGGTACTTTGGATTGATGCCCATGCGGATGTGAACACGCCGGGCAGCAGCGAGACCGGAAATGTTCACGGAATGCCATTGGCGGCGCTCTGGGGACTTCCCAGCGAGGCCGAAGGGCCGGCGGATGCCCAGTGGGAAGAACTGAAGGATCTCTCTCGCCCAACCTACTTGGCGCCGGCGCAAACGGCGTGGTTCGGACTTCGGGATGTGGATGCGGCGGAGCGATCCCGGCTCAACGGTTTACCGATCTCGATGCACGACGTGGATCGGTACGGGGTCGCGGCAATGATGGACCGGTTCCATCAGTGGCTGGCGGATCGCGAAATCACGCACTTGTGGGTCAGTTTTGATGTGGATAGTCTCGACCCGGTTTATGCTCCCGGAACCGGCACAACCGTTCGTGGCGGCCTGAGCTACCGGGAGGCGCATTTACTCGCCGAACTCCTTCACGAAGGATTGCAGAACGGCGGGCATCAGTTGGCCGGAGTTGATATCGTGGAAGTGAATCCGCTGGTTGATCGTAATAATGAGACCGCGGAGGTCGCGGTGGAGTGGGTTGCGTCGTTGTTTGGGAAGGCGATTCTTTAGTTATGGAGACGCGAGACCTGACCAGCGTAGGGCAATCAGTGGTTCGGCAAGAGGCAGCCGCTTTAGCGAACTTGGCGGAATCGCTGGGGGAGGAGTTTGCGCAGGCCGTGGAGTGGATCCTTTCCGTGCGGGGGCGGGTAATTACCAGTAGGGTCGGGAAATCGGGCCACATGGCGAGAAAGGCTGCTGGCACTTTCAGCAGCACCGGTACGCCGAGCTTTTTCTTGCACGCGGCGGAAGCGGTCCACGGTGATTTGGGAATGGTGACCGCCGACGACGTGGTGATTCTGTACAGCCAGAGCGGCGAAACGGACGAAATTGTCCGGCTCTTTCCGAGCATCCGCGAGCAGGGAGGGCGAACTATTTTGATCACGGGCCGAACCGAGAGCTCGGCGGCCCGCGCGGCGGACCTCACCCTAAACACGAGGGTGGTGGAAGAGGCCTGCCCGCATAACTTGGCCCCAACCACTAGCACGGTGGCGATGAGCTCACTAAGTGACGCCCTGGCGGTGGCGGCGATGGAGGCACGGGGATTCAGTCGGGAGGACTTCGCCCGATTCCATCCATCGGGAGCGCTTGGGAAGCGGCTTTTGCTGCGGGTCGGAGACGTCATGAGGGGAGCGACGGAGATCGCGGTGATTGCCTTGGAAACGCCGATCTTGGAGGTGATTCGCGCAATGACCGAAGCGGCGGTGGGAGCGGCTTGCGTGGTGGACAACGGTGATTACGTCGGATTGGTGTCCGAAGGTGATCTGCGCCGACATTTGCTGGCCAACGGGGCGCAATTGTCTGGGACCGCCGCCGATATGCTCAATCGGTCGGCCGCGACGATCGAGCCTGACCTACTGGCGTTTGAGGCGCTGGAAGCGTTCCAGAACCATCCCAAAAAGATTGGCGAGATGCCGGTGGTGGAGGATCGAAAGGTGGTCGGATTGCTGGTCCTTAAGGACCTTTTGCGGTCTGGAATCGTCTAGGCGTTCTCATTACTTTTTGGCGAAGGTACCATCCCTCCTATGCTGTTCGGACGACGCGACAAGCGCGATGCATTTGAACGGCAAGCCGAGCGAGTTTTTCCTTCAATTTTCGGCACGGCCGTCCGCCTGTGTCGGTCCCGGGAAGAGGCCGAAGACCTCTGCCAAGAGGCAATGGTTCGTGCCTACGAGGCATACGACCGCTTCGATGGCTCCAATTTCAAGGCCTGGATGCTGCGGATTGTTACCAATCTGTACATCAACAAGTACCGACAGCGCCAGCGGGGACCCCAAATGGGATCGCTGGACGAGGAAAATGCGGCGGAGCCGGTCGGTCTGGAAGGCGAGATTCCGGATCGCGTGCTGTTTGACGAGGCGCTCGGCACCGAAGTTGAAGCGGCGTTGGCCCGGGTGCCGGATGATTTCCGGACGGCGGTCATCCTGAGTGATTTGGAAGGATTGAGCTATCAGGAGATCGCGGATGCGACGGAAGTCCCAATTGGAACGGTCCGTAGCCGAATCGCACGCGGAAGAGCCCTGCTTCGCAAAGAATTGGAAACTTATGCGCTGCGAGAAGGGTTGATAAAATTAGCGGACCTAGACGCTTGAACGGATGACATGAACGAGCCGATTAAACTGCACTGCTTTATTGATGGAGAACTGAGCGCTGATGAGTTGCGCCAGGTGGAGCTGGAATTGGCGAAGAATCCGGCAGTGGCGGCAGAGTACGAGCGGATCCTGAGACTCAAGTCATTTTTGGTCACCCACGCCGAGACGTTTGACTCGGAAGAGACTTGGAAAATCTGCTCGGCCCGTTTGGTTGAGATTGACCGCACCAAGCGAGTGGACCGATTCGTCACCAGGAACGCATGGGGGCTTTGTGCCGTGATCTTCTGCTCAATCGTGGTGGGCGGTCTTTGGCAGCGAAACAACTCGGCGAGCGTTTCTAATACCGAGGTGGCGACCATGATGTCCTCCTTCACTCCGGAGCGAAGCGGCAAGACCTTCACGTCCGACGAGAAGAAGTGGGTCCAAGGAATTTTCAGTTCGGCCGAAAACTCGATCAAGAAGATTTGGGTTGATGAAGTAATGGAAGGCCGGTTGGACACCGGGCGTCTGATGCGAAGGTACAAGTTGCACGATGCGGAAGGGCCAATGGTTCTGGACGTCATCGGGGGCATTACTAACGTGAACGGAATGAACGTGCACGGCACCGATGAACAGTACAAATCGGGCCGGTTCGGCGAGTCTACGACCATTGCGTGGATTAAGGATGGCTCGGGCGTGTTTTTGACCGCCCAGAGGGATCCGGAATCGCTCGTAGAAATAGCAAAAAAGATTTGTCCGTCCAACTAAAACGGTACAAGGCTGGTTGAATTGGTACTAGTGAGCGCAAGGTATCTTGCGACTGCACAAGCAGTTAATGGCATTGAATGCTGCATGTTGCCATCGATTGAATCTTGATGGCCTGCTGAATTAGGAACACGCCGGGCGGAACCTCGTCACATGTCGGGATGGTTTTGGCTTTGCTTTCTGTGATCGTCGCTCAGTCGAGTTCTCTCGACATTCGTAGTTTTGGCGCCCGTTCGGATGGGTCGGACGCCACGGTCCCGATTCAGCGCGCCCTCGACGAGGCCCGCCGACTGGGGAGGGCCAAAGTAACCGTTCCAGCCGGGACGTACATTGTTTCAAATCTGTATTTATACGGAAAGACGACCTTGATTGGGGAAGGTTCCACTTCTAAGTTGAGGCGAAAGCCCAACTCGAATTACCATATGATCTCGATCAACTCGCTCAACAGTCAGAGCTCTAAGGATAATCCGAACGAGACTGACATCGAGATCCGGAACCTTTCGCTACGTGACAACTGCACCACTGAGCAGTTCACGCAGCAGAGCCACCTGATCAAAGCCAACGGAGTGGATCGGCTGATTGTCTCGAACGTGGACTTTGTGGGATTTCGAGGGGATGCACTTTACATTGGTAGTGGGGACGCGAGTTCAGTCGTGCGGCACAACCGCGACATCATCGTGGAGAAATGTAGGTTTGACGGCATCAATCGGAACAATCGGAACGGGATCGCAATTGGAGACGTGACCGGAATGACGATCACGAACAACTACTTCACCCGGATGACCAGCAATGCTTCTCCCGGATGCATTGACTTTGAGATGAACAAAGACGGGGGTCACATTTTGCGAAACATCAAGGTGAGCCTGAATGTCTTTCAGAACAACGGCGGGTCGGCCATTATCTTTGACATTCCGTCGGGGTACCAGGACCTGGGGGCGCCGGTGACGGACGTCACGATTAGTTCCAACCTGATTCAGTATCAGCAGCGACGTGGAATTCTGGTTAATCAATGGGCAGACATGGACTACTCGTCGCCTCGGCAACGCATAGTGATCCGCGGCAATCGGATTGAGAATACGGACCTGCCTGTGGCCGTGGAAGGGACTCGCGGGGTGACGATTCAAGACAACACGATCAGTGACTGTGCCCAAGGGATTCACGTTGGCTACGGGCCGCTTGGCCATGGGGCGATCGAAACGACGGTAGAAGCGAACGAGTTCCGGCGAGTAGGTTTTACCGATCTTGATAACCGCGGTAGTGCCGTCATTCTCTTCAACGTAGGCAGAGTAGCAGTAAAGAATAATATCGTCAACGACGTGGCTTCTTCGGTGGTGCTCTTTCGAAACGGAAAGGGTGGCGGAGCGGGGAAGAATGTGCTCATTTCTGGGAACACATTTGACGGACGGAAACCAGCGGCCAACTCTTACCGAGTGATATCGGGCTATCAATTGGATTGGAATACGTTTACCAATCTCGACTAAAAACCAACGCTATCCGCGAGTACTAGCAGCAACTGCTGCTAGTACAAAGGCATCTTGATCCTTTAGCAGCTGAAGGCTCTTTAATCGAGGATCGATCTCGGCGAGTAGGCGTATTCCATCTTCCACTTGACCCAGCCCATACCGTTGAAGTGCTTCTGTAAAGTTAGGGTTTGGATTGGCTTTGGCCAATTCAATCAGGGCGTTATCTCGGGCGATGCCCGACTTGAGCATCAGCTGATAAGCCGGCCGCTCGACCCCGAGGAGTCGGGCGGCGGCGAGAAGGGCTCGCTTGCGGCCGACGACGGCGGGGGCGGCGGCTGAGCAACGAATGATTAGGTCCAAATCTTCTATATCATTCTCAATGCTCAGTGCATAGGCAAGTTCGGGAGACGACTCGTCGAATGATGCCTGGAGGCGCGGACGGATGACATCGCCGGCAGCAATGCCTAACTCGCTGATGGCCTCGGCGGCGGCGATTCGGACACTTGGGTGCGGATCGCTCAGGGCGGCGACAATCACATCAGTGCCGGAACTCGGCCCGGCCGTTCTTAGCGCCTGGAGGGCAGCCCGGCGCAGGTCGATATCGTCCGCTTGCGCGGCACTTCGAAGGGCGACGATGGCTTCATCCGGATTACCGGTGCGGACGCACACGCGGCCAATTGCGCGAGCCGCCGCCCGGCGCAAGTTGCTACGAGGGGACTCCAGAAGAGGAACCAGCACCGCCATGGATCGCTGATTTCCGAGTTCGCCCAAAGCTTCCACCGTTTCCTCCTCGATCAGCTCGGGATGCTCGGTCATTAGTTCGGCGAGGGTCC
>Ga0114976_10002107_pt1 | contig 12491 bp, 7 predicted proteins | sample S_130805_EF_Meta_FD_87319 | JGI IMG/M metagenome (GOLD analysis project Ga0114976, IMG submission 87319) | Freshwater microbial communities from Lake Simoncouche, Canada to study carbon cycling - S_130805_EF_MetaG | ecosystem: Environmental > Aquatic > Freshwater > Lake | place: Lake...
ATATAATTAACTATTATCATAATTTATTAGTTTAGTTTTATATTAAAATTATAATATATTAGTGTTTTAGAATTTTAATGCTGAGAGATTTAATACCTTCTTCTTTTTTGTGATCTATTTTTGTAACTTTTTCTCGATCTGTGTCTCTTTAAGCTTTTACGTGCATTTCTATTTTTCATATATTGAGTGGCTCCTAAGAGCGCTAATGGTGTAGCTATTTCAGTTACAAATGTTCCACCATTTCTTGATCTACCTTTTTTGGCGCTTCTTCTTCTTCTTCTTCTTCTTCCACCGGTTTTTGGTGTCTCAACAGGCAGTGCGGGTTGACCGGTAGGTGATTCTTGACCTGGTATAATAGGCGGAGGATCATCCATTGCTGATGCTTGAGCGTATTGTCCCATTACTTGTTTATAAATTATAGAAATATTTTAAATATAGATATATTTAAATTATCCACTTTTTTCCAATTTATCCAATTTATAATTATATTTTTTAAGTCTTATATTATATTTTATTAATAGAAATAAAACTCCTAAATGTAAAATAAAACTAATAAATATAAAAAATAGAAAAAACAATAAATATATATGTATTTGCTTTAAGAAATAATCCATAATAGGATTAATTATAGCACTCATTTCTTTCTTGATTTCCTCCGATTTTAAGAAATTAATACAATGATACGCAATCGAATCTTTCGATACATTTTCTTTTGCAGTCATTTTATAAAATTATTTTTATTATTATAATTATAAAAATAAAAATGTTATAAATAATGAGCATATTATTTATAACATTTATGCGTGAAAATATAAATTCATTTTTCTAAAGAATTATATAATCAATTATGAATAATCATATTTATGAAATATGTGAACATTTTGATTTTGGTTGTTTAAAGTTAGAAAATCCAACACTTCTAAATGCTAACATATATTTCAGTAAATTAAATTGTAATCTTAATAAAAATTTCTATATTCAACTTCCTAAATGCAAAACAAAACAAGGTATTGTTAATGCTACCTCTAAATGTTTCTGCGATTTAGAATTTAACAGCAGCGACAAGTTAATTGTTGAATTCTTTGAAAATCTTGAAAATTATTTTATAAAAGAAATTTGCAATAATAAATCATTATGGTTTTACGATTCGGATAATATTTCAAACGATGACATTAACGATTTTATTAACCCTATTATGAGATCATATAAAGGTGGTAAGAAATTTTTAATTAAAGCAAACATAAAGCAAGGTAAAATAAATTTATATGATGAAAATGAAAAGAAACTTGCTTTAGCAGACTATGATTGTGTTAATGAAATAATTCCACTATTAAATATAAACGGAATACGATTTTCAAAATCATCATTTGTTATTGATATTGTGCTTGTTCAATTTATGGTTTTATATCCTTGCGATAGTTTAGAAAATCAAATATTGATTAAATTTAATAAAAAAAAGGAAGATGCTTTAGAGAATTTTACTACAGAATCAAAGTCTAATAATAACATTGAAAAAACTAATGAAAAAACTAATGAAAAAACTAATGAAAAAACTAATGAAAATATTAATATAAACATCAAACCTCATAAATTGATTGAAAATGATGAATTAACTAATAGTTCTAACTCTAATATTAGTAATAACTCTAATATTAGTAATAACTCTAATATTAGTAATAACTCTAATATTAGTAATAACTCTAATATTAGTTCTACCAATGAAGTTCAAGATAACAAATCAAACACATTCAATTATTTAATAAATGATTTAGAAACAAAACACACTATAGATGATAGCGATGATTATGCGCTTGAAGTAACAGATTTAGATGTTACTACAGAAAATAGTGATTCAATAGAATTAAAGTCACACGAAACTATATATTTAGAAATTTATAGAAAAGCTAAGCAAAAAGCAAAAGAAATAAGAAAAAATGCTCTAGAAGCATTTTTAGAAGCAAAAAATATAAAAGTTAAATATAATTTAACTAATATAGTTAGTGATAGTTCAAGCGATGAAGATAATTAATTAATTTTTATAGTAGCCCAATTAATATTTATAGCAGCCTAATTAATTTTTATAGCAGCCTATTTAATTTTTAATTAATTGATAAATAATCATTATTTAAATATTATAAAAAATTTTTTATTGTTTATTTTATATAAAATGACTGTTGCAAAAAAGTTTCTCAAAGGACAGTTTTTAAAAGGAATTAATGTGGAACATATTTTAGGAATAATAGCATTTATTTTTATAGCAATAGTTTTATTGAATTATTCAAAAGGTAAGGATTTATTAAGTTTACCAATGACAAATAGACTTAGCTATTCAGAATTAAATAATCAACCAAGTGAACCACCACCTACAACTGTTTCACCAACATATGCGCCATATAATGGAGTTTCAAATACCACAGTAGCAACTTCGGCTGATAGCCCAACAGCAATGAACACTTTAGCAAATAATAAAGCAATACCAAATCCATCGGATCTCTTACCGCTAAATAATAATAATCTTTGGGCAAACTCTATCCCACAAGCTGATGCCGATTTAAAAAATATTAATCTATTAAATCCATCACAGCTAGTTGGAATTAATACACAAGGCTCGAGTTTAAGAAACTCGAATTTACAATTACGATCTGAACCTGCGAACCCCAGAATGAATACAAATTGCCCGTGGAACATCTCAACTATTGAAACAGACCAGTTTAGAAAACCTTTAGAAATAGGCTCATAAATAAAAATATAAGCTTAATATATATAATATAATGAAGTAAAAATTATATTATACATTTTACATTTTAATACATTTTACATTTTAATACATTTTACATTTTAATACATTTTACATTTTAATACATTTTATATAAATGTATATATAAATGAAAGCATTAGTAACTAATACTTTGTTTAATATAATTTTATTAATATTTATTATTATTGTAGCTGTTAGATTATATTTAAACAGTGATACTTTTAATTTAAGATGTATTATTTCAGAGGTAAATGGTAATACATATTGCGTTAGAGATAGAAGCAAGCTAAAATTAGCTGCGGATAGATTAGCACACGTTAATAATAATTTAAATAAACTTGTAAATCACTTATCAAAAAAATATCCTAATAAAGATAATGTGCAACGTCTTATTAACGGTTACAATCCTAAAAAAATTTATGAAACACTTCCCACAAGTGAATTCACAGCTTATAGCGAAAATAAAGGTGAAAAAATCGCTTTTTGCTTAGATACTGAAAAAAACAGTAAAGGACGTTTAATAGATATGAATACTTTAATGTATGTTGCACTTCATGAAGTAAGTCATATTGCTACTAAATCTGTCGGTCATACCGATGAGTTCTGGGACAATTTTAAATTTATAATAACAGAAGCAAAAGCTATAAATATATACAATCCTATTGATTATAAAAAACAACCAGCTCGCTATTGTGGTATGAACATTACTGATAATCCATATTACGATGTAAAATAATTCTTTAGAACTATATATTTTTTATATATATTTATATATAATTTCATAAATGTTATAATTTTGCTTACATAACTCGTTATTGCTGCTATTGCTGCTATTGCTGCTATTGCTGTTATTGATTATATTTTTGCTATAAAAATATAAATTATGTTTATCAATATATTTATTCAGGTCAGGAAAAAAACAATCACACTCAAAATCGGTATCAATATATGTAATGATTATTTCATTAATATTAAAAATACTATTTTCTTGCTTTTTATAATTATTCAAAAAGAGTTCGTATATTTCAGCACCACCAATAATCCATAATTGTGAATAGTTTTTTGTTTTAACAAAATCTTCCAAATGTTCTAATGTTGCAAAACTTTTAATGCAATTTTTACCATTCAATTCATCTATTTTTAATGATTTAGACAAAATTAGATTGTCTCTATTGGCTAATCCTTTAACATTATTAAAACTTTCAAATGTTTTTCTTCCCATAACAATAGCATTATTAGCATTGCCAGTTGTTAATTTTTTAAATTTAGACATATCACTTTTAATATTCCATACTAACGTATTATTTTTACCTAATCCTCTATTTTTACAATAAGCAACAATTATATTTACAATCATATTTATATAAAATTAAACTCTTATATTTATATAAATGTCAAATATATTTAAATTTTATATAAATAACAATAACACTTTTAATGAAGTTTATTTGTTTATTAAGAATAAATATATAAATACTAACTCGCATACATCAAGCACCACTATTCCAAGTAGTACTATTATAACTTCAAGTATTCCAAGCATAACTGAACTAAATACAAACTATAATAATTACAATAGTTTTATACATAGCGAAATATATGAAAAACATTTTGCTACTGATTTTAACCACTATGATTTAACATATTTAAAAACTTATAACACCAAACTTATATTTATTGATGACAACATATATATAGACGATTCAATCGAAACTATTAAATTAAAATTTATTAAACACTACAACACTATTGCCAATGAAGACAAGAAACTATGCTTCGAAGAGCTCTATTTTTATTGCCTGACACAATCAAAATTAAATAAAATGGAATTATTTAATCAGCTCACAAATAATAATAAGAACGATTTAACAGAAGAAAGTTTAATCAATTACTTAATAAATATTAATGAAAAAAAAGAAATTCTTGAAAGTTTAGAAAAGAAAGAAGTATACAGTTTTGAAGATATTGATAATATTAAAATTATTAATATTAAAGAATTCATAACTCTAGGGCAGAGTCTAATAAAAAATGTTAACAATTTCATTGTTAATCCTTATGATTATGCGAATCAATCTACAAAAGCGTTAGCATCAATCATTACTACAAATAATTCCAATATGTTATTTGAATACAATGTATATAATAATGCTATATATGTTTGTTTGGCTGCCTCAGTAATAGAAAGACAAGGAGAAGCACAAGATATAGACGACGAATCGGTTATTAAATTATATTATCAATTTTTATATGCTAAAAATATTATTAACGCGAGAGATTTTATTATGCAAAAAACAGAGTTAGTAAAAAAAACCTCTGAATTAATTGATGATCCCTATTATAAGAGCAAAAATCAATTCAAATATTTGCTGTATAACATTTATAATAATTCGAACGGTTTAAAATATGAAACAAGCGGAATTCAAAGTATTAATATCAATATTAATAGTGCTATTAACTATAATATATCATTAGAAACCCTATTTAAATTATTTACAAGCAGCGAACTATATCCATTCATTAAATACAACCCAGGGAAAAAGATGGAGAATTTATATCGACTTTTCTGCACTAATGAAGGTAATACTAAAAAAATACCGCTGCTAAGTAAAACGCTAATACTAAAATATGCAAAATTTTTAGGCAAATCACACACCATTTCTTTTTATGTTAATTCCAAGGAAGAATTATTCACTAATAATGTTAATGAATTTCTTATTGAATTAGAGGATAGCGGAATTATCAATCTTAAAATCGATTTTAAGAATATTATAGATTTAAACAAAATTAATACTTTAATTGCTACAAATGTTAACACTATTATAAAATTCATTAGGAAATTTGTTGTTAATAATAGTATTGAATTGTTCGATAATTTACTTGACAAAAATATTGAAATTAATTCAATTAATTATATCACAAATGTTAAAATCAAAGGACCTCTTAAATTAAATAACATATCTAATTGTATTAGTTATTTTTTCAATGTTATTAGCTCTAACTCCGAGGAAATAGTAATGCGTTATAAAAATGTATCAAACTTTAGTACTATGAATTCAGAAGAATCATATATAATAGAACTTATAAAGCAAAAATCCAGCGAAACAGATATACTGCATAAATTAAAAGAAAGCTTCAATTTATCTCTCGAAGATGCCAGATTAAGACTAATAGATGTAATTAATTCGCTCAAGTTATTACAAGATACATTTAATCACAAAAAAATAACTATCAAAAATAATCCGGGATTTTCAACCGTTTTTAAAAAAACTAATTCAAACAATCTCTCAATTATTATAGAAAATATTGATAATATTAACTATTTAGACTGTATTCCTATTTATATTGATTCATTAATTAAAATAATGTTCGCTATTGTTGAAGATTCCAGTATAAAATTAGAAATAAATAATATATGTAAAAAAGCACAACCTTTAGATGAGCCCAAAGAAAAAGCATTTATAAATATAGAGGTTAGTACTAATAAGCAAAACTTACATTTATTAGAAGAAAGTTCTGATGATTTTTTTAGCACTAATAACGATTTAATGGATATACTTCTTGATGATGATGATGAGGACGAGGATGAGGATAATAATGAAGATGAGGATTCTACTAATAAAGATGAAGTTGACATTAATGAACAAACTAATCAAGATATTTTTGATACAAAATTAGATAATGCAAATGAAGATGAAGATGAAGATGAGACTGATGATGAAGATAGTAAATCTATAATTAATGAGTATATGAATGAAGATATAGATGAATCGAAAGATGAATCGAAAGATGAATTGAAAGATGAATCGAAAGATGAATTGAAAGATGAATCGAAACCCATAGAGAAAACAATTAGAGACAAAGGAAAATTGGGATTTCAAGATGAGGACGAAACTAAACCTAAGGACGAAACTAAACCTAAGGACGAAACTAAACCTAAAGACGAAACTGATACATTTAAAGAAATATCAGAAAAAAGCAACCCTATATTGAAACGATTAATAAATAAAGAACCTAAATTATTTACCACAGACAAGAATAAATTTTATACCGAATATTCAAGATTATGTCCAGCAAATGTAAAAAAGCAACCTGTCATTTTAACAAAAGAAGAGAAAGCATATATAGACGCGAATCATAGAGACTCATATACAGAAAGTTATGAATACGGCACAAAAGAAGGAAACAAGTATTATTATATATGCCCAAGATATTGGGATCTTGAAAAAAACATTAGTTTAACACACGAAGAAGTAAAAAGTGAGCGCTATGGAAAGGTCATTACAAAAAAGAATAAGAACGGTGCTTATGATGGTAATATTATGGAATTTACAGATAGTAAATACCATATTGATGAAAAAGGGAATTATATAGATCATGTTCCTGGATTTTTAGATGAAAAACACAATAGAGACAAATTTTGCTTACCTTGCTGTTTTAATAATAAGTTATGGAATAAATCACAGCAAAAACAACGACGCAATAAATGCTTAAATTTAGATTATAGTACCAATGATAACAAAAAAGATTATTATAACTATATTAAAGGGCCCGAAAAAATGCCATTAGAAAAAAATAAAATAGGGTTCTTACCATTAAGTATTCAAAAATTTTTACATTTTGATAACTTAGATTGTGTTACTAAACAAGCACCCAATTTATTAAGAACAAACAGACAATGTTTATTACGTTATGGCGTTGAAAATAGTAATAAGCAATCATTCATAGCTTGTATAGCAGATTTATATGAAACTATTGTTTTGAATAATTCCAAATCTATTTCTATTAATGCTATGAAAAAAATACTAAGAAACAGTGTAACTATTGATAATTTTATAAAATATAATAATGGAAACTTACCACATATTTTTATTTCTAAAAACTTTAATGAATTGGTTGCTTCAATAACATTTGATAAATATATTTCAAGTATTTTATATAAGCAATTAGCATCTAAAATTACAAATAAACCAGATGACGAAACACATATAATTTTTCTTAAAAAAATTATAAATAGCTTTGAAAATTTTCAAAATTATTTAGAGAGTGACACTTATATTGATTATACTTATTTATGGGATATAATATGTAAAAGTAACAGTTTACTTTTTCCTAATGGATTAAATCTGATTATATTAGATATTACAACCGAAGATACTACTGATAATGTTAAAATTGTATGTCCTAAACAAAGCTACAGCAATGAATTTATAGATATGAAAAAGAAAAGTTTATTGCTAATACAAAAAAATGAGTATTTTGAGCCGATTTATTTAATAAATAATACCATTGACTATCATATTGTGAAAACGTTTAGTTTTGCAAAGAGCACTGAAGATAAACAATTAGCTAACTTTAAACAAATTTTAAATTCAATAAGAAATTCAATAAATTTAAAATGCGTAGGTTCTATAACTGCGCAAAAAAATGACGATTCATTTTATGATTTTAAGCCAAATATTTATCTGGATAATGTAATTAGTATTATAATAAATTTGAAATATGACATAAACTATCAAATTTTAGACTATAATAACAAAGTTATAGGATTATTAATTAATAATACTATAGAGCACGGATTTATACCTTGCTATCCATCTGCCTTGTCATCCACTTATGATAATATTCCCTATAAAATGATAGATGAAATAACAGAACAAGAGTTCAATGATTACAATAATACAAAGAGCATTTTAGAAAAGATTTATTCTCTAAGTAACTATAAAATCATAGTTAAGCCGTTATACAAAATTATAGAGGATAGTTTACTTATAGGTATTCTTACTAATGGTAATCAGTTTATTCAATTGACTAAACCAGAAATTAACAAGAGCGACGAGCTAAAAGAAATCAGTGCTAAGAATTATGTTTATATTGATAAAAGCATACAAACGGACCTTAGAGTTGACAATGAGCGCGTTACAATGGTTAATAATATAAAATTAGAAACACAATTTTATAACAGCTTCAAGAATACCTTCAAAAAAATATTAGGAATACATAAGAACACCATTTACAAAACAGGTTTGCTAAAAATCATTAACAATAATTCAATGCTTTACTTAGACAAAATATCTAATATTTACAGTTTATTAAAGACAATTGGAGAGAATTATATAATATTTGCTAAGTATGACAAAAAAATATTGAATAATATTAAACAAGTTTCGTCTTGTTATGATGAAGACGAATGCCCTACCTCGTTTTGTATGAAGTCAAATGATATATGTTCTTTGATTATACCTAAGAAAAATTTAATAAATCAGGAACTTAATGAAGAAATATACTACAGTCGCTTAGCGGATGAATTTGTAAGATATAATAAGTTCAAAAATTTCATTTTTGAGAATAATATTTCATATAACTATGGCTCTGTTGAATATAATATTTTACATAATGAGCTTTTGCTATTTCATTCTACATTAACACAGGAATACTTTAAAGATTTAATAACAGGCACTAAGCAAAATATGTTTAAAAATACATTTGATACATTGGGAATTATAGAGTCTAAAGATATTTTGGACTTTAAAAATATTAAAAAGGAGAAAATCGTTATTGCTGCCACAAAAGATAAGTTACATAATATTCAAGAATATTATGAAAAAAGTAAGGCAAAAATCAAAGATCCAAATTTGAGCAAAATTAATACCGAAGTGCAAAAAGTGCAAGAATCACAAGAATCACAAGAATCACAAGAATCACAAGAATATAGTAGTATTGATAGTATAGAAATAGCGCAAAACATTAATTTTATTGAAAAAAATATTGATACCAAATACAAATGTGAATTTTACAAAAACATAGTTAGAGAGGGTATTCGATTAAATTTTAAAGAACCACTATATGAATTGTTTTTTACTATGGATAATAAAATATGTTCTTTCGAATTAATTTTAATAATCATTAAGCATAGCCAGCGAAATAATACTTTAACAATTATTGATATAAAGAAAAAACTGATCAGTCTTTATAATAATGACGTTAATAATGAGATATTATACTATATTTTATTGAAGAATAATAAAAAAGCTATAATTGATAAAGTTATTAGAAAAGAGATCAGTTTGGAAAATCTAATTTATAGTGATGCTTATTATATAACATACATTGATATTTATATGTTAGCAAAAGAGTACAATTTACCGATAATATTCTTATGTAACAGCTCTATTGATTTAAGCATTACGGACAATAATTATATTATATGTAATATAAATAAATTAAACCAAGATTATTATTTTATTAAAGTGCCGAGTAAATATTCACGTAAAAAAGAACACAATTATAAGCTGCTTTTTACTAAACATTCAATACAGATTAATATAGAAACTGATTTATTAGACAGTACTAATCATAAATTATTTAGCGACCTTAAGAGAGAGCTCAAACTATTTATTAATCCGTTAGAAAATTATATAACAAATTATGATTTGACAAAAATAACAAATAGCAAATATAAATTAAGACAGGTCAAAAAGATTGAAATTAAGAAAAAGTAATTTTTATATTTTATAGTTTATATTTTATATTTTATTAAAAATAAAATATAAAAAAAAATCTGTATTATTGCTTATTCTAAAAATCTAATATCTAATATCTAAAATTTAAAAATCTAATTCATAATCATCGCTCTTTCCGTTATTAATATTTTGTATAGAAGTTACTGTCGATTCGATTAGTAAATTATTTGTGCTGCACTCATTGCTTGAAATTGCATTTAGCTGCTCCATTAAAACTTTCTCATTATTTTTCTCATCAACAGGCAGAACTTCCTTATCGGGTTTAATTGTCATAATAAAGTCATTGTCAATTAATACTTTAAAACTACTTGTTCCATAATAGCCCTCTTGTCCACACATAACATTTGCCGAAACACCTTTCATATTATCAATTTCTCCGTGCTTTGCCGCTTTTAAAAACATTTCAGGTGTTTCCTCAAACGACGCCTTTGCAATTGCTCCAATATCATCATTGTTAATACCGTGCCTAAAAATAGAAACCATCTTATCATTACAAGTCATCCTATCTGCTAAAATTGTTAAATGGCGATAATTAATATATGTGCTATCAAACTCAATCACCTCTGAAAACTCATCAAATATACTTTGACGAGCTGCCTCAATACCTAATACATTATAAATTTCAATAATATGGTTTGAAACCGTTCGCGTTTTATCAACAAAATCAAGGGCTAAGATTTCTAATAAATTTGTCCCATCGGTATCAAGAACCCATAAATCTTTCTTAATATATTTTGTATCAATTTCTTCAAAATTGTCCGAAATTTTTCGCAATGATACCTTACTAATATTTTTAATACCGCGTAAAATCAGGTTGTCGAGCAATTCATCTTGTAAATTTCTCAATAAATAAATCTCATCACTTTGATCGAGTGATTCCAAAACATTCTTGTTCTTCTTTTTCTTTAAAAGCTGAAGATTTCTATTAATCCTAATTCTAAAAATCAATTTATCAGAATTATAATCAGTATACATACACGTCAAATTGTTATAACTATTCATTAAACCAAAATGAATATCATCCATTGAGATATTTTTATCTAACATTTCTGTTCTATTCATAGCCATTCTAATAATCCACTTCGATTTTTCTTTATCTTTATTTGCATCATAACTACTATTGCACTCATCTAATAATTTTTCAAATTCATTATATTCTTTCATCATTTCAACATCCTCTTCTATTAACGAATTCATATCGTCGGGGTCAAAGCAAATCTCAATAGACTCCACAAGCGACCGCAATTTTGTATTTTCAATCTTTGTAATATATTCTTTCACTTTATTTTGATCATAACTTTCAGGCTTATTCAAATAAATAGAGCATGATAAACTTTTAGGATTATCACTTAAAGACAAGATTTCCTCAATACGAGGAACTCCACGAGTTACATTCGATTTTGAACTTACACCAGCAAAATGAAAGGTGTTGAGTGTTAATTGTGTTGTAGGTTCACCGATGCTCTGTGCTGCAATCATACCAACCATTTCACCAGGTGCTATTAATGATTTTTTATATGCGTTATTAATAACTGTCATTAAAATTTCAATAGATTTGCGAGTAAGGCGTTTGTATAATAATAAATCTTTTGGGCTTAAATAGTAAAAGTATAAGACTTTAAATAGTTTATTTGGCTTACAATAATTGAGTTTATTTAATTTTTCATAATTTGCCTCTATAATTTCGAATACTTCTAATGGAGTAATATCAATAATTACATTTTCCTCTTGATTTCCTGCTATATTATTAATAATATGTGTAAACGATACAGCAACATTCACTGAAGGTTTATAAATAGCATTGAAAATCTTTGCGATCACCTCTTCTCTCGATTTTAAGATATAATCAATGTAATATTTACATTTTTTATCCAATTCAGGCTTTTGCTTTTTAAATTTGCTATAAGCTTGTTTGGTGTATAATGTTCCATAAATGGAGTCTTTAGAATAATCATTGGGCATTTGATAATGTCCATAAATTTCTTCAATAGACATATTAACAAATGGAACTTGTTGCGACTCAACCCTAACTGGGTCGAAGCTGTCGTCTCCGTATTTAAATTGTATAATTTTGTTTTTATTGTTACGTACAGTCATATCATAATGTACCATTAAGTCTTCTAATCCTTTAATTAGGCGGCGCTGAATATAGCCGGTTTGACTTGTTTTACAAGCTGTATCAATTAAACCAACACGACCACCCATAGCGTGAA
>Ga0114976_10002109_pt1 | contig 12487 bp, 12 predicted proteins | sample S_130805_EF_Meta_FD_87319 | JGI IMG/M metagenome (GOLD analysis project Ga0114976, IMG submission 87319) | Freshwater microbial communities from Lake Simoncouche, Canada to study carbon cycling - S_130805_EF_MetaG | ecosystem: Environmental > Aquatic > Freshwater > Lake | place: Lake...
CACTTTTCCTGGTTGAAACCCTGCGGCCACTTTGTCGGCCACGCGGCGGCAGATTCCCACCTGGGGCGGGAATCGCGTACATTCTGGGCTCGCCGCCGCGGCAGCCCGCGGCGGCGCTTCCCGTCTCCGAAGGAACACGCCGCATGTCCCTCGCCGAAGTCTCCCGCGACATCACCCCCGGCCGCTGGCAGGCCCTCGCCGACCGCGTGCTCGCCGGCGGTTCGATCGACCGCGAGGAAGCCCGGGCGATCCTCGATTCGACCGACGTGGAGCTCCTCGATCTGCTGGCGGCCACCTATCGCGTGCGCCACCGGCACTTCGGCACCACCGTGCAGCTGTTCTTCCTGATGAACGCCAAGAGCGGCCTCTGCCCGGAGGACTGCAGTTACTGCTCGCAGTCGAAGGTCTCCGACGCCGAGATTCCGCGATACAACCTCCTCTCCGCCCCCAAGCTGATGGAGGCGGCGAAGCTCGCCGCCGAGCGGCAGTCGAAGACCTTCTGCATCGTGATCTCCGCCCGCGGGCCGACCCAGCGGGAGATTGACTTCGTCTGCGAGATCACGCCCCGCATCAAGCAGACCTATGGCCTCAACATCTGCGCCTGCCTCGGGCTGCTCACGCCCGACCAGGCCAAGCAGCTCGCCGCGGCCGGCGTGAACAAGGTCAACCATAACCTCAACACCAGCGAGCGGTACTACGGCGAGGTCTGCACCACTCACACCTATGCCGATCGCGTCGCCACCCTCGCCGCCTGCCGCTCGGCAGGGCTGGAACTCTGCAGCGGCGGCATCATGGGAATGGGGGAGCGGAACGACGACCTCATCGACATGGCCTTCGAGCTGCGGACCCTCGAGGTGGAGTCGATCCCGCTCAACTTCCTCAACTCGATCGACGGCACGCCGCTGGAACACGTCAACCGGCTCACGCCCCGCGACTGCCTCCGCGGCCTTGCCATGATGCGGCTGGTGAATCCCGCGGCCGAGATCCGCATCGCCGGCGGTCGGGAGATCCACCTCGGCAGCCTGCAGGCCCTCGGCCTCTACGCCGCCAACTCGATCTTCGTGGGTGACTACCTGACCACCAAGGGCCAGCTCCCCGAAGCCGACTACCGGATGATCGAGGATCTCGGCTTCACGATCACCCACGGGTCCGAAGCCGCGGAGCCGGCCCCGGCCCTCGGCTGACGAGAGTGGCCGCAGGTCTGAAAGTGGGCTCTGGTCTGAAAGTGGCCGCAGGTTTTCAACCTGCGGGACCAGGCGCCGGTTTTGCTGCTTGTGCAGGTTAAAAACCCGCACCCACGTGGGACCCACCGGCCGTTCAGCCCTCGCCGGCCGTGCCGAGGCTCGTGAGCAGTTCGGCCATCTCGGCGGCGGCATGCGCTGCGCCGGCGGCGCGGGCCACTTCGATCCCCTCGCGGAGCGCCCGTCGGGCGTCGTCGATGCGGCCGTGCCGCACGAGATGCTGGCCGGCCATGTGAAACGCGGGCACATACGGGGGCGACTCCCTGGCGAGCTGCTCGAGGATTTCGAGTCCCGCCTCCCACTCCCCCGCCGACTCGAGCTCCAGCGCCAGGCTGTACCGCAGGAACACGTCCTGCGGCTCGTCCTTCAGCAGCGCCTCGATCTTCTCGCGCCTCGACACACTCATCGTGGTTCCTCCTCGTGGCGTTTCTCTTTCCCAGCGGCCCCGTCGGCCGTATCGACGTCGGTCACGTCGATGCGGCTCAGCGAGCGTGGCCCGACGCCGTGCACGACGACCAGGCTCCGGTCCGAGACCGCGGCCACCGCGTGTGGTTCAGCAAGCGGGACCACGCACGTCGGTCGCACGGCCTGCCGGCCCTCGCGAAACACCGCGTCGAGCCGCCACAGGCCGGCGGGCTGCGGCTCGCGGCCGGCCACCTCGCCGGCGATCGCATAGAGCGCCGAGCCGTCGCGGGTGAAGGCCACACCGCGGACGTCGGCCAGCCCGGTGTCGAGCCGAAGCAGTTCGCGATCGCCTGGTCCGGTGAACACGAGCGTGGCCGCGCCGCTGGCCGCGGCCGCCTCGGTCGTCACGAGTTCGTCGGCTGGGCCGATCGCCACCGCGACGGGGCGGCCGAGCGCACCGGCCGCCCCCGGATCATCCCGCCTTCGCCGCACGCCCGGCCCGGCGAAGGCCAGCCGGATCAGCGGCGGCAGCGGGGTCGGCAGCCCCGCCACCACGCACCAGCCCCGGCTCCGGCTCACAGCCATGGCCGCCGCCTCGGGCCCGGCGCCGCGTCCGAACGCAAGCTCCTGCAGGGGCCGCCCCGCGTCGACCGGCTCTCCCGGCCTCAGCCGATAGGTCGCCAGCGACCACTCGTCATCAACTCGGTTGACCACCGCGACGATATCGCCGGGTAGCACGGCCAGCGCCGCCGGTCGAAACGCTCCCTCCTCGGCCACGGCAGCGACCACGTCGCGCCGCCGTCCCGGGACGAACGGATCGATCGCCACGATGCTCCTCTGCGACTGGTCCACCGCATAGACGGTCTGCCCGTTGGGGGAGGCCGCGAGCCGCGTGATTCCTTCGGCGTCGATGCCCAGCGGGGTGACACGGTCAGGCCCGCGGGCGAAAGTGGCCCCGGCCCCGGCCGCGAGCCCAGCCGCCATCAGAACGGCAGCCTCGAGCCAGGCGACGAGACTGCCGCGGCGCATGGCGTCAGCCCGACACGGCCGGGAGGCCGTGGGCCGCTTCCCAGGCCGCGATCTCGGCGGTGTGGCGGAGCGAGAGGCCGATGTCGTCGAGCCCTTCGAGCAGGCACTGCCGCCGGAACGGATCGACCGTGAACGACCTCGAGAAGCCGGCGTCGTCCGACACCGTGCAGGCCCGGAGATCGACCGTCATGCGGTACTGACCGCCGGCCGCAGCCGCTGCGGCGGTCCGCCGGAACAGCTCTTCCACATCGGCCTCGTCGAGGCGGATCGGTACCATGCCGTTCTGGAAACAGTTGTTGAAGAAGATGTCGGCAAACGTCGGGGCGATCACCGCGCGGAAGCCGTAGTCGGCCAGAGCCCACGGGGCATGCTCCCGGCTGGAGCCGCAGCCGAAGTTGCGGCGGGCGAGCAGCACGCTCGCGCCCGCGGCCGCAGGCTTGTTGAGTTCGAACTCGGGATCGAGCCCACCGTCGGCGAGGAACCGCCAGTCGAAGAACAGGAACTGGCCGAAGCCGGTCCGCTCGATCCGCTTGAGGAACTGCTTGGGGATGATCTGGTCGGTGTCGACGTTGGCCCGGTCGAGCGCGGCGACGATGCCGGTGTGGGTGGTGAAAGGCTGCATGGGGTCGGGCTCCTACTTGAACTGCCAATCGCGGATGTCGACGAAGTGGCCCTGCACGGCGGCGGCCGCGGCCATCGCCGGCGAGACGAGATGGGTGCGGCCCCCCTTCCCCTGCCGCCCCTCGAAGTTGCGATTGCTCGTCGAGGCGCACCGCTCCTGGGGGGCGAGGGTGTCGGGGTTCATGCCGAGGCACATGCTGCAGCCCGCCTCCCGCCAGTCGAACCCGGCCTCGCGAAACACCCGGTCGAGCCCCTCCGCCTCGGCCTGCCGCTTCACGCGGCCGCTGCCCGGCACCACCATCGCCCGCACCGTCGGCGCCACCCGGTAGCCGCGGATGACACTCGCCGCCGCCCGCAGATCTTCGATCCGGCTGTTGGTGCACGAGCCGATGAACACGCGATCGAGCGGGATGTCGACGATCCGCGTGCCTCCCGCGAGGCCCATGTATTCCAGCGCCCGCTCGGCGCTCGAGCGGTCGTTGGGATCGGCGAACCTGCCGGGATCGGGCACCGTGGCATCGACGCCGGTGACCTGCGCGGGGTTCGTGCCCCAGGTCACCTGCGGCACCACGTCGGCCGCCTGGAAGATCTCCACGCGGTCGTACACCGCTCCGGGATCGCTCGGCAGCTTCTCCCAGCGGGCCACCGCCGCCTCGAAGGCGGCCCCCTTGGGCGCCAGATCGCGGCCACGGAGATAGTCGAAGGTGATCGCGTCGGGGGCGATCATCCCGGCCCGCGCCCCGGCCTCGATCGACATGTTGCAGACGGTCATCCGCTGCTCCATGCCGAGGCTGCGGATGCACGCGCCGGTGTATTCGATGACGTGCCCCACGCCCCCTTCCGTCGAGAGCCTCCCGATCAGGTAGAGCACGATGTCCTTGGCGGTCACGCCCGAAGGCAGCCGCCCCTCGACGCGGAGCTCGAGCGACTTCGGCTTCGCCTGCCGGAGCGTCTGCGTGGCCAGCACGTGCTCCACCTCGCTCGTGCCGATGCCGAAGGCCAGCGACCCGAGGGCCCCGTGCGTGGCCGTGTGGCTGTCGCCGCACACGATCGTCATGCCCGGCTGCGTGATCCCGAGTTCCGGCCCGATCACGTGCACGATGCCCTGGTCGGCGTCGTCGAGGTCGAAGAGCCGCACGCCGAACTCGCGGCAGTTGGCCCGCAGCGTGTCGATCTGCTGCTTCGAAACCGGGTCGGCGATCGGCAGGCGGCGATCGCTGGTGGGAACGTTGTGATCGGGCGTCGCGAACGTCGCCTCGGGCCGGCGGACCTTGCGGCCGGCGAGCCGCAGGCCCTCGAAGGCCTGCGGGCTGGTCACCTCGTGGACGAGATGGCGGTCGATGTAGAGGAGCGGCAGCTCGCCGGCGGGCGAGCAGACCACGTGATCGTCCCAGATCTTGTCGAGCAGCGTGCGTGCGGTGGTAGGCATGGCGGGAAGGAGGCGGAGGGAAACGTCGTCACCGGGCCTCGTACTTTACCAGACGCTGGCCGGCCGAAACGGAGGGGCCGGTTTTCACTGGCGTGGCGGTTCGGCAAGGTCTGACGGAAGGCTCGCCCCCCTTCCAGCACCACCCCCGCGGACGCCGATGCACCCGGGGAGGGCATGGACGCCCTCGATGGCGCAATACGAAGGGGCTTCCATGGGACGGCTGGGGATGATCCGTTCGCTCTGGCTCACGCGGCTCTCCCGGCCGGCTGGAGAGCGGCCCATCTACCGGCACACCCTCAAGACACCGCCCCGCCGCATCCTGGAACTGGGCGTTGGCCTGCTCGCCCGCACGGAGCGGCTGCTCGAGGTGGCGACGTCGGCCTTGCCCGCCACCGAGGTGACCTACGTGGGCGTCGATCGGTTCGAGAGCCGCGGCCCCAGCGATCCCCCCGGCGTGTCGCTCAAGGAAGCCCACCAGCGGCTCCACGGCAAGGCCCGCGTGCAACTGGTGCCCGGCAACGTCGATTCGGCGCTCGCCCGAGTCTGCAACCACCTCGGCGTGTTCGACCTCGTGGTGATCTCGGCGGCCAACGACGAGCGGCATCTCTCGCGGTGCTGGTTCTTCCTCCAGCGGGTCACCGGTCCGCAGACCACCGTGTTCATCGAGTCAGGCCGGGGTTGGGCGTTGCTGCCCAAGGCCAAGATCGACGACATGGCGGCGAAGGCCGTCCTCACCCGCGCCGGCTGATCGCGGCCGGCACGTCAGCGGGGCGCGCGGATTTTCGCGAGCGCGGCGGCAGCGGCGACCCGGACTTCCTTCACCGAGTCTTCTTCGGAGACCAGTTCCAGGATCGGGATGGCCGACGCAGCCGCCGGCCCGATGTCGCCAAGCGCCACGGCCGCCTCGAGCCGCACCATGCCGCGGTCGCCGCGGAGCGCCCGGCGGAGGAGCGGAATGGCCGCCTCGAACTGCGACGCATCGTCGGGCTTGATCTTCAGGCCCGCCCACGTGGCCACCGTCGCCAGCATCTCATCCTCCGACTGGGCCAGCTCGCGGAGCACCGGCGCCGCCGCGGCGGCAGCCGTGCCGATCCTGCCCAGCGCATAGGCCGCGGCATACCGCTCCCCCTCCGTGGCCGACGCGTCGGCCAGCATCTTCTGCAGCGGCGACACGGCCTCAGCCGCATCGGCTCCGAGGGCCGCGATCGCCACCGCCGCATCGCCGCGGTACAGCGGGTCGGCGTCGCCGAGGGCGGTCACGAGGTCGCCGAGTGCCGGCTTCGCAGCCGGACCCATCACCGACAGGATCTCGATCACGTTGAGCCGCAGCGCGGGATCGGAGAGCTTGGCTCGCAGCGCCGCCACTGCCGGGCTGCCCAGGCGGATCAGGGCGGCACCGGCCGACCGGCCCGTCACGGGATCGGCGTCGGCGAGCAGGCCCGCGAACTCGCCGGCGAGCTGCGTGCGTGCGTCGTCGCCCAGCGAGCCCGCGAGATCGGAAAGCCCGTTGATGCACGCGGCCCGAGCATCGGGATCGGCATTGGCGAGGCCTTGGCGGAGCCGCGTGACGGCGTCGGCCACCAGGGCCTGGTCTTCGGGATGGATGCGGGCGAGCGCCCACGCCGCCACGCCGCCGAGAAACGGATCGTCTCCAGCCGCGACCTTCTTCAGGCTTTCGTCGCCGGCGGCGGCCTTCATGCGACCGAGCGCGAACGCCGCGGGCAGGCGGAGGGCGGCATCGTCGGATTCGAGCGCCTTGACGGCCACCGGAGCCGCCGCAGCCGCCCGGTCACCGATGGCGGCGAGGGTGAGGAGCGCCTGCAGCCGCTCTTCGGTCGGCCCGTCGTCCGCAGCGGCGGCGAGCGCGGCCGTGGCCGGGGCCGCGTCGGGGCCGAGCTCCGCCAGAGCGATCTCCGCCCAGTACTTCGACTTCGGGTCCTTGAGCGCCTCCATCAGAAACGGCACGGCGTCGTCGCCCATGTCGGCCAGCGTCTGCAGCGCCGCCACGATCACGCCCGGATCCGCGTCGGCGAGCTGCTTCGCGACGATCGGCCCCAGGTCGGCAAGCGACTTGTAGCGGCGCAGGGCCCGCACTGCCGCCCGGCGGGCACGACCGTCGGCATGGACCGCCGTCTTGGCCAGCGGGTCGATCACCGTCGCGTAGATCGCGGCATCGGCGGCCGGAATCTGCTCGCGACCGTCGTCCTCGCGGATCGAGCCGAGCGCCGCGGCGGCCTGCGTGACCACGATCGGGTCGGTGTCGCCCAGCAGCTTCACCAACGCCGGGATCGCCGCTCGGGCATCCTCCCCGATCAGGCCGACCGCCCGCGCGGCATGCCAGCGGACACGGGCGTCGGTGTCGGCGAAGGCTGCGACGAGGGAGTCCGTCGCGGGACGGGCGTTCTGGCCGATGGCGCCGAGCTCGTCGATCACCAGCACGCGGTCATCGGCAGCCGCGGCACCCCCGAGCTTCTTCACGAGGTCGGCGACCGCGGTCACAGGGCCATCTTCACCGCTCTTGGCCGCCGCCGAGGGGCTCGCGGCCGCAGCCGCCGGCGCGGCCGGCTCCGCGGCGGGCGCCAGGCTCTTGCCGACGGTCGCCTCCGCCTTGGCCTTCGCTGCAGCCTCGGCCTTCGCGGCCGGACGTGGGGCCTGCTTGGTCTCCGCGCATCCCGCGCCCAGCAGGGCTGCCATCGCGGCGGTGAACGCGGCCGACAGGAACGGATGACGCTGGCGGATCATGCTGGCTGGTGCTCCCGAAAACGAGTCTCGTCGCGCGGGCCGCGGCCGGCCCGATGCCGTCGCGGCCGGTCAAATCTCCATCGCCCATCGGACGCCGTGAGAGTATACTTATCCGCGGTTTTTCGGCATCGTGAGTTTTCCGAGCCGCATAGCACTCGATCCGCCCACGTCCCTCGAGGCTCCTGCCATGATCCCCGCGACCACACCGTCCTTCCGCCTGCTCCTCGCCACCTGCTGCTGCCTGAGCGCCGGCGTTGCCGCCGCCCAGTGGGGCGGCATGGGCTTCAACCGCGGCGGCTTCGCCTCGACCGCCGGCCAGGCGGCCGACTACGGCATGTCGGAGGTGCTGCGGGCCCAGGCCTATCAGAACCTCCAGAACTCGGAGGCCGCGAAGAACTGGGAAGACGCCAAGACGCTCGACATCCAAAACCGGCTCCGCTGGACCGAGTCCTACTTCGAGATGCGGAAGGACAACCGGGAGAAGCGGGCCGAGGAGGCGGGGCCGCGGGTGACGCAGGAGCAGGCGATCCGGATGGCGAAGTCGGCCGCCCCGCCGCGGCTCGGCTCGACGCAGCTCGACCCGGTGACGGGCCACATCCAGTATCCGCTCGTCCTCACCGACGACGGCTTCAAGCCCTACCGCGACCGGCTCGACCCGCTCTTCGCGCATCGCGCCGCGGTCGGCGGCAGCATCCAGTTCTCCGACTACCAGGCGATCCAGCAGACGATCACGACGTTCATCGACGCCCTCAAGCAGCGGGTGACGGACTACCCGGCGGGCGAATACGGCAAGGCCCGCACGTTCCTCGACAGCCTGTCCCGCGAAGCGTCGATGCCCGCGGGCTGACGTCAGGCTCGCCGCCGGGCATGGTGGAGGATCGGGATCACCACCAGCCGGGCGAGGCACGACGTCGCGAACACGGTGGCATACGCCTGCCAGGTCTCGCCGAGCGAGCGGAGAATCAGCCCGCCGGTCGCCGCGCCGGCGACAGTGGCCACGGCGATTCCCAGGTTGTAGACGGTGACCACGCCCGTCCGCTCGTCGGCCTCGACCTCCTGGAAGAAGATCAGCATCACGGCGAGCTCGTAGGCGGCCCAGCACGCGCCGGCCAGCACCTGCACCCCGCAGAGGTAGGCGATGTTGTTCGAGGGGAGCCAGAGCAGCGCCAGGGGCACGATCGCGAGGCTCGCCAACCAGATCAGCCGCAGCGGCCCCACCCGCGAGGCGAGCCGGCCGATGGCCGGAAGCAGGAGGGCCTTGGCCAGGAAGCTCGTTCCATACACGAGCATGAAGGCGTGGTAGGAGAAGCCGAGCTCGCGGAGCATGTAGGGGATGAAATACGGGGCCGCCAGCTGCGTGCCGAACACGAAGCAGCAGAGGTAGGCGACGAGCGGCCCCGACCGGCGGCCGGCCATGCCCCGCAGCGCTCCCGCGACCCGCCGGGCCAGGGGCACCGCGTCGGCAGCGGCGTTCGCCTGCACTCCCGGTGGCCGCGGCTCGCGGCACGCGCACAGGCAGGCGGTGGAGACCAGCCGCGCCAGCCCGGCCACGACGAACATCGCGGCGAAGGCCGTGAGCAGGCCGTCGCGGGCCTCGCCCCACTGGAGCACGAGGCCGCTCACCGCGAACCCGAGGAACACCGCAAACTGGCCGAGCCGGTTGCGGTTGGCGAAGTAGGGCGTGCGGAGATTGTCGGGCACGAGCGTCGCCATCCAGGCGGTCCAGGCGGGGACGCTCGCCATCCCGGCCGACCAGTAGAGGCTGGCGGCCAGGAGCAGTTCCCAAAGCCGGGCATGGCCGCGGAGCGCCCACCAGACCATCGGACCGAAGCACGCCGCCTGGACCACCGTGCAGGCGATCACCCAGCGGCGATTGCTCCCGATCCGCGCGACCGCCAGGGGGGCGGCGAGCTGGAGGAGGGCCCCCATGAGGATCGGCACGCTCGCCACCATCCCGGCGGCCACCGGCCCCAGCCCCAGGGCCAGCGCAAACGCGGAGAAGTAGGTCTCGCCGCAACCCACCATCACGCTGAATGCCATCGCGTCGATCGTCGACACGAGGAGGTCGCGGCGGAGGCTGCTGCGCGGCGGAAACGGCAGGGTGATCAAGGCGGGAAACGCGGGAGGCGCCGGGCGGGATCTATTCTGTCTATACTTCCGCCGCTGTTTGGAACAGGCGGGCCCGCAGGGCCGGCGCCAGGCGGCCCGAAATGGCTGACACGCGCGGGGGAACCCCATGAAGACACTCGTCACGGGAGCGACCGGAATGGTGGGGCCGCGGGTGCTCCGCATGCTCGACAGGCCGACCGTGGTGACGCGGAATCCCGATCGCGCGCGGCAGTCGATCGGCCACCTCGCCGGCCGCATCGTCGGCTGGGATCCGCTGGCAGGCCCGCCTCCGGCCGAAGCCCTCGACGGCGTGGAGGCGGTGATGCACCTCGCGGGTGAGTCGGTCGCCGAGGGCCGGTGGACGGCGGCCCAGAAGGCGCGGATTCGCGACAGCCGCGTGATCGGTACGCGGAATCTCGTGCAGGGCATCCGCCAGGCATCGAAGCGTCCGGCCGTGCTCGTCTCGGCGTCGGCCGTGGGGTATTATGGTGATCGCGGCGACGAGGAGTTGACCGAGTCGGCATCGCCGGGGCACGACTTCCTCGCCGACGTGTGCGTGGCCTGGGAGCAGGAGGCGTTTGCCGCCGAGGAGCTCGGCGTGCGGGTCGTCACCGAGCGGACCGGCATCGTGCTCGGCGCCGGGGGCGGCGCCCTCGCCAAGATGCTCACTCCCTTCAAGCTCGGCGCGGGCGGACCGCTGGGCAATGGCCGGCAGTGGATGCCGTGGGTGCACGTCACCGACCTGGCCCGGCTCTATCTGCATGCGGCCGAACACGCGTCGATCCGGGGTCCTCTCAACGCCGTCGCACCGAACCCCGTCCGCAACAGCGAGTTCACCAAGGCCCTCGGCCGCCAGCTGCGGCGGCCCGCCTTCATGCCGGCCCCCTACCTGGGCCTGCGGCTCTTGTTCGGCGAGTTTGCCCAGGTGCTGTTCGCCTCTCAGCGGGTGATCCCGCGGGTGGCCCTCGACACGGGCTTCACGTTTCAATACCCCGACATCGCCTCGGCGTTGAAAGAGATCCTGGCGCCGGCGGCCTAACAGGGAGTCTCTGCCGGAAGTGGGTGCAGGTTTTCAACCTGCACAAGTTTCACCCTAGGCCCGGACTCACCGCAGGTTCAAAACCTGCGGCCACTCTGCCCGAAAGTGGGTGCAGGTTTTCAACCTGCACAAGCACCACCCTAGGCCTGGACTCACCGCAGGTTCAAAACCTGCGGCCACTTCATCACGCCCCTGCAGCCGCCGCGCGGCTGAGGCGATCGCGGACGGCCCGCCACTCCTCGGTGTCGGGAGGCTCGTCCACCACGATGCGATCGAGCTGCCGCTGGTCGAGAGCATGCAGCGTGGCATAGAGCCGGGCCGCGAAGCCCGCGGCGTCGGCCGGCATCGGGACGATCACGAGGTCGCGCGAGGCCGCGAGCCGGCGGACCTCGGGATCGTCGGGTCGCAACGTCAGCCAGCCAAGCCGCCTGCCCTCGCCCACCAGGGTCGCGATTCGGCCCGCTGCGTCGCGGGCGAGCTCGAGTGGCGTCCGCGGCGCGTAGTGGCGGGCCAGCTGGCCGGGTGACCGCGCCGGGCCGGCCGCGGATGCCGCGTCGGGCCAGGCCACCGGCCCGCCGACCGCCGCCTCGAGCGCGGCATGCGACAGCGGCCCCGGCCGCAGGATCCGCGGCGGCGTGGTGGTGCAGTCCACCACCGTCGACTCGATGCCCTGCGTGCAGGGCCCACCGTCGAGAATCAGGTCGATCCGATTGCCGAGGCTTTCGAGCACATGATGAGCCGTCGTCGGCGAAACGGCTTCGGAGCGGTTGGCGCTCGGCGCCGCCAGCGGCGTGCCGGCCGCGGCGATCAGCCGGCGGGCGAGCGGATGATCCGGGCAGCGGAGGGCCACCGTCGCGCCGCCCGCGGTCACGAGGTCGGGAATCCGTGACCCGCGGGGCACGACGAGCGTGACCGGCCCCGGCCAGAACCGCGCGGCGATCGCCTCGGCGGCGGCGGGCCACGCGGCGGCGAGCGACCGCGCCATCGCGACGTCGGCAACGTGCACGATGATCGGGTTCGTCGCCGGCCGCCCCTTCGCCCGAAAGATGCTGGCCACGGCCTCCTCGTCGAGCGCGTCGGCGGCCAGACCGTAGACCGTCTCGGTCGGCATCGCCACCAGGCCTCCGCGGCGGAGCACCTCCACCGCCCTGTCGAGGGCGTCGGCGACAGCGGCCGGCGGCTCCGCGGCAGAGGCGGGCCAGATGGCACGAAGGACCGGGGGCAACGGGCGAACCATGAGGCCTACCTTGCAACGCCCGAACGGGCCGAGCAAGATGACGCCGCCCTTCCGCCGCCAGGAGCCTTTTTCGTGTCGCCATCAGGCCAACCCGTCGTCGGCATCGCCATGGGCAGCCGCTCCGACTGGGCCACCCTCCAGCGGGCCGCCGCGACGCTCGAGGAGTTCGGCGTGGCACACGAGGCGGAGATCGTCTCGGCCCACCGCACGCCCGCCAAGCTCGCCTCCTACGCTGCGGCCGCCGCCGGCCGGGGCCTCAAGGTGATCATCGCCGGGGCCGGCGGCGCGGCCCACCTGCCGGGAATGCTCGCCGCCCAGACCCACCTCCCGGTGCTCGGGGTGCCGGTGGAGTCGTCGATGCTCCGTGGGGTCGATTCGCTGCTCTCGATCGTGCAGATGCCCGCCGGGGTGCCGGTGGGCACGCTCGCGATCGGACCTGCGGGCGCCGCCAACGCCGCCCTCCTGGCGATCGCCATCCTCGCGCTCGACGACGCCGCCCTGCGCGACAAACTCGTGGCCTGGCGGGCGGCCCAGACGGCCCGCGTGCTCGGCGAGTCGCTCGACGGCGACCCGGCGCCACGCGCGGAGCGGTGACCGTGACGGCTCCCTCGGCATCGGCCATCCTTCCCGGCAGC
>Ga0114976_10002112_pt1 | contig 12480 bp, 16 predicted proteins | sample S_130805_EF_Meta_FD_87319 | JGI IMG/M metagenome (GOLD analysis project Ga0114976, IMG submission 87319) | Freshwater microbial communities from Lake Simoncouche, Canada to study carbon cycling - S_130805_EF_MetaG | ecosystem: Environmental > Aquatic > Freshwater > Lake | place: Lake...
GCCCGCTGAGCGCGGGCAATAAAAAACCCGCCTTTCGGCGGGTCCGGGAGTGCGTTGCAGCATGCTGCTAGCATATCGCCCCACTTGGAAAATGTCAAGTGGGGCTTCTGACAATGTCAGATCAGATCGTTGGCAAGTTTGAAATCCGTCCGTGAACCGATGATGCCCGCTTCCAGATCCTCCGCGCCTTTTATCTTGCCAGCATAGCCCTTGATGCGGGCTAACAGGATATTGATATCGTTAAGGATTGCCTCGGCACACTTTGCTGACTGAATCGCGTCGGCTTTGGTTTTTGCGTCGGCTTGCGCCGCGATCATGGCGGCTTTCTTTTCTTCGGCTTCGGCTTTGGCCTGTTCGGCGGCTTCGGCTTGCTCTTCTGCGACTGCGGCTTTCGCTTCGGCTTCGGCTTGCGCGATGGCTGCGGCTTCGGCTTGGGTCGCATCGAGTGCGGCTGCGGCTGCGGCTTGTTTAGCCTTAAGGTCGGCGGCTTTCGCTTCGGCGGCCGCTATTTTCTTATTAGCCTCTGCGTCGGCTGCGGCTTTGACGGCTTCGCCTTTTTCCACTGCGGCTTGCGTGGCGATCACCTGTGCGGCTTTTGCTTCGGCTTGCTCGGGTGTCAGTTCGGGAGCGGGTTGGACGACCACAGCCGGAGGGTATGCGGTTTTCATGACGCGACCAAAGTATTGCGACACTTTGTCCTGCGCGGCTTTGCGTGCTTTTTTGTCTGTTACCTTGTCAGACTCAAGCGCGAGGGTAGCCTGATCGGACGCGGGCAAACCCGCAACAATCCAGTCCTTGATGAGGTTAGTGTCGGCCAGCCCTTCGGTGACCCATGCGGCTTTGACAAGCTTACCGGCTTCGATCCAACGACCATATGCAGATTCGGTGGTTTCGGTAGCGTTGACGATAGCGACGCGAGCGGCTTCGACGGCTTTGGGGTCAATGGTGACCATGAGAGATGCAAGTGTGGACATGATGTAAACCTTTCGGGTTGGCAGTAAGACTGGATTGCCTTACTGAGATAACAGTATAACAGCGATGAACAATAAACGCAAGCCTCAATTGTAAACTGTTTGTGTCATCTTCACGCTCGCGCTGCGCTCTGACATTGTCAGAACCGACACAAACTCGCCACAATCTGGCTGGGGCTCCAAGCCACCCCACCCCCCAAATTCTGAGTTGGTACCATCGCACCCCCACACCCCCTTAATCCGCACAAATCACCACCTATTTTCAAAACCTCAACATACCCAAAAGAACTTTTTGCAAGCTAGGCCCTTATTCCATGCGGCTTTTGAGAGGCCATTATGGCGGACACCCCCCCTTCATAAATAAAACGCCACTGAAAAAATACAGCGCAAAAAATTTTCAAAGTCTCCGGCTTTACTAATAAACACCTATCTCCTATACTCTTGCAATCTCGGTTTACCGATGCGATGAAGTTATGTACATGCCTCCTATAGAGTCCGGAGTCCCGATGGATGTGCGGGCAGAAGTGACTCTGCCCCAGATGGATGAGCGCGAAGAGTTGGAAGTCCGGGCTAGGACTATTCAGTTAATCGCTGATCTGACGGGCGAACCCCCAGTGCCCGAAGAGTTTCACATGCAACAGGCAAGGCAGATCCTGAAGTCAAAGGATTTGCGTCACCTCAACGAGTTGCCAAATGAAACTACGCTTTATCTTCGGGAGCTTGTCTCCCGGTACGACTATGAAGTCGTAAAAAATCTCGCGGATCTTAAAACTTATACCGCCCATAAGTTGTTGGAGCTATCCAACAGTGCCAACGAGAAAATCCAGCTTGGTGCTCTTAAGCTTTTAGGTGAGATTGACGGCGTCGATGCCTTCAAAAAGCGCACGGAGATTACTGTGCAGCAGAAATCCACCGAAGAAATTGAGCGTGAGCTTATGGAGAAGCTCGACAGGCTAACTGTTGACATGGGGTTGGTGGAAGAAACGGTAAATGCTGAACCCCGAGCAGATTAAGGCCCTAAAAGCCCGCCTGCCGACAATGCAATCCGCTGAAAAGGCGTGGCTGCTGGAAAGGTTGCAGGAATATGAGAAGCGTAAGCAAATGGGGGATGCAAAGTCCTCGTTTACCGCATTTATCAAGCACGTTTACCCCCATTACAAGTTCGGTGCCCACCATAAGAAGCTAATTTCGCTCTTTGAAGCGGTCGCTAGGGGTGAAAAGAAGCGCATTATTGTCAATATTGCTCCCCGACACGGTAAATCCGAACTCATCAGTTATCTCGCTCCCGCGTGGTTCCTCGGTAATTTCCCCGAAAAGAAGGTCATTATGGCCTCCCACACTGCTGACTTGGCGGTGGATTTTGGTCGAAAAGTGCGTAATTTGGTGGGGGAAGACGCCTATAAACAGGTGTTTCCTGATGTTGCACTGCAACAAGACTCTAAGTCTGCATCTCGCTGGGGGACGAACCACAAGGGCGAGTATTTCGCTATCGGTGTAGGCGGTGCGCTGGCAGGCCGTGGTGCAGACCTGTTCATTATTGACGACCCCCATTCCGAGCAAGAAGCCAAGCAAGGTAAGCCCGAGGTATTCAAGCCCCCGTGGGAGTGGTTCCAGTCTGGTCCCTTGCAGCGTCTGATGCCGGGTGGCGCAATTATTGTGGTGATGACTCGTTGGTCAAAACTTGATCTGACTGGGCAGTTGATCGACCACATGACGCGAAACCCCGATGCCGATCAGTGGGAGGTGGTTGAACTGCCTGCCATTATTAATGAGGGCACCGAGGATGAGAAACCTTTATGGCCTGACTTTTGGACGTTGGATGAGTTGTTGTCCAAAAAAGCAGGTATGGACCCCCGGTATTGGCAAGCCCAGTACATGCAGCAGCCGACATCGGAAGAGGGCGCACTAATAAAGAGAGAGTGGTGGAACGTGTGGGAGGAGGAGAAACCCCCTCGGTGCGACTTCACTATTATGTCTTTGGATGCTGCCCAAGAAGCGACTAACCGGTCTGACTTTAACTCCCTGACCGTGTGGGGGGTGTTTGATAACGAAGAGTCCGGGGCCAAGAACATCATCTTATTAGAGAGTATCCGGGAGCGGATGGAGTTTCCTGAACTCAAGAAGATGGTGCTTGAGGCTTATAAAGAGTGGGAACCGGACGCTTTCATCGTTGAGAAAAAGTCCAACGGGGCTGCTTTATATCAGGAGCTTCGCTCCATGGGTGTGCCGGTGTCCGAGTTTACGCCCGGTAAAGGTCAAGACAAGATCGCCCGTGTTAATGCTGTTTCAGACTTATTCTCTTCTGGTATGGTGTGGGCACCAGATACACGGTGGTCTAGAGAACTTATCGAGGAAGTGGCGTCATTTCCTTTTGGGACTCATGACGACATGGTGGACTCCACGACTCAGGCGCTGCTGAGATTCCGTAAGGGTGGTTTTATTGCCCTGCCAAGTGATGAGCCAGAAGACATCCGATGGTTCAAGAGTAAGCGGCGCGGCGGTTTTTACTGAAATTATTTAGGGTGAATAAAATGGCAGTGAACATGGATAAGGCGTTTTACCAAGCCCCGCTTGGGTTAGAAGACGATGCAGAACCCGCGTTAGAGATTGAGATTGAAAACCCGGACATTGTGACGCTGGATGACGGCAGCGTAGAGATCACGATCAGTCCCGAAGACGACATGGAAGAGGGTGGGTTCAACGAGAACCTCGCTGAGACGCTAAAAGATAACGTCCTGTCCTCACTGTCTAGTGATCTTGTTGCCCTGTACGACACAGACGTAAATAGCCGTAAGGAATGGGTTGAGACATATATTAAGGGGCTTGAGCTTCTGGGCCTTAAGTACGAAGAGCGTACGGAGCCTTGGGAAGGGGCATGCGGTGTGTTCCACCCGCTGCTAAATGAGGCTGCTATTAAGTTTCAGTCCGAAGCGATCATGGAGACGTTCCCCGCTGCGGGTCCGGTCAAAACCCAGATCCTCGGTAAAGTCACACGCGACAAGGAAGAGGCTGCGGCCCGTGTACGTGATGAGATGAACTACCAGCTTACTGAAGCGATGGTCGAGTATCGACCGGAGCATGAGCGTCTGCTCTATACCTTGGGCCTTGCAGGCTCCGCCTTTAAGAAGATTTACTTCGACCCCTCGCTTGGTCGCCAAGTGGCGGTGTTTGTACCGGCTGAAGATGTTGTTGTGCCTTACGGCGCGTCAAACATTGAGAGTGCGGAGCGGGTTACGCATGTGATGCGTAAGACTAAGAACGAGCTTCGCAAGTTGCAAGTTGGCGGGTTCTACAAAGATGTTGAGCTAGGTGAGCCACAGAAAGTTCTCGATGACATTGAGAAACGTAAGGCCGAAGAGCAAGGGTATAGCGCCACTGAGGACGACCGGTATCGCATCCTTGAGATGCACGTTAACTTGGACTTGGAAGGCTATGAAGATAAGGATGCTGATGGGGAGGAAACAGGAATCGCCCTCCCTTATATCGTTACGATTGAAAAGGGCACTGGAGAGGTACTGGCGGTACGAAGAAACTACCTTGAAGAAGACCCCCAGAAGCTCAAGCGCCAGCACTTCGTTCACTACACTTATATTCCGGGCTTTGGCTTTTACGGCCTTGGTCTTATTCATATCGTGGGTGGCTACGCACGGGCTGGTACATCTATTCTTCGTCAGCTTGTCGATGCCGGAACTTTATCCAATCTGCCCGGCGGTCTTAAATCTCGGGGTCTGCGTGTAAAGGGTGACGATACACCCATCGCTCCGGGCGAGTTCAGAGATGTGGATGTGCCCAGCGGCAGTATCCGCGACAACATTTTGATGCTCCCTTATAAAGAGCCGAGTCAGGTTCTGAACATGCTGTTGGGGCAGATCGTTGAAGATGGCCGCAGACTTGCGTCAATTGCGGACCTTAAAGTCTCCGATATGTCGGCACAAGCGCCCGTCGGGACAACGATGGCAATCCTTGAGCGCATGCTCAAAGTCATGAGTGCCGTCCAAGCTCGCGTGCATTTCACGCTCAAACAGGAGTTCAAGCTCCTTAAGAGTATCGTACGCGACTATGCCGACGAGGCTTATACCTACGAGGTAGATGGCAAAAAAGGCCGCGCAGCTAAGAAGGAAGATTTCGAGCATGTTGAGATTATTCCGGTCAGCGATCCTAACGCCGCAACGATGGGGCAACGCATCGTCCAGTATCAAGCAGTGATGCAGTTGGCGCAAGCCTCGCCTCAGATTTACGACCTCCCTGCGCTACACCGCCAGATGCTTGAGGTTATCGGCATCAAGAACGCTAATAAGCTGGTCCCGATGGAAGAGGATCAGACGCCTAAAGATCCAGTTAGCGAGAATATGTTCCTGCTGAAGGGCAAACCGGCTAAAGCGTTTATGTATCAGGACCACGATGCCCATATCGCTGTTCACCAAGCGATGTCTCAAGACCCGATGATCCAACAGATGATGCAGCAAAACCCTGCTGCACAACAGACGATGGCGGCTATTCAGGCGCACATGATGGACCACTTGGCGTTTAAGTACCGCAAGGACATCGAGAAACAACTCGGTGTACCGCTGCCTCCGATGGAAGACGAAGCCCAAGAAGGTGAAGAAGATCACCGTATGTCGCCTGAGATGGAAGTTCAGGTTTCTCAGTTGGCTGCGATTGCCGCACAACAGCTTCTTCAGGCCAATACGGCTCAAGCTCAACAACAGCAGAATCAGCAGATGGCGCAAGACCCTGTTATCCAAATGCAGCAGCAAGAGCTTCAACTGAAGGCGCAAGACGGTCAGCGCAAGATGATGGAGAGCCAAGCCAAGATGCAGAACGAGCAGGCCAAGCTCCAGATGGACCAGCAAAAGCTCATGCTTGAGAACAAACGAATTGATATCGACGCTGCTAAATCGGGCCGTCAGGCAGAGCAGGCTGACTTCAAGAACATCATCGACGCAATCAAAAACAACAGTAAACAACCCAATTCGGGCACGAACAAGCCCAAACCGGATAACCGTTGATGGAAGAAAAGATTCTTAAACATCTCCTCGCTCAGTTCGGTGAGGAGATCGCGACTAACACCTCTGCATTGCAGCAGGGTGCGGCCAAGACGTTTGATGAATATAAGCATCTGTGCGGGGTGATTCGGGGTCTAAGCCTTGCGCAGTCTCATGTAACCGACCTCATGCGAAGACTGGAGCATTTTGATGACTGAAGAACAATCCACAGCAACCCAACTGCCTAAGCCCCAAGGGTACAAACTGCTGTGTGCGGTGCCGGAAGTAGAAGATAAGTTTGAGTCCGGAATTCTTAAAGCAGACTCTTCGGTACGAATTGAAGAGCACAGTACGGTGGTCCTCTTTGTTATTAAGGCCGGTGAAATGGCTTATAAGGACGCCGATAAGTTTCCTACGGGACCGTGGTGTAAAGAGGGCGACTTCGTTATTACCCGTGCCTATGCGGGTACCCGCCTGAAGATTCATGGTCGGGAGTTTCGGCTTATTAACGACGATATGGTCGAGGCCGTGGTCGAAGATCCGAGAGGAATCAGCCGTGCAGGATAAAAAAGTTTTATCCGAAGAAGAACGCAGGGTGTATAACGCTGAAAAATCGCGTAAATGGCGGGAATTAAACCCAGAAAAGTACCGGGAGGCCAAGCGACGTTATTACGCCTCGGACAAAGGGAAAGCTCAGAAACGGAAAGAGGATGCAGCTTTTGTTGCCTCTGGGGGAAGAGCGCAGGTAGAAGCTCGCCGCGCAAGCAAGCCTATATCCGAAGCCAGAAAGGCTTCACGTAGGCGGTGGGCCGCTAGGAATAAGGATTACTTTGTCGCTGATCGTGCGCGTAGGCGCGATCTTGTACGTGATCTTAGCCCTTGTGACTTTTGGGTTCTGCAAGAGGCTGTCGCCCTCGCTCGCTTACGTGAAAAGGTTGTGGGCGGTAAGTGGCATGTAGATCACATAGTCCCCGTATCTAAGGGGGGAACCAGCGTGCCCGAGAATATTCAAGTAGTCCCTGCTTGGTGGAATAGAAGTAAATCCAACCTTCGGGTTGAGCGTTTTTTAGGAGTTTAAAATGAGCGAGCAAGTTGAGTTTGAGTTTCCTGACGAACAGGAAGCTAAGGCTACTAAAGCCGAGGAAAAAGAGGTCAGTAACGAGGTAGAAGTTGAGGTTGTAGACGACACCCCTGAGAAAGACCGGGGCCGTGAGGCGTCTGAACCCCCTTCGGAAGTTACGGAAGATGAGCTAGAGAGCTATTCGGACAAGGTAAAAAAGCGTATTCAGCACCTGTCCAAGGGCTACCACGATGAGCGTCGGGCTAAAGAAGCCGCTGGTCGGGAGAAAGAAGAGGCTCTTCGCTTTGCCCAGCAGGTATACGAGGAGAACAAGAAACTTAAAACCTACGCCAACCAGTCTAATAGGACCGCTACAGAGGCGAATAAATCCGCTGCTGAAGCCGAATTGGCGCAGGCTAGAGCCAAGTTTAAGAAGGCATATGAAGACGGCGATGCCGATCTTTTAGCCTCGGCACAAGAAGAAATCGCTGACGCCAAGATTAAGATTAGCCGCGTCCAAGATAAACTTGTTGAAATTCCTGATGAAGATACTTTACAACGGGAAAATAAACGAGTATATAGTGAACCAGAACCCGCCCAGTATAGGCCGGACCCAAAAGCACAAGCGTGGCAACGCCAAAACTCTTGGTTCGGATCTGACGAAGAGATGACCAGCTTCGCTCTGGGGGTGCATGAGAAATTGGTTAAGCAGGGTGTCGATGCTGAGTCTGATGAATACTACGAGAAGCTGAATCGGAGAATCCGACAAGTGTTTCCCGAATCATTCGATGACGAAGTAGTCGAAGAAAAGCCCGTAAAAAAGGCTAAACCCGCAAATGTAGTGGCACCTGCAACGCGAAGCACAGCGCCCAAGAAAATCGTGCTGACGCAAACACAGGTCGCATTTGCAAAACGGCTCGGAGTCCCGTTAGAAGACTACGCGAAGGAAATTTCTAAATTGGGTAGAGAAAATGGCTGAGAATCGCACTGAACGTAACCTCATTAACCGCGAAGTAGAAACTCGCGAGCGCACTATTCGTCAGTGGAAACCCGCCGCCACTCTTCCTGATCCGGCTCCACAGCCGGGATACGCTTTCCGATGGATTCGCACTGCTATTCTTGGGCAACCTGACCCGACTAATATGTCTGGAAAGATGCGAGAAGGGTGGGAACCCGTGAAAGCGGAAGATCATCCCGAGATGATGCTCACCCCGAACGCCTCGGGAAATCTCGAAATCGGCGGTCTGATCCTGTGCAAAACTCCGCAAGAGTTGGTGGATCAACGCGATGCGTATTACAACAAACAAGCCCGCGCACAGATGGATTCGGTCAATAACACACTTTTCCGTGAAAATGACCCGCGTATGCCTCTGTTCAAGGACCACAAGTCCGAGACTTCGCGTGGTAGCTTTGGTTCAGGTTCTAAACTGTAAGTTTTGGAGGCCTAAATGGCTGCAATCGCTTCTCCTTATGGACTGCGCCCGCTAAACCTTATCGGCGGTCAGTCTTATAACGGCGGCGTTATCCGTGAATTTACCTATGGCACTACTAATAACAGTGCTGCGGTTTTTTTCGGTGACCTCGTTGTTCTTAGCTCGGGTATTCCCGCTGCTGTGTCTGCTACTCCGACTGCTATTCAGATCCCTGCTACTTCGGCTAACGCCACCGCAGGTATCGTTGGTGTGTGCGTTGGTGCCAGCTATGTCACTCCCGCTCCTATCAAACAACAGCAGTTTGCTCAGTTCCTTCCGTCCGGCGCTTATACCGCTGGTTATCGTGATGTCACGCTGCGCGTGATGGACGATCCGGACGCTCTGTTCCAGATTCAAGGCACCGCTGCACTGGGTACGTTTAACTCGGGCACGAATGGTTCGGGTTGGCGCGGCGCTATCGGTAAGAATGCCGCTCTCAGCTTCGGCACCGCTGGTTCGACCACTACCGGTAACTCGGGCGTGGCTCTGCTTGTGGGCACTGATGGCGGTTCTATCGCTACTACGACCACTCTGGCAATGCGTATTATCGACGTCGTTCGTGGCACTGAATCGGATGCATATCCGGAGTTCATCGTCAAGTTCAATCTTGGCGTGCATTCCTACTACAACCCGGTCGGCGTCTAAGGGGTAATTAAAAATGGCAATCTCACGTTCCCAACTACTTAAGGAACTGCTCCCCGGTCTGAACGCTCTGTTCGGCATGGAGTACAACCGTTACGGCGAAGAACACAAGGAAATCTACGAAGTCGAGAGTTCCGAGCGTTCGTTCGAAGAAGAAACCAAGCTGTCGGGCTTTGCTCCCGCCCCGGTGAAGACCGAGGGTTCGGCAATCGCTTATGACAACGCGCAAGAAGCATGGGTTGCTCGTTACACCCATGAAACCATTGCGATGGGCTTCGCTCTGACCGAAGAAGCTGTCGAAGACAACCTGTATGACTCGCTGTCGGCTCGTTACACCAAGGCTTTGGCCCGTGCAATGTCCTACACCAAGCAAGTCAAGGCTGCTTCGGTACTGAATAACGGTTTCAACGCTAGTTTTGTTGGCGGCGACAACGCTACTTTGTTTGCTGGTACTTCGACTACGACCGGTCACCCGCTGGTTAGCGGTGGTTATAATCAGAATCGGCCCTTTACCGGTGTTGATCTTAACGAAACCTCGCTTGAGGCGGCTGTTATCCAGATCGCTGCTTGGACCGATGAGCGCGGTATGCTGATTGCGGCTAAACCCCGTAAGCTGATTATCCCGCCGTCACTGATGTTCGTTGCAAAACGTCTGCTTGAGACGGAACTGCGCGTCGGTACCACCGACAACGACATCAACGCGCTGAAGGCGATGGGTTCCATCCCCGAAGGTCATGTAGTTAATCACTTCCTGACCGACGTAAATGGCTGGTTCCTGATGACTGACGTTCCTAACGGTCTGAAGCACTTTGTCCGTACTCCGATGTCTACCGGAATGGACGGTGATTTCGACACCGGAAACGTCCGTTACAAGGCCCGCGAGCGTTATAGCTTCGGCTGGAGTGATCCCCTTGGGATTTACGGTTCGCCCGGTTCGACTTGATTTAGTCAAGTCTGGGGAAAAGGGGCTTCGGCCCCTTTTCTTTTTATAGCTTGTGTGGTAGTTTCTAAATATCCAAGATCACTTGCCTATCGACTGGCTTGGCAGACTTCCCCTTAAGACGATAGGCGCAAATAAGGGAATCTATTATGAGTTTCGCTACCTACTCCGGCCCGATTCGCGCGGGTACCGTTTCTAATACTACCGGTACTACCGCTGGTTTGATCCGCAATACGGGTGTTATTCAGTTGGTTCAGAGCGTGACGCTGGGTTTTGCGTCGATTAACGCTAGCTTGACCGGTACTGCTTTTGTTCTTCCTGCTGGCGCTATCCTGCACTCGCTCACTTGGTTCACTACGTCCACTTTCAGCGGTGCTACGACGGTTAAGCTGTCTATCGGCGCGACTGATCTCGTTGCTGCTACTACTGTTACTGGCCCAGCAAACCCGACAGCAATGACTGGTGCAACGGCTGCGGATGCAACTACTGCGCTGTGGGCTAACGTCGGTTCTACAGACGCAATCATTACCTACACGGCTACTAAGGCTGCTACGCTTACGACTGGTTCAGTTACGATTGTTTGCGTATACGCTCAACGCGCTGCGGATGGTTCTTCGGCTCCGGTTTCCGCCTAATTAGGGGGCTAAGATGCGCCCAGTTAGAGTTACGTTAACTGCCGCCGGGGTTTCGGCCCCGGTTATTCTGGACCATTACCGTTCGCCTTTTAACGTGGGGATTGGCGTCATTAAGACGGGTACCGTCGATTATTCGGTTCAGTATACTTACGATGACGTTTTTTCTAGCTCGTTTGATCCCGCAACAGCCGGTTGGTTCACTATGTCTGCATTCCCGCTTACTACGGCCACATCTAAGGACGGGACGATCTCATCGCCTGTAACGGCTGTACGCTTGAATGCCGTGACGATTACGTCTGGATCGCTTGTTATGACCGTGATTCAAGCTGGAATGCCGGGGTTATAAGATGCCTATTGACACTACTGCACTTCGTAAGTTCCAAGACGTTTGGGGTCCGGTGCTCGATGCTATCCCGGCTGTTCTTGAAGCGGTGGCCCAAAAGACTGACGTAGAGCGAGAACTGCGTATCAAGCAAGTCGAAATTGACGACGCTGGTAAAAAGATTGACGCCGCTTTTGTTGAAGCTGACAAGCGCCTGTCTTCGGTTAATTCCGAGATGGAACAAGCCATGCAGCAGAAAGCAAAAGTTCTGGCCGATATTGAAGACGCCAAGAAAGCTCAAGCCGCTGCTAACGTTAAATCTGAAGAAGCCTTTAGTCAGGTTGTAAACGACTGGAATAAGAAGATTGCTGCGTTGCAGTCTCAGTTTTCTAACGTACAGGCCGATTACAACAAGAAGGTTGTTGACGCTGAAGCTGATTTTGCTGGTCGGGTTCTGGCCCTTGAGGCTGAAGTTAAAGAACTTGAGAAGCGTAAAGCTGCTGCTGAAAAGGCTCTGGACGCGCTGCGTAGTAAATTGGGGTAAGTTGTGGCGACTACTCGCTCCAACCTACAAGAAGGGCTGGATAGTGGTGAATACGAGTACACCCATGTGGTTGCTACGGTCACTGCTTCCGGCTCTACTACTATTTATACGCCCACGGCAGGCAGGCTAATCAGGCTGCGCTGGATCTACGCAATCAATGATCCGGGGTCTTCAGCTACGCCCTTAATTAAGGTGTTTCTTGGGGCGCAAGAGTATTATAGAGTCTTCGCTCTGAGCAAGCGGCAAGCTATTAGCGGACCTATTGACGGGCCTTTGATTATCAATCTTAGTGAAGCTGCGGAAGTAGCCGTAACCGCTATTTTGGAATAAGTGTAAAATGGCAATTTATAACAAGTTTAACGACTTTACCGAACAGCTTAATCGGGGATCGCATAACTTCGGTAGCAACGTCTACAAGGTTATGCTGACCAATACTCTCCCCACCGCTGCTAACGCCGCTAAGGCCGACATCACTGAAATTACAGCGGGTAACGGCTACACGGCTGGTGGTAATACGACGACCATTACTATCGCGGAAACCAGCGGTACGACGACCATCACTGGAACAGCGGTGACCTTTACCGCTTCGGGCGCTATGGCGACCTTTCAGTATGCGGTTCTCTATAATGACACTACGGCTTCCCCGGTTAATAAGCCGCTGGTTGCTTGGTGGAACTACGGAAGCGCCGTTGCTTTGGCCGCTGGCGAGACTTTCACCGTCAAGTTCAACAACACTGATCCGGGCACCATCTTCACGTTGGTGTGATAAATGGCGAGCGGAAAAGGCTTAATTATTGTTGATTTTGGTACCGGCAATGGGAGCAACGAAGCTTCTGTTGCTGTGACTGGATTGACGACTATTTCTGCTACTAGCGTCTGTGAGGCGTGGGTTATGGCTACGAATTCGAC
>Ga0114976_10002113_pt1 | contig 12480 bp, 19 predicted proteins | sample S_130805_EF_Meta_FD_87319 | JGI IMG/M metagenome (GOLD analysis project Ga0114976, IMG submission 87319) | Freshwater microbial communities from Lake Simoncouche, Canada to study carbon cycling - S_130805_EF_MetaG | ecosystem: Environmental > Aquatic > Freshwater > Lake | place: Lake...
GAACAACTTCGTGGTCGTATTCGTGGTACTGGTATTCACGCTGCTGGTGTGGTTACTGCTAAAGAACCTATCTTTAAGTATGCACCATTGGAGACTAGAACAACTCCAGGTAGCAAGGAACGTATTCCAGTAGTAGCAGTAGACATGGAAGAAGCAGAACGTATCGGTCTGATTAAGATTGATGCTCTGGGTCTAAAGACCCTATCTGTTATTCAGGACACGCTTGCTATTATCAAGGAGCGTTCTGGAGATGTTGTTGACCTATATAAACTTAACATGGAAGATGCAAATGTTTATCGTATGCTTTCAGATGGTTTTACTAAGGGCGTATTCCAATGTGAAGCAACACCATACACGAATCTTCTAGTAAAGATGGGTATCAAAAATTTTGCAGAACTTGCTGCTTCTAACGCTTTGGTTCGTCCAGGTGCTATGAACACAATCGGTAAAGACTATGTTGCTCGTAAGCATGGTAAGCAAAACATTGACTACAAACACGAAGTTCTAAAAGCATTTACAAAAGAGACCTACGGATGTATTCTGTATCAGGAACAAGTTATGCTTGCCTGTGTGGAACTTGGCGGTATGACAATGGCTGAAGCGGATAAAGTTCGTAAGATTATTGGTAAGAAGAAAGATGCTAAAGAGTTTGATGTCTTTAAGGATAGGTTCGTAAAGGGTGCTTCCAGATTCTTGTCACCTAACGCTTCTGAAGACCTGTGGACAGACTTCGAAGCACACGCTGGATATTCATTCAACAAGTCTCACGCTGTGGCTTACTCAACAGTTTCTTACTGGACAGCATGGCTGAAGTATTACTACCCTATCGAGTTTATGTATTCATTGCTCAAGAACGAAAGTGACAAGGATGCTCGTACTGAATACCTAATTGAAGCAAAGCGTATGGGTATCCCTGTTCGTCTACCACATATCAACGATTCAGATGTTGACTTTAAAATCGAGGGTAAAGGTATTCGCTTCGGACTATCATCTATTAAGTTCATTAGTGATAACATTGCTAATAAGTATATTGCTGCTAGACCTTTTGCTTCCTACAAAGAACTAGAAGAGTTTACATTTGGTAAGGGCAATGGGGTGAACAGTCGTGCATTACAGGCTCTTCGCCTTGTAGGAGCGGCTACGTTCACTGACCAACCTAGAAACGATGAAGAAGTTCGTGAGAACCTGTATGAGTATCTTAACCTACCAGAGTTCAACACTTCTATTCCGCAACACTACCACGCATTCATCAACGATGTTGAAGAGTACGAAGAAAAGGGTGCTTATGTTCTTATGGGAATGATTAAGAGCATCAAGCGTGGCAAGGGCTGGTCTAGAGTAGAACTTCTTGATAGAACTGGTAGCACTGGAATCTTTGACGATGAGAATACTACTATCGAAGCAGGTAGGACTTACATAGTTCTAGCAAGCGATAACAGAATTGTCACAGCAATTCCAGCAGATGAGATTAAAGGTAATCCATCTGGTCTTATAAAGATTCTTAACTTCCGTCAGTTGCCTTACAAAGATGATGAACTATTTGTAGTATCATTTAAGCCAAGAGTAACTAAGGCTGGTAAAAAGATGGCTTCTTTAGTTCTAGCAGATGCTAGTCGTGAGATGCATAGCGTTACAGTATTTCCTACGTCTTTCTCTAAAGCGTACATGAAGATTGATGAAGGAAATGTATATAAATTCTCTTTGGGTAAAACTAAAGATGGAACAATAATTATGGAGGATGTGTTCAATGTTTGATGAAGTAGCAAAAGACCTGCACGAAACAGCAGTAGAAAAAGGTTTCTGGGGCATTGCCTATAACAATGATGATAAGGAATCCTTGGATATATTTATGACTAAACAACTAATGATGATTGTGTCAGAGGCGGTTGAGGTTATGGAAGCAATTCGTAAGTCCAAGAGTCCAGAAGAAGTAGCAGACGAGATGGCAGATATTATCATTCGCACTCTTGACCTCTATGCAGGTCTTCGTGAGTTTGAGTATGTCAATGGCAGTCTTGATGATGCTTTTGAAAAAAAGACTGGCTACAATAAGTCTAGACCAGAAAGACATGGGGTTCGTTTCTAATGACTACTATTGAAGAGGCAATGGCAGCACTAGACCCACGCATCCGTAAGCGTTTGACTAATGGTGTTGGGTTTAAGACTGAGTATCAGGGAACTCCTAGTTTCGGTCTTAATCGTGCACTTAATGGTGGGCTACCACTGGGCAGACAGGTATTGATTTGGGGAAGCAAGTCTTCTGCTAAGTCTTCTCTATGTTTGCAGATGATTGCTCAGGCACAAGAAGAAGGCAAGTTATGTGCTTGGATTGATGCAGAGATGTCTTACTCAGAAGATTGGGCTAAGAGACTTGGGGTAGATACAGACAACCTTATCGTATCACAAGCCAGAACAATTAATGAGATGGTAGACGTTGGAACTAACCTAATGAATGCTGGAGTAGATATTATTGTAGTTGATTCAATTACATCTTTGCTACCTGCTATCTATTTTGAAAAGGATACTGATGAACTTAAACAGTTGGAAAACACCAAACAAATTGGTGCGGAGTCTAGAGATTTTAGCAACGCTTGGAAGATGCTTAATTATGCTAATAACAAAGTTAAGCCAACCCTTTTGGTTCTTATCTCGCAATCTCGTAACAATATTTCTGCTATGTATACTAGTCAACAGCCTTCTGGTGGTCAGGCTACTAAGTTCTATTCATCAACGGTTATCAAGTTATTCTCTTCCGAATCAGACAATCAAGCAATTAAAGGCAAGATTGCAGTTGGCGATAAACTCATTGAAGAAAAGATTGGTAGGAAGATTCGTTGGGAAGTCCAATTTAGCAAGACATCGCCAGCCTTCCAATCTGGAGAGTACGATTTTTATTTCCGAGGTGATGTTGGCATCGACAGCATTGGTGATTTGGTTGATACTGCAGAGATGATGGGTATTGTAGAGCGTACAGGTGCTTGGTATATTCTACCAGACGGAAGTAAATTGCAAGGTAGGGATAAGTTCGTGGCTCGTGTTCGTGAAGACCTAGACCTACAAGACGATATTAAGGCTAAGGTTATGAATGGGTAAATATACAGTTTATCCAGGTAAATTTCCTTGCCACACCTGTAGAGTAGAAGTTAAATCTGTAAGAGTATATCCATCAGACAAACTAATAACTTGGATGTGTCCAGACAAACATCTAAACGAAGTAAGCCTTGAAACCAAGAAGAAGAAAGATTATGAGCGAGAGAAGCGAGAGTAAGCGTATTGGTGCTAAACAGCACAAGAACTCTGGCAGAGGTACTCATAAAGGTGATGCTTCTTGGGAAGGCTTCACTGTTGACTTCAAAGAAGTTGGTAAGTCCTTTACCCTCAATAAAGATGTTTGGGCTAAGGCAACTACAGATGCTCTTCGTAATAACGATAATCCAGCAATTGTAGTTGTCCTTGGCGATGACGGTATTAAAACAAGATTAGCAGTCATTGAGTTATCCCTACTAGAGATGATACTTGACCAACTACCGCCTAATAGTGTATAATAGAATTACAACATTAAGGATACTAAATGGAACAAACAACAATTGAACAGGTCAATGGTCTCACAGAGATTGCTGACTTTATGAATGATGAAGAACTGACTACCGCTCTTACCTTTATTGCTAAGGTAATTCTTAAGCCAGATATTCCTCTTAACGTTGCACAAGTAGAAATCGTTCGCTTACAAGCAATTGCTGCGAAGATGTCTTTCAAAGCCACATGGCTAACTAACGTAGATAAAGGAGACAGAGCGAAAAAGAATATTTATTACACCGCTGCTGAGGCTATTAACAACCTCGTTTCGGCTCTTAAATATATCACTCGCTAGTGTTATTATGGCAAAAAATTTATTAAGTCAAGTAATGATTAAAAAGGTTGATAGCAATCCCAATTCTAAACCATCATTCCTAGACAAACAAGCACTAATTGATAAGATTAACTCTGGTTACACTGTCAATCGTGTAGACAAGTTTCAAACAAAGAAAACATTTGCACCTAGTACGATTGCATTCTCTCATGGAGAATGTCCTCGCTACTGGTATCTAGCCTTTGAGGGTGCTAACTTTGTCGATAATGCGGATGCGTATGGTGGTGCAAACATGACTGCTGGTACAAAGGCACACGAAAGAATTCAAGAGGCTATGGGCAATGTTCCTGGACTTCTTGTAGATTCTGAGTTTAAGGTAACATATAATGACCCACCAATCTTTGGTTATGGTGACGTTATCCTTAACTGGGAAGACAAAGAACTGCTTGGCGAAATTAAGACAATGCCTAACGAAGGCTTTGAGTATCGTAAAAATGCAGGTAAACCAAAACTAGGTCATATGATTCAGTTGCTTATCTACATGAAGATTCTTAACAAAAGCAAAGCAATTCTGATTTATGAGAACAAGAACAATCACGAACTGTTGATTTTTCCTGTAGAATTAAATCAGTACATGTACGAGTGGGTAGAGAACACTTTTGAATGGATGAGAACTGTTCGTAAGGCTTGGGAAGATAAAACCCTGCCAGAGAAAAACTATCGTTCTAATTCAAAGATATGCAAGACATGCCCTATACAAACGGCTTGTGCTTCTGCAGGTTCTGGAGAGATAAAAATTAAATCTCTGGAGCCTTTAAATGAAGAACAAACATTGTAGTTGGTGCGATAGTCAATTTAAGACAGCACTTTCCTATCAGATATACTGCTCTGCTGAATGCAGAGAGCAAGCAACTAGAGAAAAGATTGCTCAAAAATATTTGAGGGATAAGGTTAAGAAACGTGCTGGCAAGGTCAGGCTCTGCAAGACTTGTGGCAAACAACTATCAATGTACACTGAGGAAACTATCTGTCAGTTGTGCGAGGTAAACCCAGATGATGTTAAAGATGCTCTAAAAGAGATTAAGGATATTTTAAATGGTAAAACTAAACTTGACTAAAAAACCAAAACGATTCTGTGCTATTGATGCTAGTACAAATAGTTTAGCATTCGCTATCTTTGAAGACAATCGCATTGTTGCTTGTGGAAAGATTAAGTTTGAGGGCATATCTACTTATGATAAGGTTATGGATGCTGCTAAAAAGACTAAGGCTTTCTTTGATAAGTTTGATTTTGATACCATCATTATTGAGCACACGGTATTTATGAATAGCCCTAAGACTGCTGCTCAGTTGGCTATGGTGCAAGGAGCGTTGCTTGGTGCTGCTTCTATGGCTGGGGTAAAAAAGATTGGCTCCGTATCGCCTATGACATGGCAGAACTTTATTGGCAATAAGAAACTAACTAAAGAAGAGAAGCATGAGGTTCAGAAAAAGAATCCAGGCAAGTCTGTATCTTGGTTTAAAACTGAAGAACGAAATATTCGAAAGCAAAGAACAATTAACTTTATCAATATAAACTATGATAAGCACCTAGAGGATGACGATGTTGCAGATGCTTGTGCTATTGGGCACTGGGCTTTGAAGAACTGGGATAAGGCGTTTGGATACTAATGGCTAATAAGTTTTATACAAATGAAGCATGGCTTAAGAAACGTTACCATGTAGATAAAAAAACTCCAGAGCAAATTGCTTTAGAATGTGGCACTAGCGTAGAAACAATTTATGTTTATCTAGCCAAATTTGGATTAAGGAAGTCTAAGAGATGAAAAAGGTAAGGTCAGTCAAACTACAGGAAACAAAATTTAGCAGAGAGAATGAATTACAAATTGGTAATTTTACTATTGCTAAAGGTGATATCATTAAAATAGAGGGAGAACATGGTGTCAAATTTAAATTTGATGCTGTTGTAACTAATACCGAAAATGGTAAGGTCTGGGTAGATTGCTTTGAGATGCAGAAAGCAACTGCTACTGCATGGCGTTCGTTTGACCCCGAAAGAGTTAAACGCATTCCGACAAAACGAGGAAGACAAAAGAAAAATGTCGATTGAAGACTTAACAGTTGAACATCTCGATGAGATGAATAAAGTTGTGGAGAAGTATCTCCAGGGTGAAGAGCCTACTCAAATTTCTAAAGCACTTTCACTACCACGTCAAAAGGTTATGGCACACATCAACCAGTGGCGTGTTATGGCTTCTGACAATGCTGCTATTCGTGCTCGTGCCAAGGAAGCATTGGTTGGTGCAGACACACACTATAACAAACTAATTAGTAAAGCATATGAAGTTATGGACGATGCTACAACTGTTGCAAATCTTGGTGCTAAGACTGCTGCAATCAAACTTGTTATGGATATCGAAAGCAAACGTATTGACATGCTGCAAAAGGCTGGTCTGCTTGAGAATAAAGAATTGGCAGAAGAGATGCTGAATATTGAACACAAGCAAGATATCCTTGTTGGTATTCTTAGAGATATCGCAAGCGAGTATCCACAGATTCGTGACGAGATTATGCGTAGACTTTCGCAGGTATCAAAGGAGCAAGAGGTTATAACCATTGTCAATGTTCAATGACTTCCTTGAAGTACTAAAGAGTAATGTCTTTGCAGAAATGCCAGTAGACGTTAAAACATTTGTCGAAGGTGAAGACTACCTACAGCAACCACCGCTATCACAAATTCAGTACGACATCGTAGAGGCTATGAGCCAAATCTATAAACTGGAAGAAGTCATTGAAATCCTGGGGGATACAGAAGGTCGTAGATACTATAACAAGTATACAAAGAACGAAGTAATCCTACAACTAGGAAAGGGTTCTGGCAAGGACTTTGTATCCACAGTTGCTTGTTGCTATATCGTTTATAAATTACTTTGTCTCAAAGACCCTGCTCGTTACTTCGGTAAGCCTACTGGTGACGCTATTGATATTATTAACATTGCGATTAACGCACAACAGGCTAAGAACGTTTTCTTTAAAGGTTTTAAGAATAAGATTGAACGCTCTCCATGGTTTGCTGGAAAGTACTACGCAAAGGCAGACAGCATTGAGTTTGATAATGCTATTACTGTTTATTCTGGTCACTCTGAGCGTGAGTCTCACGAAGGTCTAAACCTTATCCTTGCAGTACTAGATGAGATTTCTGGTTTTGCTAATGAGGTTGGAACTGGTAACGACCAAGGAAAAACTGCTGACAACATCTACAAAGCATTCCGTGCTTCCGTAGATTCTCGCTTCCCTGACCTTGGCAAGGTAGCCCTACTGTCTTTCCCTCGCTATCCTGGAGACTTTATCTCTACTAGATACGATGCAGTTATCGCAGACAAAGAAGTTGTAACAAAGAAACATAAGTTTATTATGAATCCAGACTTACCAGAAGATGCAGAAGGAAATACTCTTGAGATTGAGTGGGACGAAGACAATATTCTGGCATACAAGTTTCCTGGAATGTTTGCTATTAAAAGACCAACATGGGTGGTAAATCCTACTCGTAAAATTGATGACTTCAAGTTAGCATTCTATACAGACCTTGGAGATGCTATGATGCGTTTTGCTTGTGTCCCTACCTACGCTTCCGATGCTTTCTTTAAGCAGCAAGAAAAAGTTCGTGCTTGCATGACAGTCGTAAATCCAATTGACACTAATAAAAGTTTTATGGAGTCGTTCAAACCAGACCCAGACAAAAAATATTTTGTCCATGCTGACCTTGCACAAAAACATGACAAGTGTGCTGTGGCTATTGCTCACGTTGAGAAGTGGGTAAATGTGCAGGTAGTTAAGGACTATGCACAGGTAATGCCTATCGTAGTAGTAGATGCAGTAGTCTACTGGGAACCAAAGATTGAAGGTCCTGTAAACCTATCAGAAGTAAAGCAGTGGATTCAGAACCTACGCAGACTGGGCTTTGATATTGGCATGGTTTCATTTGACCGCTGGCAATCATTCGATATCCAGAACGAGTTGAAGGCTGTTGGTATAAAGACTGAGACTGTATCTGTTGCCAAAAAGCACTACGAGGACATGGCTATGCTTGTTTACGAAGAACGTCTTGCTATGCCAGCCATAGAGTTGCTATTCGAAGAACTAACAGAGTTAAAAATTATGAGGGGTAATCGTGTAGACCACCCTAGAAAGTCCTCTAAGGACCTTGCAGACGCTGTTTGTGGTGCTATCTTTGGGGCTATCTCACACACACAGAGAGACAATAATCAGATGGTAGAGATTCATACATTCCGTGATAGAAAGCCAACAGAAGAAATGCACGACTTTGATAAGCGTAGTATTGTTCAGCGTAATAAACCAGCAGATAAAGAACTGGAATCGTACTTTAAACAGTTTAACATAAATATAATGTAGTGGTATAATAGTTTTGTTGGGCACTTCCAACAAGGAGACTACAAATTAATAATAAAACCTCAAGATTTATACTAGCAATATTCTTAGCCTTTTCCTGTCTATTCTTTCCATCAACAGCCTCTGCAGAAACAAGGGCTGAGTATGATGCAGTTGTAGCAGAAGCACAGGCTTTAGTTGATGCTACCAAAACTGCTTTGACAGTTGCTCAAGAAGCATACCAGACAGCCTTGAATGAAAAGGCTACAATAGATTCCACAGTAGAGTCAAACAAAACACTTTTAGATAATGCAATTTTAGATTTTCAAAGCAAGCAATTACTGGTAGACAAAGCACAGGTAGCCTTAGACTTGGCTAGGGAAGACTACAATACAAAATTAATTTCAGACCCTAACTGGATTAGACCCGATAAAGAGGTCACACAAACCATTGATGTTTCATATACAGTTCAAGTTCCTTATACAGAATTAGTTCCAAGAACAGAACTTGTACCGAGAACAATCTTAGTTCCTAATACAAGGATGGAGTCTTATTTAGATTATGAGCCAGTTGAAGTTACAACTCTGGTTCCAGGTGGACTTACAGCAACTTCTTACAATAGACAGGGGTATAACAATGCCCCACCACTACCAACAGAAACAGAAACACCACTAGCAACTAAGAATGTTCCTAACATTGATTTTCAATGGGGCAGTGGTTTAGTTTTAAACTCTGGAAAAACTGAAGATGTTTTAGTAAAATTTGAAGGCAACCTAATGGTTCCACAAGATGGATGGTATAGTTTTTACGCTCCAGGAGATGACGGAGTTAAGTTAACAATTGCTGGCATGAGTCTTATCAATGATTGGCGTGACAAAGGTGGAGGTGGCACTACCTCACAAGAAGTATGGATTAGAGCAGGTGTTTTCTATCCAACCACACTATACTATTATGAAAATGGTGGTGGAGCATGGGTACAACTTTATTCAAAAATTTCTGGCGGTAATATGCAAATTGTTCCTGCATCATGGTTTGGAGAAAGAACAGTAACAGAGATAGTGTATCAACCAGTTGTAAAGTACTATGAGGTAATTTATTACACAGAAGAAATAGTTTATGACGAAGTAATTGTTTATGATGAAATAACTTTTTATAGAGAAGAAACTAGATATAGAAAAGAAGATATTATTATTGTTGTTCCAGATGAGGATGCCACTGCACCACTAATCAATGACCCAGCACTAATGCTTCTTGTTGGTTTAGCACAGACCAACCTAGATGAAAAACAATCTACTTTGTTATTTTCAATATCCGATAGAGATAAGTTGCAGCAAAACTACGAGTCTTCTTTGCTAGTTCAAACAGAAAAAGCAGGTATAATTGAAGTAACATCGCAGGATGTAATAACAAAACAGGAGGAATTACTTGTCGCAGAACAAGAACTACAAGCCATTCCACCTTACGAAGAGCCAACACCTACACCTACGGAGACCGAGGAACCTGTTGAAAAGCCAACAGAAGTTATCCCAGAGCCGCTACCAGAGCCAGAGCCGCCAGTGTCCCCCGAACCCAATCAACCTGAGTTACCAGTAGATATAGCCACGGTAGACCCACAATCACTTTCAAATGAACAAGTAGCAGAACTTATATCTGTAGCAAATGAAATCCTAAATAATTCCGAGCAAGGCTCACCAGAGTATGAAGAAGCCCTTGACGCTTTGTTTGTTGCTGCTCAGGCAGATGACATTGTAATCTCTGAAGAACTTGCAGCCATTCCAGGTGCAGCGGCTTTAGTTGGTGCAATTAACTTTATGGGTAACGTTGGTTCTGACATGTCTCCAAAGGTAAGAGAAGAATCTAAAAAGATTGTTGTAACAGCAGTTGTTGCTGTTGGAGCAGCAGTCAACGCAGCAACAGGAGCAGCATTATCTGCAGCAGCACCATCAGCGGCAGCATCTGCATCAGCAGGTGGCTCAGGTGGAACATCAAGTACAAGGAGGAAAGATTAATGAAGAATTTTTTAAATGACCTATTGGGTCAAGCATGGACACTTCTTGGTATGTTTGTCGCATGGCTCGTCCTTGAGGGTTCAGCAAAAGAAGTTGTGGGATATGCAATCGTTGGAACATCTGTTCTATGGATGATTACTTATCCACTTAGAAATCCAAAAGACAAGGAGGAAGAATAATGAGACTATTTGGTAATGTATTTATGCGTATTGTTGCTACCTTTGTTGCTTCTGCACTTGGTGTAGTTGGTGCTGGTAGCGTAGCAAGCGGTATTAGTGGTGTCGAGATTCCTATTTGGTTTAGTGCTGTAATGGGTGGTATCTTGGCAGTAGCAAAGGTAGTAGAGTTACTAGCCTTAGCATTCCTTGAAGATGGCAAACTATCTCGTAATGAGATTAATGCTGCTTTCCGTCAGACTATTGCTCTTAAAGATGTAGCACAGGATGATGAGACATCTAAGCCTAAGAAATAACTTGACAAACCCCTTTCGGTAGTTTATAATAGATATAGACCTGAAAGGGGTTTTTCTATGTCAATGACTTTTGACGAATGGCTACAACATGGCTTAACACAAGGCTGGGTTGGTCCTGCTGTATGCAGTACACACGATGGGATTCCTACCACTAGAGATGAAGATTTAGAGTGGGAAACTGGAGACCCATGCATCCATGTACTAAGACTGTATGAAGATGAAGCAACCAAGTTGGCTGTGGAAGAAAATCATGCTCCGTCTGTATGGCGAGCAACAAACAGTGGTTACACTGTATAATTAAATAGTGATGGGCATTAACTCAGTTGGCAGAGTGTTCGACTGTTAATCGAAATGTCCCTGGTTCGAACCCAGGATGCCCAGCAGGACCAGACACGCAGACTTAGATTCGGTGGTTTAATAGTAATACTAGTAAAAACTATTACAGATGTTGTCCCTATCTGGGTGAGCCAAGGGGCATTTGATTTCGTAGTTCAGTTGGTTAGAACGCTACCCTGTCACGGTAGAGGTCGTGGGTTCAAGTCCCATCGGAATCGCAGCGATATAACTCAATGGAAGAGTGCTTGCCTACGAAGCAAGATGTTGTAGGTTCGAGTCCTGCTATCGCTACGCCACCTTAACTCAGCGGTAGAGTGCCATACTTGTAATATGGAGGTCAACAGTTCAAATCTGTTAGGTGGCTCAAATGTCAATGGTATAATAGAGATACTATGACACAAATCATAGAATACATCTTGAAAGGAAGTATAATTATGACAGCAATTTATAAAGAACCATTCCCAGCAAAAACTCGTGGAGATGAGTTCGGAAACCTAGCCCCTTATCGTGAGGGTAGACCACACAGAGGTCAAGACTGGAGTCCAAAAGAACTTTCACCAATCCCAGCAATCACTGATGGAACAGTTTTTCTTAATGAGTGGAGTGATGGTCTAGGCTGGTTCCTAGTTCATTCAGCAAAGGACGGACACTTCGTTCTATATGCTCACCTAGCAGAACAGTCACCATTGAAGAAAGATGCTAAGGTTAAACTTGGAGACATCATTGGTAAGGTTGGCGGTGGAAAGAAAACTCCATCAGGTAAATTCTCAACTGGAGCACATCTACACCTAAGCATTGGTAAGGCTAACAAGGCTTGGAGCAATCCAGGAATCCACCTATCATCATACGATGACTTGGTAGACCCACTAAAGCACATTCTAGCAAACTCAGGAAAGTAAAGTATGCCTACCTATAATTTTAAATGCCCAGACTGTGAAAAGACAGCACAAGAGGTAAGACCTTTTGAAGATGCTGATAAAGAATTACTTTGTGATGCTTGCAATACTGCAATGCATAAGGTATACTCAGTAGGAGCAATTAAATTTAATGGTGGAGGATTTTACTCAAATGACAAATAACCTAATAGAACAAATAGACAAGAAGTGGACACTAGATACATCTCATCGTTGCGATGTTTGTGGTTCACAGGCTTATGTTCAAACTTTGGGGGTAACAGGGGACTTGCTTTTCTGTGTCCATCACTACGATAAGATAATGCGTAATGAGAAGGCACAGAAAGCAATGACCCAGTTTGCCTATCAAGTAATTGATGAACGTGAACAACTAGACACAAAAATCTAGTATAATTGTTTTAGGTGATTAAATGGAATATCTTGCTGGCTCTATCTTTACTCTAGTAACCATACTTATTGTGTCTAGACTAATTAAAAAAGTAGAAAACACAAACAAAATAATTAAAGTAA
>Ga0114976_10002117_pt1 | contig 12468 bp, 9 predicted proteins | sample S_130805_EF_Meta_FD_87319 | JGI IMG/M metagenome (GOLD analysis project Ga0114976, IMG submission 87319) | Freshwater microbial communities from Lake Simoncouche, Canada to study carbon cycling - S_130805_EF_MetaG | ecosystem: Environmental > Aquatic > Freshwater > Lake | place: Lake...
GCTTTCCGCTACACAATTAACTTCCAGCCACAGGGTCAAATTGCAGTTCGTGTTCCGGTTAAGGGTGGTTCGGCTTTTGCTACGACCATCCTGTACCAGGGCGCTGTAGTAACAACGCTGGCAACAACGGTTGCTGGCCTGTACTACAAGCTTGAGGGCAAGGTTGACAGTCGTTTTATGACCAACAAGTTGGTTTGGACTTCAAGCAATGTTGCAAAGGCCACGGTTTCAAACACTGGCCTTGTAAAGATGATTGCCACTGGTTCGGCTACGATTACGGCAACCTACCCCGGTGGTGGAACTGCTGGCACTGTTGCCTTGACAATCAGCTAATAAAACTTTCCGACAAGGATAGCGATTACCCCCTCTTCGGAGGGGGTTTTCGTCTGTCTATGATAGGATATTGCTATAACCTACTGGAGGAATAATGTCCACGGAAACAATTGAAGAAATCGTTCAGGAAGCCAAGGCTCCCGGCAAGTTTAATATTATTGAAGTTTTGAACAATCGCTCATACCCGGTCATTAATGTTGACGTTTACTTTGACGAAAGCAAAGCGCTGTCGGCTGTTGAGATTCAAGAAAAAGTTCAAGAACTTGAAAAGGCAAACATTCGCAAAAGCCCCGGCGCAGCAGACATAAACCGCAAACGCATTGACGAGTTAAACACAAAGCTTGCTGAGATTGTTGAATCAATTTCTGATAGCAAATATGTTTTTAGTATCACGGGTATTTCTGAAGCTAAGCGTGAAGAGATGCTTAATCTTGCAATTGCTAAGCACCCAGTAGAGTTTGAAGAAACAACTGCACCACTTACTGGTGAGGTTACCCGCAAAGAAAAAGATAACGACGACCGTGACCGTTTGTTTACTAATCTTCTTTGGCGTGAACAGATTAGTAAAATCACTTCCCCTGCTGGTGACATTCAAGATGAGATTACTATCGAAGATATTGTGGCACTGCGTGGCTCTCTGCCCATCATCGGTGCAAGTAAAATTAACGAAGCAATTGAAAGAGTTCGTATTGCTTCAGCCGTTTTTGTCATGGCGGTGGACGAAGATTTTTTAGCCAAGTCTTAACTTGGGACGAGAATAGATGGTTTGCTACTCTACTCGCTGCCGCCGTAGAGTCTGGTCAACCGCCCAAGGCTGTTCTGTTTAACAATCCAGAACACAAAGAGTGGGATGCTTGGGATTATAAAATCTTTAAAGCGCACTATATTCTTAAAGACTGGTATCGCAATGGTATCCCCATTTGGTGGGATGAATCTGACCGTGTAACTTTTGACGCTTTAGGTCGCGTTTCTAAGTCTCGTGCCGCTATTGACAGGGCAGAAGAGTCAGCTAATAAAAATAACAAAAAGCCCGTACCGGGGCGTTACTTTATTGCGGAACCTCGCGTTATTGATGGCGGGGAATTTCCAACAAGAGATGAGTGGCTGCAAGAAGTTGCATTGAAAAAGGGCAATAATACTTCTATGTCAAAGTTTGGCACACAAAGAGATAGCGCCAATATTATTCAAGGTCGAAAATAGGCGAGTGCGGTACAATTGTATAGTACATACTTTTAACGTATTGGAAAACTTGTGGCTGCTGACGACATTACTTTTAATCTAGTTGTCAATACTGGTAATTCTGATGCCAACATTAGAGCAATTAATACTGCGCTGTCTGATTTTGGTCGCACATCTTTGCGAGCTGAAAATAGTGCTAAGAGCGTCACCACTGCACTTGACCGTTGGATTTCTTCCTCTAAAGCCGCCGCATCTGGTGTTGCTGATTTTGCTTCAAAACTTAACCTATCTACATCTAAGGCTAATAGCGCTACGGCAGCATTAAATAATCTTGCTAAAGCACAGCGTCGTGTTCAGCGTGATACTGCTGGAAATATTTCCGCAACACCAGCAGCTGCTATTAGCTCTTCTAGAACTTCTAGCGGTGGCAGTAGGGCGCAACGCCCTGCGGGACCGCCAACAATTGGTGCCACTGTTGCAACTGGTTCTTTTGAGGCGCTTGATGCTCAACAAAAAAATAACATTGCCACAACAGAACGGCTAAGTGCATCTACAGATAGACTAAATAGAAATCTCAAGACAAGCGTCGACCAGTCTGCGGCACTACGTTACGCTCTTTATGACCTTTCAAATGCAGCCGCCCTAACTGCGGCAGGACTTATCGCATTCCCGTTGCTCGCAGCAAAAGGCGCAATTGACGCTGAACTTGCATTTGCCAACGTAGCTAGAACAACTGGTGTTGTTGGGCAAGAAGCGGAAACTCTTAAAAATCAGTTCATTGAATTATCACAAGCAATGCCAACATCTTTTGGCGAGATTTCTGCGGTCGGAACACTTGCCGGTCAGCTCGGTGTGGCAAACGACCAGCTTGAATCTTTTGTAAAAAACACTATTCAGTTCTCAACAGTTTCAAGTTTGTCTTCCGAAGAATCAGCTACAGCATTTGCACGATTGAACCAACTTATCCCCAGTGTTAACGGAAATTATGAAGCACTTGGTTCAGCAATTCTTAAGGTTGGAACAGAGTCTGCGGCAACCGAGTCGGAGATTGTTGCTGTAGCACAGCAAATTGCCCCAGTTGCAAACTCCTTTAACATGAGCGCGGCATCCGTTATTGGCCTGTCGGGCGCGTTTGCCTCTTTGAAGGTTCCACCGGAGCTTTCTCGTGGAGCTTTGCAGCGTACTTTTGCTGAAATTAACCAAGCCATTTCAACTGGGTCATCAACTCTTGAAGAGTACGGTCGAGTTTCTGGCATGACCGGGCAACAGTTTAAAGATGCATTCCTAAGTAATTCTACTGATGCTTTTGTTTCTTTGCTTCGCGGAATTGACAAAGAAGGCGGCGCGGCTGAGGGTACGCTTGTTCGCCTTGGGGTCACCTCTTCTCGTGATGCAGCAACTATTAAGCGTTTGGCGCAGAACGTTGACGGAACCCTTGTGCCAGCTCTTGAGAATGCAACAAGCGCTTACGGCAGTGCTGACGAGCAGCAGAAGCAGTTTGATAAAATTGCTCAAACTCTTGCAAAGCGACTTGAGCAACTTGCTAGTAATTTTAATAACTTTATTATGGTTGCCGGTTCGGGTGTTAGTGCATTTGGTGGTCTGATTGATGTTGCTAATGGCTTCCTTGGTTTCCTTACCGACATTGCCAGTAATCCGTTTGGTAAATATCTTCTTGGACTTATTGGTGGTGTAACACTTTTTGTTGGTGTTCTTCTTGGTTTCGCGGCAATTGCCTTGAGGGTTAGGGCTTCTATTATTGCCATGAATCAAGCTGTTACTGGGTTAAGTGTTGGGCTTGCGCAAGCTAGGGCTGCAGCCGCAACAACTAGTGGAAGCTTGACCGTACTTCAAGGTGTTGCTGCCGCTACGGGTATTTCCATGAAAGCTTTAAAAGTTGCTTTAATTAGCACGGGTATTGGTGCGCTTGTTGTTGTTCTTGGGACTGTTGTTGGTGGACTTCTTGAAATGGCTTCTGCCGGTGATGGCGCTAAGGCAAGTGCTGAAGCAATGTTTGGTTCGTTTGATGATTTGCGCTCTGCAATGGAGGCTGATGCTAAAGCTGCTAAAGATACTGGCGCGGCTGTTGTAACTTATTCCGATTATCTTAAAAAATCTGGCAAAGAAGTTGACTCAACTGGTCATATTATTGACATAGACAGCAGTAAGCGCGCTGAGAATGTTGATGTTATTGATAAGCAAAAAGCTGCGCTTGATGGTTATGGCACTGCAATTGGCAAGGCTACTCGTGGAAAAATTGCTGATGCTTTCCTTAAGTCTGATGATTTCAAAAAAATTGATGAGTTTAATCAAAAGCTATCTGAACTTGGACAAGAGCAATTTCAAATTGATATGAGTAAAGTTCTTGACTTTGTTTCCACTGGTGACAATGCTGGATTGCAAACTTATCTTGATGGTTTAAAATCTCAAGTTACTGCATCAATTCAATCACTTGATGAAACAAGTTTACCAATGTATTTTGAGGAAGGTCTTTTTAGGGATACTGCTGCGCAACAATCTGAGGCAGCATTTGGTGCAGTAAAAACTGCGGCTGAAGCTACGGCTACAGCAATTGGTATTGCTGGTTCAGAAGCAACAAGTACTGTTGAAACTTGGGTTAATGGCACTGAAACTGCTACAAACTCAACTGACGAGTGGGGAAGAACCATTGATGATGTAATCAATGGAATGAAAGAAATTAAAGAAACAGCAAGCAAGGGCTTTGCAATGAGTGAGGCTGTTGATGCCTCAGTTTCAAGTTATCAAAATCTTCTTGACGCGCTTAATGAATCAGGCGGCTCATTAAACCAAGGGTTTGCTGAAGGAAGAAGTTCAGCCCAAGCATTCCAGTCTTCTATTGTAGACACTATTGGTCTTGCCGAAGGTATGGGCCTTAGCGCGGCTGAAGGTGTAAACATTGTTTACTCTAACATGATTGCCAATGGAGCAAGTGCCGCAGATGTTCAGCTTCAGCTTAACGGGCTTGTGCAATCTGGTGTTATCTCAAGTGTTCAAATGTCCCAGATTATGGCTGGCACTTTAGCAATGTCGCCAAAGGCCGCTAATCTTGCAGCGCAGTTTGGCAAGTTAAAAGCTAACATTGGTGGTGCCGCCCAAAAGGTAGTCACACTTATTGACTATGCAAACGACCTTGCAAGTGTTTTTAAACGCGCCTTTGATATTCGATTCTCAGGACAAAATACTCTTGACGATATTACTTCAGCATTCCAAGATATTTCTGATACAACTAAAGATGCTAATCAAAACATTAGTGACCTGCAGGCTGACCTTGATTCACTGACTGCCGATAAAGCTTTGCAAGAATACTTCCTTAGTGTAGCTAACGCTTACGGCGACACTCTTGCTGCTGCTCAAATTCAGGCAAAGCTAAACAAGATTAATGCACAAATTGCAAGCACAAATGAAGACCTTTCAGATGCGCAAAGTGATGCAAATAAAACCCTTGTAGGTAATAGTGCTGCGGCTATTGCTAACCGCAAAACTATTACTAGCCTTGTTTCAACCTACCAGTCACACATTCAAGCGCTTGCCGCTTCTGGCATGAGCCAAGAACAACTTGCGGCAGAAACTGCAGTTCTTAAGCAGCAGTTCCTAGACCAGGCAACTCAGCTTGGTTATAACCAAAATGAACTTGGAACTTATGCTGTTGCATTTGATGATGTCAGTACGGCAATTGCAAATGTTCCACGCAATGTTAACGTTGAAGCTAACACTAATCCTGCGCTTCAGGCTTTGAATGAGTTTGCCGCCAAGTCTCGCGCGGCGATTGCCAGTGCTGGTGGTCGAGTTAATATTGATACTAGTGGCATCGATGGCATTGGCGCAGATGCTGGTCAAAAGTTTAAAAACGGTTTTGCCCGTAACGCTAATGGTTCATTTACATTTTCTGATGGCAGTGGTCGCATGATTGGAAGCCCAGCAAGCATTAGATTCCTTGCTGGTGGTGGATATATTTCAGGACCCGGCACTGCATCATCAGATAGTATTTCAGCTCAACTTTCTAACGGAGAGTACGTCATGCGCGCATCTGCCGTAAGCAAATATGGTGCCGGTTTCTTTGACCAGTTGAATCAGATGCGCGCGCCTCGCTTTGCTTCGGGTGGCCTAGTGTCTGGCCCATCCGGCATGGGTGGCATGGTTTCCCTTTCGCCCGAAGACCGCGCTCTCCTAAGAAACGTTGGAGGCTCTGGTGAGATAGTCCTGTATGCTAATAACGAAGCTATAGCGCGTAGTTCTAATGCTGGTAATCGCGCAATTGTTGCTACTGGAGGTCTTCCCTAATGGCTAATCAAATGTGGATGGGCATCCCAGGCTCACATGCCCAATGGGTTCCGTGCCCTTTAATTGATTCCAACATTACTCGTAACCGCTATGTCGAGCGTATGCAGTTTCACAATGGTGGTGGCGATGTTGCTCGCTCTAATCAGTATCAGATGGAATACAATCTTGCCTTTAGCGGTCCGGCTCACGACTTTGATGGCATTGATGCACTGAATCGCTTTGCTTCCGGCTACTACGGAGATGGCTACGTTTATCTGACATACCCCACAAGCTTTAAGACAAACATGTTTTCGGCACAGTGGGCAACGCCAGCCTTGCGGGGTTGGACTAATTCGGTTTACCAAAACGGTACTGTGGTTGCAACGGTCAGCGCAGCGTCTGGTTCTAATCTTTCCCCTACTTCTATGGAGTTTACGCTTGTTGGTTCCGCTAACGCTGTGCCCGATGAGAGATTTACTATTCTTGTACCGCCCGGTCACACTTTGATTCTTGGTGCGACGGGAACAAAAACTGGCACTGCCGTTGTGGCTCAGCGCGTAACAACTTCCACGGGAACAATGACCACAACTTCTCTTACGTTGATTGCTCCGAGTGCAACTACGGGACGATTTAATTCGACCGTTTCCGGTGGCTCGACTGGGGTTACTGTAGAAGTTTATTTGACGAGAACCACAACTGCTTCTTCTAAGATTACTCTTGCTGCTTTGTCTGCTCGTCTTTATGAGACTTCCGCATATGTTTCAACTTTGCTTGACGATAATGTGCAAGTTTACGGCGAGGGTTCAACTGGTTTGCAGTTTGCCGATGACGCAATTGTTGAAAACTATTCTTACATGTACCCACCACGCAAAGGTATTTCTACGACTCTTGTTGAGGTAGAAGCATGGAGGTAACATGCTCAATGACCGGCACGGGTAGCATCGGTAATATAGCTACCGGCTGGAATGTAAATAAAGTTTCAACGCCAATCATTCCTGGCAATAAAGCTTCGGGTACTGGTGGTGCTTCTTTTAGCGCGCAGAAAAAACCTGATTCTTTGTTTGTGCTTAATAATGATTCAACATTTTCCTATGACCTTGACTCAGTTTCTGGGCGAATAAATTCTGTATCCGATAATGGCATTGCCATATCAATTAATCAGGGTTCAGTATTTTCTTCGTTTGATACTGAGGAAGTTTTGCCAAGCCTTAATGCTGGTAACCCAATTTCCGCTTTGGCTCTTTCTCGCCAAATCTTGAAGCAAGACATAAGGCTCTCCGATACCACTACCGGAACTGGCTACCTTTGGACACTCGCTGGGCATGATGCTGGTTTTGATAAATATGGCAATATGGCTGAGCCTCGTGAATTTACAACGCCTTATACTTGGGAAACTTCCGGAAGCACCACAACTACTGAAAATATTATTACCTGCGTAGATAGCATTGCTTCTTCTGGTTACAAGTATTTTACAGGTAGTGACATGACTTCATTTGCCGACTATACGCCTTATGCAAACTATGTTCGCGGCGAAACAATCACAATGGATTCTTACAAGAACTATTATGGTCTTGCTTTTAAAACAAAACTTAACGGTGGAATCGCACAGTTTCACGTTAGTGGTGGACCAGATAGTTCCATAACTAATACTGACCGTGACATCAATATATATCTCAACCGCGCAACAAGAATATTAACACTTGATGTGGTTTATCGTGCAGGTGGAGTTGTTATTAATGATTCAGCAACAGACTCTAGCGCTATGTCGTCTTCTTTATTTGATAATGAACTAATTTTTTATATTGAATATTATTGGGCAAACCCAGGTCTTTCCAACCCTCTTTTTGTTATAAAAATATCAGTAGTTGATGCTATTACTAATCAGACTTTAAATTCTTTATACTATAGCTTTAATGCAGACGCAGTTCCTCTTTATTATAATCAATGGACATTAAGTGGCGACGCATATTATCGCTCACTTTGGATTAAAAAAGACGGTGAAGATTTTAATACAAATCCTTCATACAATTATGAAACTAATTATTCTGGATATTATATTGATGATTCAGTTTTTGATTACTCACTTTTAAATGTTGAAAATTTTCCTAGCGGCCCAGTTCGTGGTGGTACATACAATGTATGGCAATATCTACAGGACTCGTGTTCTGCTTTTAATGTTGCCATAACCGAAGAAGATAACGATTTTACTTTTTATAAAGCAACTGATAAGTATTTGCTGACATCACAGATTGCAAAAAGAAATGTTGACAATCTTTCTTATGCCGCATCACCAACAATAACACCCACATCCGTGCTTTCTGCGGAGAGCGTTAACGTTGAGTACATGAACGCGAGTGTTTCAGCTCAAACTCCTCAGCTTTATTCAACATCAAGTCCCCTTGTTTACAGTGCATACGATGATAACAACAGAATTATTTCTGTTGAACCAAATCAGTTTGTTGAAACTTCGGTAAAAACAAACAAGTATTTTAAGTCTATTTTTCAGCCAGTTAAATCTTCTATCTACGTTAACCAGCCTGGTTATTATGCCATCTCTGATTCAACTGGAGCAAACGTTACAGATGCGGCCTGGACTAAATATGGTGGAAGTATTTCTGTTTCCATAAACGCGGATGATAGAAGCGTGCTGGACATTAAGGCTTATGGGCCGAGTGCTGCCATTCCCGGCAAAACTGCGCCGTACTCATTCGCCTATTCTTCTGGTGAAAATAAATATGGCGCAATATCTATTACTGGCTCTGCGGTTACTATTGATAAAAAATCTGTTGAACTTCAAACTGGAGTTGTTGAGAATAACAAAAAACAAAAGACCGCAGCGACTGTAACAAATCAGTTCATTAATACCCTTGAGCAAGCTTATGACCGTGGTGTTTGGGTTTCACAATCTGCTGCTGGACCCAATGTCGCCCTAAACTTTGCCTTGCCAATGGCAGATGATTCTTCCAAAAACCCAACCGAAGGTCGCTTCAGGTATTCTGATTCAATTTACCGAGTTAGTAGTTGCGCAATAACTTCACCATCTGTTTCATATAACACCGACTGGTGTGTAACTCTTGATGACTTTGATGGTGAGTGGTCTAGTAAAACTGTTGAGTTCCACGATGACCTTTGGGGGGAATATGACATTCAAGACCAGATTATCGCCCCATTCTTGGGTATCACAAAAGTTGGAGTTTACCTTGCTACTGATACTGACCTTAACCCAGATTGGGTTTTTGAAGAATTTGGTGAGGCAACAATGCTCATTGATACTGACGGGAACCCTTACATTGAAGTTGTCGGAAACCAGGAAGATAACACTTTGCTATACTTAGATAGCGACTTTACACCATACTACGTATAGGATATTATTATGCCTCAACCAGCAAATAAGCGTTTTGTCATGGAGGACAAGCTAAATACTGACCTTGCACTCAAGGCTCCTATTGCTAATCCTACATTTACGGGTACTGTTACGTCTGGTGGTGGCGGGATTACCGTGCCATCAGGTGGCATCAGTATTACTGGTGGCAATATTAGCCTCACTTCTGGTAATGTTACAACAACTTCTGGAACAATTACTGGCGCTACAATAAATTCAACTGGCTCAATTAATGCAGATGGTAATGTTGGTGCAGATTATGAAGTTGCTGCTGGGACTAGGTTGCGGTCATATGGTGACATACTTGCTGAAACCAGAATTTTAAGCAACTCAGCAACTGCTATCACAAATTCTTCTACTGCACACGCAGTTCAAGCTGGTCCACCGACTGGACTTAACGTTCGCCTTGGCAATGACGGCACTAGTGCCGCAGTTCAAGCGGTAAATAATGGAGCATATTCTGCACTCAATGTAAATTCGCTTGGCGGAACTGTTAATGTTGGTTCGTCGAGTACAACAAGTAATATTCTTGGCACGGTTAACGTTGGCTCGGCTGGCACAACTACTTCTGTGCTTGGAACTTTTACGCCCCCCCGTGGTTATCTGCTTGTTGACCGCCTTGAATATACATCATCTCCCGCTGCCTTTACCAAGGCAACATATCCCTGGCTTCGTGCAATTAGAATTGTTTGTATTGGAGCTGGTGGCGGTGGCGGTGGAGCCGCCCTTACTGCTGCCGCGCAAAACGCTATTGGTCAAGCTGGTGCAGGTGGCGCTTATGCTGAAACATTTATTACTGAAGCAGCAATCGCAGCGTTGGGCGCATCAGTTACATTGACGGTAGGAGCTGGCGGTGCTGCGGGTGGTGCCGGTGGTGCTGGTACGGTTGGTGGTGATACATCATTTGGGACAACATGTGTCGCTAAGGGCGGCGCAGCTGGTGCTGCTGGTGCCGCTACTGCTGTTGGTTCTTTTGCTGCTGGCGTTTCAAGCGTTGGAGTTACTGGTTCTGTTGGTGATATTATTTATCCCGGTGGTGCTAGTGGTATTAGGCACTATATGTATAATGCAAGCCTTTATAGGCCACTTCCGGGAGGAAGCGCAGTATCGGCTATCCCAGTAACGGCGCAGACAGTTGTTACAACAACACTGGCTGGTGCGGCTCCGGGCACTGGCAACTATGGTGTTGGTGGTTTTCCTGGAGTAAACGCGCAGTCACAAGCTGCCGCTATTGCTGGCGGTATTGGTGCTGGCGGATTTATGGTTGTGGAGTTGTACGCATAATGAGATACTCAATTGTAATTGATGGAGTTGTTGTAAATAGTATTATTTGGGATGGCAAGACTGACCTATCTCTTGATGAGGGTGAACTTGTCAAGTGCAAAGATGACTATGAGGGTGGCATTGGCTCAACTTGGGATGGCAAAAAGTTCACGGACCCGGTGGTGACTGATGCCGATTAACAATGTTCTCCCCCTTGGTGATGACCAGCGTTGGAAGCAAGAAGTTGAATCGGTTGTTAATGACCTTAAGAATCGCATCATCGTGCTTGAAGCGCAGGTAAACTCTAGGGGAAACTAATGCCCCTATATAAAGACCTTTGGTATGCGGATACCGACTCACCCTTAAGCCCACATGGCATCAGCGCCGCAGAGGCTACAAGCGCTGGCAATAAACTTGAGTTTATTGAAAAAGCGCTACCAGTGAAGGTGATTAGTTCTGCTGCGCGCAACGAACTTTATCCAACCCCGGTTCAAGGTGATTCGGTTTATCGTCTTGACCTTGGCTGGGAAGAGCGCTACTACGAAGTCTACAATTCTATAAATAATATTGGCGGCAAACCGGAGCCTGGTTGGTATCAGGTAAATAGTGGTCCAAAGAATATTCTTGCAACCGAAGAGGGCGGTTTTGCTTTTAGAATTTTTACCAACCTTTTTACTTCTGATTATTCTTTTTGGAAAATTAGTTACAATTTATCAACTACAACAGCGACAACATTAGACTTTGCTTTTACCGATAATTCCGGGAATGTTATTACAACTCCTCAATATTACTTTACAAGAATTTCTACAAATCTAGCTGGAACATCATCAGCCACATCGGCTTCAAATACCTTGTTTCCGCTTGGTATTCCCGGTCTTACCAATGGTTTTATACACTCCGGTGAAATAACATTATCCGATGTTGCAACTGGAAATTATCCTAAATTCATGCACAGTGGTTATCAGGATTTAGTGGCATCACGCGCGCCAATTATTGGCATGACTCATGGATATTATAATTCAGCAAGTGTTTCTATTGGAGGTTTTGTAATTTACACCAGAGACGGAAATGACCTTCAAGAGGGAACCGGCGCGCCACTGTTGGGAACTCTGATTAACATTGTTGGATACAACTAATGGCTACATATAAAGATATTTACTACGCTGATACTTCAGAGAAACTTTTAGTAGCAAATATTAGCTACGCTGAAGCTGTTTCCATTGGCGACAAGCTTGAGTCCATTAAGGCAGACACAGCATTTGCTGTAGCCAATGAGGCTGCTCGTAATGCGCTATACCCTTCGCCCTCTCAGGGTGACGCTGTTTGGCGTAATGATTTAAAAATTGAGCAACGCTACTATGGCTTGTATTCAGCGACCAATCCTGGTGGTAAATCTATTGCCGGATGGTATGCTTCGTCTTCTTCTTATGCCGCCATAGTGCCAACCACTGTAACATCTAACACATCCGGCGCTACTGTTTCAGTTAATCAAATTGGTGAAGTTAAGTTTAGCAACGCTGGAAACGTTACTCTTAATAATGCTTTTCCTGTGAATGGTTTAAACGTTAACTATTTTTCTTATAAAATTCTTGTAGACATTGACACAATTAATCCCGTAACATCAAATGTTAGGTGGGAGTTTACTTCAGGCGGTTCAGTAGTGAGTGGAACATATCATCGAATGACCAGCGGATATTATAATACTGCCGTTATTACAAACAGCTTTACAGGTGCTGCCCCTTCTCTTAGTTACGCTTCCGTGAACCACACAAGTTGTTATGCGGAAATAGATATTTCAAATGGTGTTTTTATTCCAGGGACTACCGGACCATATAAAACATATAAATCAAGGTCAACAAACTCAGCAAGCTCAACATTTAATGAAGTTTTTAATAGTGTTGGTCACGTAAAACTAACAGACCAACCTGATGGCATAAAGTTTTATAGCAGTAGCTCAGAACTCATGTCTGGGACGATTAAGGTTTATGGTATCCGCTAATGCCTACTTATAAAAATATTTACTATGCCGA
>Ga0114976_10002118_pt1 | contig 12467 bp, 12 predicted proteins | sample S_130805_EF_Meta_FD_87319 | JGI IMG/M metagenome (GOLD analysis project Ga0114976, IMG submission 87319) | Freshwater microbial communities from Lake Simoncouche, Canada to study carbon cycling - S_130805_EF_MetaG | ecosystem: Environmental > Aquatic > Freshwater > Lake | place: Lake...
AAGTAATAGAAACAGGCAATTGCCAGCTCTGCAAACAACCCATGGATTATTTAAAACAGAAGTTATGAAGGAAAGGTTACTTGCAATAAATCCAGAGCTAAAACTAACCGTAAAAACAGAATTTCTAAGTCCGGATAAAGTAGAGCCATTGCTGCAAGAAATAAAATATGATTATGTGGTGGATGCCATTGACAGCATTACTCCAAAATGCTATTTAATAGCCACAAGCAAATTTTTAGGCATACCAATAGTTAGCTCTATGGGCGCCGGAGGTAAGTTTGATCCTACAAAAATAAAAGTTACTGACATATCAAAAACAAGAATTTGTTATTTGGCTTCGTACGTCCGAAAACGGTTAAAAAAGATGGGTGTTTACCAAGGTGTAAAAACTGTTTCTTCTACAGAAAGAATAGTTAATGAATCATTAATGATGACAGACGGTAGTAATTTTAAAAAATCGGCATACGGCACAATTTCTTATTTGCCCGCAGCATTTGGAGGAGTAATATCTTCGGTGGTGATTTCTGATATAATAAATTGGAAAGTAGAAGGCTTGTTACCTCCAAAAAGTGAATCTGAAATTTATTTTAAAACGAAAAAAAGCAAGAAATAAGCTATATTTTTTCTTGTAACCCTTTAAAATCTATTGCTTCATGTGAGGCATTAAAAAAACATTTTCCATTGGAAATTAGGAGAATTTGTGGACTTTGATGTTCAACATTTAATTTGTTGGCAATTTCATTTGAAACGTTTCTGAGTTCTAATAAATCTAAAAAATAAAATTCAATTTTTTCATTAGCATCTTTGGTAGCATCGTCTTCAAAGTTTCTTAAAACGGTTTTACTAATAATGCAGCGAGTGCTATGTTTAAAAATTAAAACATTTTTATCGAAAGAAGTTTTTATTGCAGTTTCTAATTCTTCAATTGAAGTAATATTTTTCCAAGCTATCATTTTATTTTTTTTACAAAGTTAATGCTGTATGTTCTATTTATACTAATTCGTTTTAAATAAAATTAAATATTATTTTAGATTTGTGGACAAATGAATATAAATAAAAACATAAAGTTTTTTTTTGCTTGTTTTTTAACTGTATTTTTTATTTTTCATTTAGTATGTACGTTATTATATACTTTGCCTGAAAAATTTGTATCCAAACCGCTTAGGGAGTTTTCGTTTTCTTATATCTATCCTTTATTTAACCAAGGTTGGGCATTGTTTGCACCTGCACCAACTATAAACAAAGAGCTGTGGGTTTGCTACCAACATAAAAATGGAAAATGGAGTAAATGGCAGCAGCCCTTTTCTAATAATTTACAAAATCATCAAAAATTTAGAATCACAGGTGACTCAAAAATTGTATTGGCACAAAGCAGTATTTTATATTATTTAGAAAAAGAAAACTGGCTAAAATTTGGCCAATCGGTAGAGCTAAATGGAGATACTAATTCTGTATACTTTTCAGCTTTAAAATTTGCAGTGTTAAAGCATTTAGCTAAAGAAAAAAAAGAATTCAAAGACATTAAAATAAGAGTAATTTTTAGTTCGTATGATGATTCTGGAAATACAAAAACATTGTTTTATTCTATTAACAAAAAATGAAGAATGTTTTTGAAATAGTATTTTCTAAATCAGAAAATTTAATAAACATTATACTACTCAGAAAGCTCTTGTTTATTTATGTAATTATTAATTTTATACAGTTAATTCCATTTATCCCTGAGCTTTATTCTGTGGAGTATTCAATAATATTTCAAAGGGAATTGTCTGCCGTAACAATTAATTCACTGGTAAATTTATTGGCTTTTGAACAACTTAAAAATGTATACTGGTGGTTCTTTTCTTTGCAGGTGTTATTTTCGGTTTTAGGTGTATTTGGATATTTTACCAGAATAAGCACCATGGTAGTTTGGTTTACCACGATTAATCTTCAGAATAGAATTTATTCGAGCAACACAGGCGGCGATTTGCTATTAAATATACTGTTATTCTTTTTAATTTTTATTTCAGACGGCCGAAAATTAAAAAACGTTGAACTAGAAAAAATTAAAAATTCTATTGATTACTTCTTTATTAATTTATGTAAATTTCAACTAATAATTGTATATTTTATTTCTGCATTGTATAAAGTAACTTGCAATGAATGGCTTGATGGAACTGCCATAGCAAGAATATTATTTGTAAATGAATATTCATTGCCTATAATAAGTAATGCTGCCTGTAATTGCAGTATGTTGTTTAAAATAATTACTTGGTTTATTTTGGCATATCAAATTTTATTTCCATTTGTTCTTATAAAAAGTAACAAAGTAAGCTATTTGCTTTTCATTGGAGTATTTGTTCACGCGGGAATAGCTTTGTTTATTGGACTTTTTAACTTTAGTTTAATAATGATAATCAGTTATGTAATTTTTATTCCCACCAAGCAATTAAAAGAATTTTCGTTAGCAAAATTTTTAATTGCAAAAGAATAATCGTTCTTGTAAAAACCGTTAGCTATTTAACTCTTAATGGCGTCAATTACTTTATCAATGTCTAGTTCATAAAACATTGGTAGCCTTAGTAAACACTCAGAATATCTGTCGGTTTCAGGCAAATTTCTTCCATCGTGTTTATTTGTATAAAATTTACTTGAATGCAAGCTTAAATAATGAAAAACAGAAAGTATATTTTTTGACTTTAGCTGAGCAATAATTTTATCTCTGCTTGGTAAATCCTTAAAAACAATATAAAACATGTGGGCATTGTTGCTTGCAAAATTTGGAATTACAGGTAATGAAACCGAATGTTCATTAGCCCAATCTCCAAGCTCTTTTAAATAAGTATTCCAAAGTCTTAATCTCCTTTCTTGAATCATTTGAAGATTTTCTAATTGAGCCCATAAAAATGCAGCAATAATTTCAGAAGGAAGAAATGATGAACCCATATCTACCCAACCGTATTTATCAACTTCTCCTCTAAAAAATGACGAACGATTGGTTCCTTTTTCCCAAATAATTTCTGCTCTATCAATAAACTTTTCGTCGTTAATTGCTAACATTCCACCTTCTCCTGAAATAATATTTTTTGTTTCGTGAAAAGAAAATGCTGCTAAATGTCCAATAGAACCCAAGGCTCTTTTTTTACCATCCTTTCCTGTGTAAAAGCTATCTATTGCTTGAGCAGCATCTTCTATTACAAATAAATTATGCCTTTGTGCAATGTCCATTATTTTATCCATGTTGCAAGCAACACCTGCATAGTGAACTGGAACAATAGCTTTTGTTTTAGCAGAAATTAATGCTTCTATTGAGTCTTCATCTATTCCTGGATGATCTTTTCTACTGTCGGCAAAAATAATCTTTGCACCTCTTAAAATAAATGCATTTGCTGTACTTACAAAGGTGTAAGATGGCATAATAACCTCATCGCCCGGTTCAATATTTATTAAAATTGCGGCCATTTCTAAGGCATCGGTACAAGAAGTTGTAAGCAAACATTTGCCAAAGCCGTACTTTTCTTTAAGAAAGTTTTGACAAAGCTGTGTGTATTTTCCATTGCCAGAAATCTTTCCTGTTTGCACTGCATCGTACATGTAGTGGGTTTCTTTTCCGGTTAAATAGGGTTTGTTGAAAGGTATATTCATATTATTTAAATCTTATTCTAAATTTATTTGAAAAATCTATTCTATTTCCAAGGTCGTCGTAAAATTCTCTCACATTTAATAATCCATTGCCACAGGTAATTATAAAGTTATTTTCTCGTTTAAAAATTACTTTACCAGGACATCGGTTTTCTATAAAAACATCTTCTTCTGTTGATGCATCAAAAATTCTTAAAGGAAGATTATCAACCATTGTTTTTGCACCATTGTATGGGAATCCAACAGAGTCTATAAATCGTTTAATGTTTTGAGCAGAGTCATTCCAATTAATAAAATAATCTTCTTCGTCTCTCCATAAACTGTAAGTTGCATCTTCTTCATTTTGTAAATTTTCAGTAATAGTATTTTTCTCAATTTTTTCAATCAGTTCAATTAGTAATTGTGCATACAATTCGGATATTTTTTCTATTGCTTCCTTTATTTTTATTGGATAAGCTATTTTTATTTTTTTTTGGCCAATTATTGGTCCTTTATCATATTCCTCACTTGCTAAAAGTGCTGTAAGTCCAATTTCAGAATCTCCATTTATTAGTGCTGTAACCAAAGGATTAAAGCCTCTATACTTTGGTAATAATGAATCGTGAAAAACTAAAAGTTTTTTATTGTCATTTATAAGCCATCTCCAACCTATGGCAATTGAATACTCCGCATTAGAAATTTCTTCCTTGCCTCTTTCAAAAAACACAATATTATTTTGCTGGCAAAAATCTTTCGTTTCATTAAAGTAGTCGGTCTGTATAGCATTATCCCTAGCAATAACCACTTCAGAAACATACAATTTTTGTTTATTATTTAGCTGTGTTAATGCATAAAAACCTTTGTATCCTAAAGTGTATAAACGAATCATTAATTAATTTTTTTCTGAATTAAGTATATTGGCCTATTTTTTACTCCTTCAAAGGTTTTGCCTACGTACAAGCCAACCAAACCAAGTGTAGAAATAATAATTCCAGAAAGTAGCCAAATAGATACAATTATACTGGTATATCCTAAAACACTAATATCTCCATTGAGCCACGAATAAATTGCATCAATTGCAATAACTACTGAAATTAATGAAATAATAAGGCCAATTTTTATCATTAACCGTAACGGCTTATCAGAAAATGCCAAGATTATTTCTAGGGCAAGTTTTAATAGTTTTTTAAAATTGTAGCTCGATTCGCCTTCTTCTCTGCTGTCGTGCACCACATCAATTTTTGCCGATTCAAATCCAACCCATTTTATCATGGTAGGAAAATACCTTATGGATTCTCTCATTGATACAACCGCATCAATTACCTTTTTGCTGTAAATTCCAAAGTTTGCAACAGTTTCATCTTGCTCTGATCCGGTTAAATAGGAAAGAGTTTTATAAAATGCAGCAGAAAAAAAACGTTTAAAAAAACCGTCTTTTCTTTGAGCCCGTCTTGCCAAAACAATATCAAATCCTTCTTTTGCCTTGGCATATAAATTTATTATTTCTTCGGGCTGATCTTGCAAGTCGCAATCCATTACAACAATCCATTCTCCTTTGCACTGGTCTAAGCCTGCCGTAATTGCATAATGCTGACCAAAATTTCTGCTTAACTTAATACCTTTTACTCTTAGGTTAGTTTTTGCAATAGATTCTATTGCCGCCCATGAATTGTCGGGGCCGCAATCTTCTACTAAAATTATCTCATAATTTGAAGTAATTTGACTGATACTATCTTCAATTCGTTTTACAAGAGTTGGGATAATTTTTTCTGCTCTGTAAACAGGACTCACAATAGAAAAAAAAACTTCAGTCATTGTATTAATTATGTTTTTTAGTTCTTCAAAACTACAAAGTAATTTGATATCAGCAATACACGTTTTGAATTAAAAACTTTGAGGTTAAATTCTACTTTAAATTAAAAGATTGTAAAAATTATTTTGCTTTTGCTTTATAATACTCTTTGAATATTACTTTTTGCAGAACTCGTTTAATAATAAGTTCCGAGAGTATTTCATTAAAACTATTCTCTGTTTTGTTTTTACTTAATTTTAATATTTGCTTTTCGCTAATGTCTATTCTGTAGAGTAAGTTACGAAGTTTTGTTTTTGATATTTTTTCTACTTTTTCTAATTGGTCTATTATTGCAAATTGTATTTCTTGAACATCCGGTTTTAAATGAGTTATAAAATCGGAATCAAAGTTAGCTGAACTAAAATCCTTGATTAACTGTGCAATAAAAAGCTGGAATAGACCGTGAATATTATTGATGGAGGGAAATTCTGATTTTGCCAGTGAATCTATGTCCATATAAATTAAAACTAAAAAACTAGCCCTTGCTTATTTTTTGAACAAAAGAATCTTTTTTTCTTCTAGATATTTCGGCCGTAGAATCATCACTCAATAAAACATACCCTTCTTTTGTGATTCTTATAACATGATCTATGTTAACAATATGAGAGTTGTGAATTCTAAAAAACTTATCTTGAGGCAACAAATCCTCGTAATATTTAAGTGTATTAGACACCAATAATTTCTTTTTGTTTGCCAAGGTAAAACGGGTATAGTGGTCCTCGGAATCGCAACGAATAATGTCATTAATATTTACTATCTCTTGTCCATAAACACTTGGCAATGAAATTCTAGAAAAAGTTGGCTCATTTATTTTCATTTGCTGTATAAGCAATTTAATGCTATCCATATCAGGGGCACTTTTTTTCTTTTCCTTAATTTTATTAACCGCAATTTTCAACTCTTCTTCATCAATTGGTTTTAATAAATAATCTAAGGCCGAAAACTTAATTGCTCTTAAGGCATAATGATCAAAAGCAGTAGTAAAAATAACTTCGTATTTATATCCTACAGTTTTTTCTAAAAGCTCAAAACTTGTTCTACCTGCTACCTCAATATCTAAAAAAAGTAATTCGGGCTTCAGATTATATATTGCACTTTCGGCATCTATAATATTATTGCAAGTGGCTATAATTTTTAACTCTTGGGCAAAATTACTTAACAATAAGGACTCTAGCATTTTCATGCTTTTTGGCTCGTCTTCCAGAATTAAGGCAGTAATCATTTTACTTTATTTTAAATTTCATTTTCCAAACACCCCAAAATGCCTCGTTAAAAATTCCTGAGCTCATTTTTGAATATCCTTCTTTTCTATCAACAAATGTAATTGGAACTTCAAATGCTTTAAAGCCCTTTTTTAAAGCCCTGTATTTCATTTCAATTTGAAAGGCATAACCAACAAATTTAATTTCATCTAAAGGAAGATTTTCCAAAACTTTCCTTTTGTAGCATTTAAAACCCGCTGTTGTATCTTTAATTCCAATCCAAAGAATAATTCTAACATAAACAGAAGCAAAATAGCTCATTAAAATTCTTCCAATTGGCCAATTGCTTACTTTCCCACCGCTGGTGTATCTAGAGCCAATAGCAAAATCTGCTCCTTTGTTTTTGCATGCATCGTAAAGCCTAAGTAAGTCATCGGGATTATGAGAAAAGTCTGCATCCATCTCAAAAATATATTCGTATGATTTTTTTAGTGCATATTTAAACCCATGAATGTATGCCGTTCCAAGTCCAAGTTTTCCTTTCCTTTCTTCAATAAACAATCTATCAGGAAATTCTTTTTGCAGCTCTTTTACAATTAATGCAGTGCCATCAGGTGAGCCATCGTCAACTATCAATAAATGAAAAAAATGTGGCAAAGAAAAAACCTTTCGAATAATTTTTTCGGCATTTTCCTTTTCGTTGTATGTAGGTATAATAATTAAGCTGTCTGACAATTGGTAAAGTTTTTGAGGTAAAAATAAGATACAATCTTGGATTAATGAAAATAATCGAAAATATTTCTTTCAACAAAACTAATTTTAACACATGTAAAAAAAAAATAGTTGCATCTTTTTTAGTCATGTTTTTTACTGTTGGCTTTTTATTTGCACAAACTAGTAAGGGTTTTGCAAGTTATTATGCCAGCAAATTTTCTGGAAGAAGAACCACAAGTGGTGAAAAATATAATCCTGATAGTTTAACTGCAGCTCATAAAACACTGGCATTTGGCACAATAGTAAAAGTTATAAATTTAAAAAATGGTAAATCTACTGTTGTTAAAATTAATGACCGATTGCCAAAAAAATCAAAAAGGATAATTGATTTAAGTAAAAAAGCTGCCAAAGAATTAGAAATGATCCAAGATGGTATTGTTAAAGTTGAACTAGAAGTTGTTTCAGATAAATAATAAAAACTAAAAATCACTTTGTAACTTTGACCCACTGTGAAAAAAAATAATTTACTTATACTGCTTCTTTTTGGTCTTGTCTTTAGTCAAACTACCTATTCTCAAACCACAAACATTACTGACTCCAATGGCAAAAAACAAGGTGTTTGGAAAAAAGTGGATGAAAAAGGGAATACAAAATTTGAGGGTACTTTTGTTGACGATGTTCCAACAGGCTTGTTTACCTATTATTATCCAAATAAAAAGATAAAAGCAAAATCTGTTTTTTTTAATAATGGCAAAAAAACTAAAACGTCATTGTATAATAAAGATGGTATTTTAGAAGCGATTGGCGCTTACTACGAACAAAAAAAAGATAGTATTTGGGTGTATTATGACGTTAGTGGAAACATTATTTCGCAAGAATCTTACAACAAGGGAGCAAAAGACGGGGTTTTTAAGACTTTTCAAAAAGATGGAAAAATAACTGAAGAAGAAAACTTTAAAAATAATGTAAAAAATGGTGCTTGGAAAACATTTAACAGCGAGGGAAATCCATTAATGGTGTGCTACTACAAAAACGGAGAACCAGATAGCAATTACGTTGTTTATTTTTCTAACAAAACAAAAAAAGTAGAAGGAACCTACAAATTCGCTCAAAGAGAAGGCAGTTGGATGTTCTACAACGAAGATGGCTCACTTAGAATGCAAGAAATTTATACACATGGAAACTTAAGCAAGACTACTTTGTTTAACGGAAGATTTCAAAGCTCCTATCCAAACGGAATTCCAAAAGATGAATACAGCTACAAAAGCGGAAAGAAAAATGGACCATTTATTGAATTTTACGACAAAGGGAAATACGTAAAAAAACAAAAACCAATGAAGGAAGATGAATCACAGGAATTGTATGAAGAGCTTGAAGGACAAATAATAAAAATGAAAGGAGAATATAAGCAAGATAAATTATTTGGCAAAATAAGTTACTATGATGAAAAAGGGAAATTAGAAAAATCAGAAGAATACGATCTGCAAGGTAATTTGATAAAAAAGTGAAAATGAAAACTGAAAGCAAAGGAAAAGTTTTAGTAGCAATGAGTGGTGGTATTGATAGTTCAGTGTGTGCTTTGCTTTTGCAAGAACAAGGATATGATGTAATTGGTATTACCATGAAAACCTGGGATTACAGCACTTCTGGTAGTTCAAAAAAAGAAACGGGTTGTTGTAGCTTAGACTCTATTAACGACGCCAGAATGATGGCGGTTGAACATAATTTCCCTCATTATATTTTAGATATTAGAGAAGAATTTGGAAGTTTTATTATTGATAATTTTGTAGATGAATACCTTGCCGGAAGAACACCAAATCCTTGCGTTCTTTGCAACACACACATTAAATGGGAAGCATTGCTAAAAAGAGCAGATCAATTGGGTTGCGAATTTATTGCTACTGGCCACTATGCTCAAATAAGGGAAGAAAATGGAAGATATGTAATTAGCAAGGGACTAGACGAAAGCAAAGATCAATCTTATGTATTGTGGGGATTAAAGCAAGAGTGTCTAAAAAGAACGTTGCTTCCTCTAGAAAATTACAAAAAATCGGAAATAAAAAAAATGGCAATTGACAGGGGCTACCAAGAATTGGCAGCAAAAAGCGAAAGCTATGAAATATGTTTTGTGCCCGATAATGATTACCGTAGTTTTTTAAAACACAAGGTAGATGGCTTGGAAGAACAAGTTAATGGTGGCGAATTTATTTTACAAGATGGAACTGTGGTAGGCAAACACAAAGGCTATCCATTTTATACCGTTGGACAACGCAAAGGATTAGAAATTGCCTTTGGTGAACCTTATTATGTTTTAGAAATTATTCCTGAAACCAATAGAGTAGTTTTAGGAAAAAAAGAAGATTTGGAAAAACAAACCATGTTGGTAAGAAATTATAACCTTATAAAGTTTGATTCTATAGGCGCAGAAAAGACTTTTCTTACTAAAATAAGATACAAAGACTCCGGGACAATAGCCACAGTAAAAAGTGAAGGAGAAAAATTACGTGTACTTTTTCATAAATCTGTTTCAGGAATCGCACCCGGCCAATCTGCAGTTTTTTACGATGAAAATGATTTAGTAGGCGGTGGATTTATAGAAAGGGAAAGAACGAAAATTTTAACTTAGAGATTTGTAGAATTATTTTCTGATTTACATTTTATTTACTTAGTAATCAGTTGTTAACAATTCTTTTAATTTTGATATTTTTTGTAACTTCGTCATCCTAATGAAAATCTAATGAAGCATTTTTATACTAAAACCTTACAAAAATCTTACTTTTTCTTTTTTCATTTTTTAATGTTGCTTTTCCTATTTTCCTCATTCGCATTTGCAGGAGACAAAGGATTTTATTCTTATTCGCCAGATGGTAAAATAGAATATACTGTTTCTAAAAAGAAAATACTTGTAAAATTTACAGAGGACTTATCATTTGCAGAGCAATCATCTGTTGTAAATGAATTTCCATTACTAAAAGCATTAAACAAGGAGATGTTACTTCCTTCGCCAAAAGTGGCTGTTTTGGAATTTATTGATGAAACAATTTCCGAAGAAAAAATTAGTAAAATTCTTTTTGAACTCAATCAAAAAACTAATGTTGTTTTTGCAAACCCTTTTTTAGTTTTTAAGGACGGAACCTTGCAAGGAGTTACAGACCAATTTGCAGTTAAACTTAAAAACGAAACAGACTTACCATTGCTCTCGGAAGAAGTAAAAAAAAGCAATGCAAAAATCTCAAAACAATATTCCTATGATAATTTAGTGTACTTTATAAGTGTTGATAAATCATCTGCTGGAAATGCTTTAGACTTGGCCAATAAATTTGCCGAATCAAATAAATTTGCTTTTTCAGAGCCTGATTTTCTTTTGCTTCTTAAAAAGTTTAATACCAATGACACCTTTCTAAGCTACCAATGGTCGCTGAATAATACAGGTTCTGCTATACAGTTTAATGGAACAGCAGGTGCAGATATGAAAGTGTTTAATGCATGGGGAATAACAACAGGTAGCTCAGCTATTAAGGTTGCAATAATTGATGAAGGAGTAGATTTAGTGCATCCAGATTTATTGGCAAACATGCTTGGTGGATATGATGGTACCGGGTTAAACAGTGGTGGAGCTCCATCCGGCAATGATGCACACGGAACTGCTTGTGCAGGAATTGTTGCTGGCGTAGGAAATAATAATTTAGGGGTGGCTGGAATAGCATACAATTGTAAAATTGTACCAGTAAGAATTGCTTATGGTTCTGGCGGAAGTTGGGTTACTCAAAACTCCTGGATTGGTGCGTCAATAGATTGGGCTTGGAACCAAGGAGCAGCAGATGTTTTAAGTAATTCTTGGGGAGGTGGAGGATCATCTTCTCTAATAAACGACCCTATTGGCAGGGCCCTTTCTCAAGGAAGAGGTGGCTTGGGAAGTCCTGTTTTATTTGCCGCAGGAAACAATAATTCTTCTGTAAGCTATCCTGCAACACTTCAAAATGTGATAGCTATTGCTGCTATGAGTATGTGCAATCAGAGAAAAAATCCTTCTTCGTGTGATGGAGAAACTTTTTGGGGCTCAAATTTTGGAACAAATGTTGACATTGGTGCCCCGGGGGTAAAAATTTATACTACAGATATCAGTGGTAGTGCAGGTTATAGCGCAGGAAATTATGCACCTACTTTTAATGGTACTTCTTCGGCCTGTCCGAATGCGGCAGGAGTTATGGCTTTAATATTATCTGCAAATCCCACTTTAACCGCAGCTCAAGCCAGGCAAATTATAGAATCTACTTGTGATAAGGTTGGAGGTTACACCTATAATTCGGGAGTAACAAACCAACCCAATGGCACTTGGTCTACTGATTTAGGCTATGGAAGAGTAAATGCTTTTACTGCACTTCAATTAGCAAACCCTAGTGCTTGCATCAATCCTCCTCCTGTTGCTACAACTATTGCTTCGCCAAGTAACATTTGCGTAACCAGTAATGTTTTACTAACGCTTTCCGGAATTACGTTAGGAACAGGTCAAACCTATCAGTGGCAATCTAGTCCTAATAATGGAACGTACACAAATGTTGGTGGTGCAACTTCGTTTTCTCTTTCTGCCTCGGTAAACAGCTCAAGGTGGTACAGGTGTGCCGTAACTTGCGGAGGAACAACCACAAATTCTACTCCTGTGCAAGTTGTATTTACAGATCCAACAATAAATACATTTCCTCACACTCAAAATTTTGATGCCACCTCTGCTTTACCTTGTGGGTGGTCTATTTCAGATGTAAACAACGATGGTGCAACCTGGAGTGTTGGAACAACAAATCCAAGGTCTACCCCCAATACCATGACCTACTCTTACAGTGCAACCAATGCCGCAAATGATTGGCTGTTTACACCGCCACTAAATTTGGTGGCTGGGCAAAACTATAGAATACGTTTTTGGTACAGGGTACGTTCTGCAACATATCCCGAGAGATTAGAAGTAAAGTGGGGAAGTATAGCAACTGCTGCCGGAATGACTTCCAGTGCGGTATTTTCAAATTCAAACATTATAAATACTACTTATACCGAAGGAACAACCAGTATAATTTCTCCTTCCTCCAGTGGAATCTATTACTTTG
>Ga0114976_10002120_pt1 | contig 12458 bp, 12 predicted proteins | sample S_130805_EF_Meta_FD_87319 | JGI IMG/M metagenome (GOLD analysis project Ga0114976, IMG submission 87319) | Freshwater microbial communities from Lake Simoncouche, Canada to study carbon cycling - S_130805_EF_MetaG | ecosystem: Environmental > Aquatic > Freshwater > Lake | place: Lake...
AAGTCGCTGGCGAAGGGCCAGTCGTTCGACGTTGTCATGCTTGTTGACGCGTCGGCGATCAGTGAAGCTGAAGCCGCGCCGGCTATCGCCCGAGGGGGCCAAATCGTCGCGTTCGGCGACCCCGTCACGGACGAGCCAACACCGTTCACCGTGACGCCGGGTGCGTCGGAAACGCGCCACGAGTCGCCCTCATCAATCATCGATGCACTGGCGGAACGACTCCCAGCCTTCACGCTCACGAGGTCGTACCGCCCCTTGGGTACTGCACTCGCTGCGCAGATCAGCTCGCACCTTTACTCGGGCGCTGTGTCGTCGTGGCCGCTCGCCGAATCGAGCCTCGGTGGTTCTGGACTCACGTTTATCGGCGTCGACGGAGCAGCTCCGCTCGATGAGCGCACGGGTCGCATCGAGGGTGTTCAGACCGAGGTCGATGCGGTGGTTGCCAACGTGATTGAGCACGCGACGCTCCACTCGGACGAAACCCTCATGGTGGTGAGTGCGTCACCCGTGACGGCAAGTCGAATTCAGGAAGCGATTCAGGCAATACTTCCCGCAAACCGCACCCTGCAGGACTTCTTTGGCCGTCACGATGATGAACCGTTCATCGTGGTCACGCTCAACCAAGCTTCCGCAATCACGCGCGATCGTGTGATCTTCTCGGTCGGGTTCGGGCGCAGTCCCCACGGCCGCGTGTTGAGCGATCTCGGGGCACTGTCGTCGTCCAACGGCGCGCGACTCGTCGCCGTCGCCATGACGAGGGCAACGCATCACCTGACTGTGGTGTCGTGTTTGACGACCGCCGAGCTGCGCGAGGAACGCATGTCGGATGGCGCAAGGGGTCTCGGTGAATTCATCGACGACACTCTCGCCCACGTTTCGCCACCCACCACCCATCACCCGCTCCTCGACGACCTCGGTCGCCGTCTCGAACAGCGCGGACTCGTGTTGTTGGCCGACGTGCCAGGTGTGCCGCTCGCGGCGCGCATCGGGGATGAGTGTGTAGCGATTGACATCGACGACAGCGTCATGCAGTTGAGCTTGCGAGAGGGGCTGCGGGTCCGACCAGCGATGCTCGCTCGGTGCGGATGGAAATACGAGCGGGTGCACGAGTTGGAGCTTTTCCTCAGCCCCGATTTCGTCGCCGATCGCATCATCAAGGCGCTTCGTGGCGGACAAGCCACCGCGTAAGCGGCGTGTTCAACGGCCCGCTCCGGCGGGAACCGACCCGCGTCCCGCCCCAGAGCCAGACAGACTTCCTGCGACGGACAACGACGACCGTCTCAAGCGAGACAAGCCGCCGCACTACTAACTAGGTGTGTACGCGGTAAATGTCGGCTTCGGTGACAATCAGGTCGACTGTTCGATCATGCGGTTCGGTGGGCACGTCGTCGACAACATCGGAGTCGAACACGACGGCGATGACGAGGGTAGAATCGCCGAGCGCGTCAAGAAATCTGTCGTAAAACCCTTTGCCCCAACCGAGACGGTTGCCCGCGCGATCGACCGCCGCAGCGGGGACGAGAACGGCATCGAGACTATCGGGGGCAACGGGTTTCTGCGCCGATGGCAGCGGCATGCCGAGTGAATCAACGCCCACATTGAGGTCGAATCCGGGCTCGAGAGCGTGCCACAACAGGACTCCGTCATTTCCAGATTCCGGAACCGCACACCAACCACCCTGGGCGAGAAATTCCATGAGGAATGCCGTAATCGGCGGCTCGGTTGGTGTTGGAAGGAACGCGGCGATCCGCGCCAGTGAGGCGTCCGCGACAATTGCCGTCAGATGGTTGGTGAAGTTGGTCGCAACGCTTGTGAGATGTTCAGACGAACGAGCCGCTCGCGACTGCCGAACCACCCGTCGAAGGTCGGATTTCGCCTCGCGCTCTCCCATGACCCCATCCTATTGAGCGCTCTCACGGTAACCTTAGGGAATGCCCAAACGTCTCACCAAAGCCGTCATCCCCGCCGCGGGGCTTGGAACTCGCTTCCTGCCAGCGACGAAAGCGATGCCAAAAGAGATGCTCCCGGTCGTCGACAAGCCGGCAATTCAATACGTTGTTGAAGAAGCCGTTCGCAACGATTTGACCGACGTTCTCATGATTACGGGTCGCAACAAGAATGCGCTCGAGAACCACTTCGACAACGTCCCCGAGTTGGAAACCGCGCTTGAGGAAAAGGGCGACCAGACTCGCCTGTTGACGGTGACCAAATCAGCCGATCTCGCCGACATGCACTATGTGCGACAGGGAGCCCCCCGAGGTTTGGGCCACGCGGTTCTCCGATCCAGAATGCACGTCGGTGAGAATCCGTTCGCGGTGTTGCTCGGAGACGACCTGATCGACGAGCGCGACGACGTGCTCGGACCCATGATTGCCGCTCACGCAAAGCACGGGGCATCGGTGATTGCTCTCATGGAGGTTCCCAAAGACCTCACCGACCACTACGGGATTGCGACGATTGAGGACATCGGCGAAGGAGACATCGTCAAGATTATTGATTTGGTCGAAAAACCGAACCCCGAGGATGCGCCGTCCAACCTCGCGGTGCTCGGTCGATATGTGCTCGAGCCCGCCATCTACGACATCCTCGAAACCACCGAGCCCGGCAAGGGCAACGAAATTCAGTTGACCGATGCGTTGCGCCGCATGGCTCACGACGATATCGCGGGTGGTGTGTACGGGTTCATTTTCCGCGGTCGACGCTATGACACGGGCGACAAACTCGATTACATCAAGGCGATTGTGCGTCTCGCTCTCCAGCGCGAAGACCTTGGCCCCATGCTTGAGCAGTGGCTCGACGTCGAGTCGCACCGCCGCAAATGATTTTTGCCCCGACCCTGACGCACGGTGAAGTCACCGTTCGTTCAGTTCGACTTCGGGACTCTCACGCCATCACGAGGCTCCTTAAGGACAACCGTGACTGGCTACGGCAGTGGGAAGCGACGATTCCCGATTCTTACGGGGCGCCACCCGCTCGGCAGATGATTAAGTCGGTGTTGCGGTTGGCTCGACAAGACCAGGTCGCGCCCTTTGTGATTGAACACCGCGGCAGAGTAGTGGGGCAGATCACCCTCAGCGGCATTTCGTTTGGCTCGCTCGCCTCGGGTGCAATCGGGTACTGGGTCGCAGAATCCGTAGCCGGCAACGGCATTACGCCTCACGCCGTTGCGCTGGTGACGGACTGGGCGTTTACGAACCTCGGGATTCACCGGGTCGAGGTGTGCATCCGGCCCGAGAACATGGCGTCACTTCGGGTCGTACGCAAATTGGGATTGCGCTACGAAGGTTTGCGTCGACGCTACATCCACATTGACGGAGACTGGCGTGATCACTACTGTTTCGCCGTCACGAGCGAGGAAGCCTTTTCGGGAGTCTTGGCGCGGCTAACTCGCGGCACGGCAAACGAAAGTCTCGCCGACATTCCTGAATCAGATCAAATCGCGGCACGCACACCCATTCGCTAGAGACACGCGAGACCGATGAGCGTCGTCTCACGGCGGTTCGGATTTACCGTAGGAACCATGGACGGTGGAATTGGACCAACACTGACGCTGGTACTGGCGGGTGTTTTGTGGCTCCTCTACCTCGCTCCCTCGATGCGGCGTCAGCGCGAGTTCGAATCCACTGAGAAGAACACAATCCGAATTCAACAGGCTTTGCGAGCAGCTGCCCAAACGACCAACACACCCGATGAGATTGTGACCGAGATTTCGAATCGCGAGGCGATGATTCGACAGCGTGAACGCGAACGCCTCGCCCGCCGGCGCGAGGCCGAACTTAAGCAGTCGGTTCGCTCCGAATCGGGAGCGTCGGCTGCGCCCTCGTTGAGATCGGTCAAACTTGTGGTTTCCCTCGTTGCGCTCATCGCGATGGGGGTGGCCATTGCGAGCGGAATCGCCGCGATGTGGGCGGGCACGGTTGTCGGTCTTGTCGTGACTGGTTTCGCGCTCGTCACGCTCGTTCTTGTCAACGGATCAGCGCGGACCGAGTCCGCCGGGGTTGAACGACGACGTTCGAACGTTCAGGACGCAGACACGTCATGGACTCCCGTTCGCGCGCCCCGTGTGCGCGCTGCAGCGGTACCGGATGGCGCAGGGCTGATTGTCTCCGACGCAACGGAACACGAGATTGCCTCTCGGGAACGTGCCGCACGTATTCGTGAACAGGCCGCCGCGGCAGTTGCTTCACCGGAAGCAGCGCCCGATTCACGTTTCACCGAGCTCGGTTACGACACGGGAAGCACTGCACCGATTGATATCAACGCCGCACTTCGCGCTCGTCGCGCTCAATGATTTAGAACTGCGTGCGTATCGCCCACAGGTCGGGAAAGACCGAGTGAAAGAGCGTTGAGGCAAGATATCCCACACCGCTCGAACCACCGGTGCCGGTCTTGTTGCCAATTGTCCGCTCAACCATTTTGACGTGTCGGTAGCGCCACTCCTGAAGGCCTTCGTCGATGTCGACGAGCGCCTCACACACAAGACCGGCCTCCGGATCGGTGCGGTGTATGTCGAGCAACGTTGCCTGAACTCGTTCATCCCCGCCGTAGGGCAGCGTGACATCCCGCTCGAGAACATCGGCGGGCATTGCGTGGTTGCGCCCTGCCAGATAGCGGAGCGTCGAATCCCATACGCTCAATCGAGCCATTGCGCTCTCGACTCGCGCACGAGGGATTGAGCCGGGGACGAGGTGTTCGCTCATGCCCATGCCAGTGCCAGCCGCAGCTCCTGCACCAGCGTGGTCACGCCGGCCGAGAACGGCTTCGAGTTCGCGGAACTGCGCCGACTGGAACCCGCTTCCTGAGGTGAGGCGATCCCTGAACGAATTGAATTGCAGGGGAGTCATCGTTTCGAGAATGTCCAGCTGACTGACGCACGTCTTCAGAATTGTTCGAATGCGTCCGAGAGTGCCGAGGGCGCCGAACGAATCGCCTGATTCAAGAAGGCGTTGAGCCCGAGTGAACTCCCACAGGATCTGTTTGAACCACAGTTCATACACCTGGTGAATGGCGATGAAGAGGGGTTCGTCGTGTTCGTCCGACTGTGGTTGGGTGAGCGCAAGGAGCTCGTCGATCTTCAGGTATTGCGCGTAGGTCAGTGCTTTGTCGCTCATGTGACTCGGTTTCCTTCGTCGTTTTCAACGTCCTTGTATGCCGCGTCAGCGACGAGGTCACGGAGTCGCGCGAAGCCATCCCACACCTCTACGTACGAGGTGGGGAGAGGCGAGATTGCGATACGAATACCGTCGGGCATCCGGAAGTCGGGCACAACTTTGGAAACCTTGCGCATGGCGAGCGCAATCTGCTTCGCGTCCTTGTGATGGATGGTGATATGCCCTCCCCGCTGCTTAGCGAGTCGAGGTGTTCCGAGCCGGAACCCGAGGGGTTCGAGCCATTCATCAAACAGGCGGATCATGAGTTCGGTGCCGGTTGATGCCTTTGCCTCAATCGCGCCGATTCCCGCTTCTGCGATCATCGCGAACGCGGTGCGCACTGACCGGAGGCCGAGAATCGAGGGTGAAGCGATTTGGAATCGCCGGATTGAGTCGGTGGGTTCAAAGAACGGCCCCATCGCGAATTGGTCTTCTTGCGCAAACCACCCTTGAATCGGCGGCCGCAACTGAGCCTGCAGTTCTTTACGCACGAACAACCACGCCGGCGCCCCGGGTCCGCTGTTGCCGTATTTGTAGGTGCAACCGACGGCAAGGTCAACACCGTTTCCGTCGAAGTCGAGGTCGATTGATCCGACGGCGTGCGCGCAGTCCCACACCACGAGAATGCCGCGCGAGCGAGCCAAATCCGTGATGCCCTTGATGTCGGCTCTCGAACCGGAGCGGTAGTGAATGGCTTGCAGCGTCAACACGGCGACATCGTCGGTCAAATACGGTTCGATATCAGCGGGAGTGATGAGTTCGTCTCTGCTGCGAATTGCCGCCGCACCGGGTCCTCCCGTGCCGTCGTTGTCGAGTGTCACGACCGTGAGACCGTGCTGATCAGCAAGACCCTGCACGATGTAACGGTCGGTGGGAAAGTTGGATGCGTCAACGACGATGGTGCGGCGCTCGGGGTGTGCTGCAATGGCGGCGCCGAGGAGTTGATACAGGTTCACGCTCGTTGTGTCACCAACAAGCGTCTGTCCGGCTGACGTGCCCAGCGCGGCGCTCGACACGACATCACCCACCCGGCTCGACTCATCAATCCAGTGTGACCACCCGTCAACGACCTCCGTCGACCATTCGTCAGTCAAGAACGAGTTGATCGCAGCTGCTGTTTCGCGAGGCATTCGGCCGAGTGAATTGCCATCAAGGTAACAGACGTCAGGATCGGAGATGACAAAGCGTTCGCGAAAATGCGCGAGGGGATCGGCGGAGTCGAGCTTTTCTGCGGTTGCCCGTATCGTTGCGTCTCCTGGAAGGACGGGCTCTGACATGGTGGCTCTCCTCTGTGTAAACCACTCGCCACACTATCCCTTGGAATGTGCAACCACCACTCCACCTAGGATTTAGACGTGAGTGCGGAACGAATTTGGCGACAACTAGACTTTCCGCCGCCGGAGGTATTCGCGCAGCAGTTCCAGTGGGAACGGCAGTGACGTCACAATGACGACGACGAGAATTGCCGTTTCGATGTTGTCGTGAACCACGGGGATGTCACCGAGAGTGAACCCTCCGATGACCAGCGTGAAAACCCAAATCACGGCGCCGATTGCGTTGTACAGCGTTGCGGTCCGAAGGTCTACTCGCGAGATGCCCGCAACCATTGGCACGAGAGCTCGAATGACGGGAATGAAGCGAGCGAGAATGAATGCGCGCGGTCCGAAACGGTCGAAATAGTGGTGGGCGCGGGCGACAAAACTGGGATTGAAGAACCACGTGTTTCGCCGTTCAAACAGTGCCGGCCCGATTGCGCGGCCCGTGAGATAACCCACAAACGCACCCGCAATTGCTGCCCCGGTGACAACAACAACCGCAACCGCCAGGGCGCCGAATCCCTGCGGAGCGAGCGCGATTCCGAGCACGAACAAGAGGGAATCACCGGGGAGAAACGACGTGACGATGAACGCGGTTTCAATGAACACAATTACCGCGACTGCAAATGTTGCGATGTCGCCGTATGACTCAATGAACGCGTGAACGTCAAACACGGGTGCGACGGGATGCTTTCGATTGGGCTCTCATGTAGTGGAGCATAAGCTCTGCGTTGATCGCTGCCCACGTTCGGGCAAGTACGCGCCGCCGCCCCGCTTCGCCCATTCGAGCCCGCGCGGCAGGATCCGACACGAGTGCAGTGACATGCTGAGTGGGCTCCGTCGTTTGCTCGGGGTTGAACAGGTACCCGTCGACTCCGGGCTCGATCAGATGCAGCGGTCCGCCCGCGGCGGGTGCGACGACGGGTAGGCCTGCGGCGTGTGCTTCTTGAATTGTCTGCCCGAAAGTTTCCTCGGTGCCGAAGTGCACAAAAACATCCATCGCCCCGTAGGCATTACCGAGCGCTTCGCCCGACAGCGAACCCATAAACGTGACCCGTGATTTCGGAAGAAGTTTGCCGAGCCGCTCGCGTTCGGGCCCGTCACCGACGATGAGAACGTGCGTGTCGGGAATGCTGAGCAGTTCGGCGAAACGGTGAACTTGCTTCTCTGGTGCGAGGCGCCCGACGTATCCGATTATCTTTTCGCCGTCGGGAGCCAGCGATGCACGAAGACGGATGCTTTCGGGAGAACGCCGGTGGTTGGGGTGAAACTGTTCAACATCGACACCGCGGCCCCATTCGGCCACCCTCTCGATTCCCAGTTGCTTGAGGTAGGACACGCCGAGAGGGGTGGGGGCGAGAGTGATTGTCGCCAATGAATGAACGGAGGCGATGAACTTATCAATCCAGCCTCGCGCGACCTTCATCCCGTATCTCTCGAAGTAACCGGCAACATCGGTCTGATAAATCGCAACCGACGGGAGGTCGTTACGCGCCGCGTAGTTGAGTGCTTGCGCGCCGAGCGCGAACGGACTTGCCACGTGGAGAAGGTCGGGTGCTTCCGCATCGAGAATCGCCGTGAGGGTGCCGGATGGCATCCCAACGTTGAATTTCGCAAACGGGATAGACGGAACGGTTCGAACGGGCATTCCCTCGAAAAACTCATCGGCACGGGTCGGACCGATGATGACAACGTCGTGACCCTCCGATTTGAGGTGTCGCGCCACGCGAATTACTGACGTGGTCACTCCATTGAGGTGGGGGAGAAAGGACTCGGTGATGATGGCGATTTTCACACTCTCAGCGTCGGACCAACCGTTGAACTCCGAGCACCCTTCAGGTAAATGTCGGGTAAACGGATGAGGTACTTTGGAACCATGATTGTTGCCGCTTCGGAGGACTTGCTTCCCTGGTTCAACGACACAATCGCCATGGCGGGAATCGTCGGGTTTTATCTCCTCATTTGGGGTCTTGTCTTCGCTGGAACCGGTCTTTTTGTCGGCGCGTTTATTCCCTTCATTACGGGCGACACCCTGCTGTTCGCCTCGGGTCTCATTGCGGCCGATCTCGCCGGCATTGACATTGTGGTCCTCGCGATCGGCACGGGAATCGCTGCCTTTATGGGCGACCAGATGGGCTTTGCCATGGGTCGCAATTTGGGCCGCCCGTACCTCGATGCACGCACGGGACCTCGAATGAAAAAGATTGTTGTCGCAACGGAAAAGCTTTATGAACGCTACGGATGGTGGTCAATCGTCGTTGCGCGATTCATCCCGTGGGGTCGCGTTTTTGTTCCGTGGATCGCGGGCATCGGCCGCATGAACTACTACCACTTCTTGACCTCCAACTTCACGGGTGCGGTCTTGTGGGGCGTTGGACTGACTCTTGCTGGGTGGGGGGCTTATTTCATCCCCGGCGTGAAATCCGTCGCGTACGTCATTGCGGCAATTGTGATTGGACTTTCCGTCATTGCGGGATTCCGCACGTGGCGCGCTAACCGAAACGACGTCGCGTGAGGTCGCAGCTCGGTGGCTTGCTGGTGCTCGACCTCTCGAGAGCAGTGGCGGGGCCTCACGCCGGAATGATGCTGGGTGACCTTGGCGCACGGGTCATCAAGATTGAGTCACCGGGCGGTGACGACTCCCGTCAGTGGGGTCCGCCTTTTGTCGACGGAGAGTCAACCTATTTCCTTTCCGTCAATCGGAACAAAGAGTCCGTCATCGTTGACCTCAAGACCGAAGCTGGCCGCGATGTGCTCGATGCGTTGATTGCTCGCGCAGACGTCCTCATCGAGAATTTCTCCACCGGAACTCTGGCTCGACTTGGCTTCAGTGAGGAGCGACTTCGCGAACTGAACCCACGACTGATTGTGCTCAGTATCACGGGCTTCGGGCATGACGGGCCAGAGGCAACGCGGCCAGGATACGACCAGATCGCTCAGGGTGAGGCTGGCCTCATGTCGGTCACGGGTTCCGGCCCCGCTGACCCACAGCGCGTCGGAGTTCCGATCTCGGATGTTCTTGCCGGCTTGTATGGCGCGTTCGGGATCGTCGCGGCTCTCTACGACAGGGAGAGGACAGGTGTCGGTTCGACCGTTCGCACGTCACTCCTCGCGGCAACGGTTGGGGCACACGTTTATCAGGGAACCGCTCAGACCGTCGCTCATCACACGGGGCACGCGCGCGGAAATCACCACCCCTCGCTCGCACCGTACGGATTGTTCCGCACGAGTGACGGCATGGTTCAGATTGCGGTCGGGAACGACCGGCACTGGAACGCACTTCGAGAAACCCTGAACCTCGACGACGACTCTCGCTTCACTGAGAATCGGGACCGCGTCGTGAATCACGCAGAGCTTGTTGCGTTCCTCGAAACAGCTCTCGCGTATCACACCTCGTCCGAACTGCTCAAGCGCCTCGAGGATGCTGGCGTTCCTGCGGGCCGCATTCGCACGATGGATGAGGTGTACGACTGGGATCAAACTCGTTCGCAGGGACTCGTTGTGAAGGTCGACCACGCGACGCTCGGCTCGATTGAAATTCCGGGCCCAGCACTGCGATTTTTCGACGAGTCGGGTGAATTCACACCGTCGCGCCATGCTGCTCCCCCGACCCTGGGCCAGCACACAGATTCGGTGCTCCGCTGGCTTGAGGGTTAGGGCTCGACGTGGCTCGACGAATCCCCGTCCTCGAGGTTGCGGTCGATGAGGGCAGTGGGCCGGTCGTCGTCCTTGTTCACGGCATCGCCTCGTCGTCGGTGACGTTTGAGAAGCTCATTCCGCTTCTCACCCCGAACCATCGAGTCATCGCCGTCAATCTGTTGGGGTGTGGCGGGTCTCCCGCACCGCTCGACATCGACTACACCGTCGACGACCATGTTGAAGCGCTGCGCCGAACACTCGTTCGCCACGGAGTCTTTCGCCGGTTCACCCTCGTCGGGCATTCGATGGGCGGAATCATCTCGGCCCGATTCGCGACCGTTTACGGCGCCTGGCTGCGTCGAGTGGTTCTCGTCGGTACGCCGATCTATCCGCCTCTCAACACGGTCATCAACCCGATGGATCGCGCCCAGCTTGGTTTTTACCAACAGTTTTACGACTACCTCAAAGCGAACCCGATGTTCACGGGAATGACCGCCGCGGCCATCAATGCCATCTCGCCGATCAAACACATCATCGAGGTCAACGAACGCGGATGGGAACCGATGCGTCGCTCGATGACAAACGTTATTCAGGGCCAGACGACTCTCACTGATTTGACCATGGTGAAGGTTCCGGTCGAGCTCGTGTTCGGCACAATCGACCCTTTCCTCTCAAAGAAGGGCACCGAAGCGGCCGCGCGGATCGGGCCGGTCACCGCTCATCCCGTCGAGCGGATCGATCACGTCATTCGCGACAAGATGGCCAAGGTGATTGCGAGTCTCGTTTAGCGGCCCAGCCAGTCGTCGAGCGCGCCGAGCAGTGCTGCGGGCGCATCGCGGTGCACGTTGTGCCCGCTGCCCGCGAGGGTGACGCGGGAGATTCCAGGGTTCGCCCGTTCTAGACGGTGCGCGTGCTCGTCGGTGTAGCGGGCCATCACCGTCGGGTCGCCTTGAAAAACGAGTGTGGGGACGGTGAGTCCGCTCGCCTCGTCGAGAACGTCCCAGTCGGGGTTGTCCTCGACCGATCGCACGAGAGCGAACTCTGAGGCGTTTCGCTGAGCAGTGACCGACAACTCAATGTCGAGCGGGTGCCACTGCGGGTTGGCTTCAGTCTGCAGTTCGACCGTGAGGTTTCGGTGGTTGTGTAGCTGTCGCGCCGCAATCTCGGTTCGGTCGGCGGCGGTTGTCGCGAGAGCCGGATCAAGAAGAACCAGCGATGTCGCCCAGCCGGGTTCGAGTGCGCTTGACCGCACAATGCTTGCACCGCCGATCGAATGACCGACGACGAGGTCCCACGCGCCCGTGCGAGGAACGGCGAGTAGGTCATTTGCAAAATTGGAGATCGTGTAGGTGGCCGTGCGAGGGGCCGAACCGTGCCCGCGCTGGTCGACGGCTACGGCGTACCAGCCCGAGTTGGCCAGGTGTTCGCCCAGCTGCCACATCGTGTGCATGTCGCTGCCGAGTCCGTGAACGAGCAGCGCTCTTTTCAGGGAGAGCGGATGACCCCACGAAATAGAGGGAAGCTGCACCACACTCATGTCAGCGAGTCAGTCCTGGTGGTCGGTGACGAGGTGCTTGAGGTTGGGCATCTGTCGAATCCAGATTGCCGGAACGAGCGCGGCGAGGATGGCGAACACGGCCGCCATCGCATATCCACCGAGGCTTCCCCAGGCGTCGATGGCAAACCCCGCCACGGCGCTGGCGAATGCCGCGCCAATCACCCATCCCGTGCCGAGCCATCCCAGACTTTCCGGTAGGTCACCCGGGTCGACCGATTCGGTCGCAACCGCGTATTGGACGGTCATCGCTGGCGCGACACCGATTCCGGCCACGAGGAGTGCGAGCGTGAGAAACACGGGATCGACAGTGAACATTGCGAGAATCGACCCCAGCGCAACAAAAAACAGTCGGCGCGTCAGTGACCACGGGCCGATCGGGGTGTGGCCCATAGCGAGCCCGCCCACGAGCGACGCGGCGGCCCACAGTCCGAGAATGAGCCCGGCGGGTGAACTCTTTTCACTGCCGAACGCGGCAACGGTTGCTGCTTCAATGGCGGCAAACGACCCGACAACGAGGAGTCCGCTGAATACGACAACGAGGACGGCGGGTTTTTTGAGGACGGCACCCATCTTTCCCGTCGAGGGGGAGAGCGTTGCCTTTTTGACGGCTGGCCTGGTGAGGAACCACAGCCCACCGAGCCCACCGATCACCGCGGGGGCGAGGACACCCGCCGGTCCGCCGAGCTGTGTTGCAATGGTCACGGTGATCACGGGCCCCATAATCCAGATCAGTTCTTGGACACTCGCATCGAGCGACTGAAGGCTTTGGATCTGGCTCTTTTTGACGATTGTGGG